>Ga0214480_100450_pt1 | contig 20959 bp, 29 predicted proteins | sample M1_20Mar14CPVII9_3_FD_165042 | JGI IMG/M metagenome (GOLD analysis project Ga0214480, IMG submission 165042) | Marine eukaryotic communities from Monterey Bay, California, United States - M1_20Mar14CPVII9sort6BwellE17 | ecosystem: Environmental > Aquatic > Marine > Unclassified | place: USA... | reverse complement strand
TAAGTCCATCCATCATACTTTTACAGCCACATGTAGGCAGGTTTCTTGCCTCAGAACTCGATTTCCTGCTGACTTTCAGGCAATGTTTGGCCATCAAGTGGGGGTATGGCAGCATGTAGGTGCTGCACTAGTGGTTGTTTGGCATTGTATAACAGCTTGTTGAATGTTGAATAATAGATGTTTGGCATTGGTTAGTTATATTACAGGGTCAGTAACCACTTGTACCACCTTTTGCCTTTGAAATCTTCATACATTTTTGATTTGTACTTTTGTCACCATATCTACCTATACATTACTGTGTTTCAAATCTGCATTCAATACTACCTACAACCAATGTATCTATGTAGAATGTAGGCAGATATCAAGCTTGAGCTTGAGTTGCATGATGATGAGAGCTGATGAGCTGGTATAGCAGTCTAGTCATTTTGTCTGATACTCCGCATACGAAAACGATTTTTGTGTACTTTGTGAGAAAGTTAGTTTATACCCCCATTAATGCATCCCTTTGATACTATTCTTTTGTTGTCACTTAGTATACTTGTTACCCAGGGGTAAAAAGACGCAAGGGGTGTAACCTAAAACCTTAAAACCGTTGCTTTTTTGAATGCTTTTCGCTAAAAACACCGACGTGGTTTCTCTAAAATCAAAAACACCGCTCAAAAACACACAATGTTAAGCTCATAATCAACATTGAGCCCCAACACAACTCAATAACACTTCTTCTACCACCCTACACTCTACTAAACAAAACCATGGTTCAAAAGAAGTATATTAAGATCGGCGTAGTTGCCATTTCTATGGTTGCATTAGCAATCGGCCTTGGTGTTGGTATCTCCCAAAGTCAAAATAAAAACACCACCGCAGCTAGTGCATCTACTTATTCAGCTTACGGAATGGACTGTAGCGATATAGCAGTAGCGACTGCAGAAGGAGGAGGTGGAAAGGCTGGAAAGGGACCTACCGCACCATCGGAGGGTAAGTCTGGAAAGGGACCTACCGCACCCTCTGAGGGTAAAGCTAGGAAGTTGCGTAATGAGATGTTGCGTGGTAAGTTTATGTTTATCTTTTCGATGTTACTATTTGTTGGGGCAGGATGTTAGCTGAGGGTGGAGGAGGAGACGGAGGTGGTGTGCTAAATGATACGGTGATATAATATTTTATGAGTAGTTGGTTGGCGGTGGCTAATAAATTTATCGTATGGCCAGCAGCCGTTTATTATTGATGAGTAGGTCTGAGTAGGTGGTCGTTTCCCCCCGGTGGTTGGTGGTTGGCGAATAATATACGACATATCGTATACGGTATCAATGCTACTATACGACGGCGATATTGTTTGAGTAGCTGGTTGTTGTTATCATATAGTTGGGATGGGATTGTATTTGTTTGAACTGTGCCTTTTGCTCACACATATATTTTCTACATATCACATTGCAACTACTATCCTCCTATATTCTACAGGACTACAAGAAGGTGGAAAGAGCGGAAAGTCTGGACCTACCTCACCATCTGAGGGTAAGTCCGGAAAGTCTGGACCTACTGCACCTTCTGAGGGTAAGGCCGGAAAACTAAAAACAAACTGTATTAGTTCGCTTAATGACATCTGTACTGGAAAATCAGGCAAGTCTGGTCCTACATCACCATCCGAGGGTAAGAGCGGCAAGTCAGGTCCTACATCTCCTTCTGAAGGAAAGAGCGGTAAATCAGGTCCTACTTCACCATCTGAAGGAAAGAGCGGCAAGAAGAGTGGTAAGCTTCTTTGTTTATGTGTTAGATTTTGATGCCTTGGTTTCTGGTTTATTTCAATCTTCTAACGACATCTCCTTCCTCACCTCCTTCTAGGCCCAACCTCACCTTCAGTATGTAGTGCTGGCAAGAGTGGCAAGTCTGGACCTACTGCACCATCATGCGGAAAGAGCGGAAAGTCAAATGGTGGAAATGGAGATGATTGCGATTCTCCCACGCCCCCGGTAGTCACCGTTGAGCCCACCTATAGTCCCAGCCCTTCAGCTTCAGCTTCAGGTTCAGCTTCAGGTTCAGCTTCAGGTTCAGCCTTCTCAAACGAGATCGTGCCGCCACCTCCTACCCCTCCACCCACCCCGGAAGCAACTGCCGGTTCTTCAGAAACTGTTGCCAAGGGAACTGAAAGTGAAGTTCCTTTCATTCAAGGTGACCGCGATGATGAGTAGATATCATGCCAAGGTATTTTGACCCTCGAGAATATATATGTGTGCGTTTTCAAGGGCCACCATTTCCATATCAAGTCAATAGATGAATCCCATGCCTCTAATCATATCTATGATGATTAGGGTCGTTATATCAAGGATTCTATATATCTTTTGGTTTGAATAAGATCGAAGTTTTAGTTTTGTGCCATGTTTAGTTTAAGAAAAGAGAGATAGTTTTTATGTACTCATGTTTGTCAATCTTCGTACCGTGGAGTGTACTGTTTGGGGATTGGTTTCTTTTCTAGTTAAGTTTGCTTCGTTGTTATACAATTAAACAAACAAACCTGTTAAAGTGAAACTCTATAAGTATCTAACATTACTCTAGCTAAGTATGTTCATGGTACGAATAATTTATCACATAAATCCCAAGAAGACCATTACCAATAAGCGCTTTGTCATGTTAGTTTGGTACTTTGACCTTTCCTTGGCGACGGTACTAGTGATGCCAACTCTCTTTGCAGTTCGAGCACACCACCCATGGGTGTTTCATTTCTGAGGTTGTTATATCCCACACCTGAACGAGCACTGACAACCATGACAGGTAGATTAGTCGGCTCACGAAGTAAGAACTCAGAAATTTGCTTCTTCACAATCACAACTCTACGAGCAAGATCAGACTGTTTTACCAAATCACACTTGGTGAGTACAATTTGAATTGGAGGTAGCTCCCTCTTTGCTTTCTATTTAATATAGTTAATGCAGAGGATCAGAAGATGAAGTAAGTATGACTATCAAGTCACAGTAAACCACGATCACATACCTTATTTCCACCATCATCGCTTTTAGCCAATAAACCATCTTGTAAATCCCCCAAGAATTCAAAGTCACTCTTCTTGAATCCATGCCTTGCATCAATTAATAAGAGTATTCGTTTGAGACTCTTCCGTTCCAACAGATAATGATGCATTAGATTCTTCCACTCTATTGTACGTTCTTCTTTAGCAAAAGCAAATCCATATCCTGGAAGGTCTACCAACAATAGAGACATTTTAGCGACCTCAGTTGATTTTGATTCATCATCAGTAGTGCTAATAATGTCAGCTGTTAACTGATAGAAACTGAGCTCCTTAGTTTCACCAGGTTTATGTGATGTTATTGCCTTGACCCCTCTTGGTAGTTTGATTCGGTCGGGAACACGACCTCGTTGATACTGTCTAGGTGATAGATCAGTATCTATATTGCCATATAATAATGCATTTAATAACGTACTCTTCCCAACATTCGATCTACCTGCTATTGCCACCTCGCTTATCTTACTATCTCGAGGTAGATTAAGAGACGATGCACTTCCCAATAACTTAACAGGTCTACGAACAATCTTGCGATCTTGTGAGGAGGAGTTATCATCCTTGTTTGTTGTACTACTACCACCTATCGAATTACCTCTTGTAAAGGAAGAGAAGGGAGGTGGTGGCAACCAATATGCTCCTCTATTCCTTTCTGATGCTGCATCTGTTTCTACTCTATTGTTTGTGTGTGCTGATGTTTTGTTTGATAATTTACTCCGTTTCTTATCTTTCATACTACCCATATTATCATGAATGTTATTAGTATTACGCTTTTGGTTCATACGATGAATTGATTCATTCTCTGCAAAGTAATCAAATTCCTCAATCTCATCCAAAGTATCATTACTACTTCTATTAGTTGCTTTTTTAGTAGATTGTACATTATTGTTACCACCTCCTCGCCTCTTCCGTCGGTTTAATTTATTCCTTTTAGGACGCATACCAACCCCGACCTTTTCTATATAAGAGAGTATAGATGGTATAACGGGCGTAGACTTGAATAAGGCACGGTTACTGCTACTACTACTTGTTTGTTTATCTTCTTCAACTTTAGTAGTACTAAATTCTCGACTTTGATGTATTATTAGTATTGGTTTTTGCCAGCTACGGGCATAAACAAAAGAAGTAGAATCACTACATATTACTTGTCTGAAAGGTCTGGATATTGGAAGTACACACTTTAATCCAGCGGCGGCAAACATTCTACTTGATGGGGATAACAAGCCTGAGTCTGAACTCATACAATACACATCACATTATGGCATGCAGAGCGAGAGTGAAAGGCCATATTGTAGTTGCCCATGATTGTAGTGGCTATCAGTAGTGGGCAAAGGATACCTCCTATATTAAAGAGTTTTCAGTAAGAGTTTCGGTACACATGATGTTACCGACTTAATTTCTACCAACTCTACCCAAGCGGCGGACTCTATGTATCTAGGAACTAAATAAGCTAAGACCCCCCCCCCCCCCCCCCCCCCCCCCCCTACACATACAGCTCACTCTATCTACCTCTCTAGAGCTATAATATTGCAGTGGTGGAGGTGGCCAACCTCTTCTTACATAAAATATCTAAATAGTTATGCATGAAGGTATAATATAATATTATCTCAACCAACGTCACGAGCCAACGACTTTACTTTAAAAACAGTTTAATAAACAACTTCACCACTCTAGAGGTGCACTTCCCAAATATATAAGGTCGTTGATACTTCTTTACCACAGGATTATAATTTATAATTACGCAACAATGGCGAGAAATAGTAAACAACTAGGAACTGGTGGTCATCTATCATTATTATACATTTATTACATTTCAAGTATATTAATATGTGCCATCATGATACAAGGTTTTTATAAGCTGGGAATATGGCTAGGTAATGGTGGACTTGTCGAAAAAACTCAGAAGATAGTGACCAGAGTACAGTTGGTTAAATCAGATGATTGTTTTAATCCGTTGTCCTTTCCAGTGCTCGGAGACTATAAAAATTGGAATATCAACAACAATATGAATGCCCCAAAGATTATTAATGTTGGATTTCCGAAATGTGGCTCAAGTACCCTCAATGACTTTCTATCAAAGGGTATTCCCCGAGGAAAACAGTTAAGTACAATTGGATATAATGTGACACATTTCTGGCCGTGCAACAAACAAAGAGGTCATGGAGATTGTGGAAGTTGTATGAAGAATGCCATAGAAGAGGGAGTTCCACCTCTTGCAAGCTGTGGTAACTTTGCAGCATATACACAGGTTGATAGTGTATCAAAGACCGAATGTCAATTCCCACAGATATCTTACCTTAATGAAATCTACAATGAAGAACCTTCGGCTATATTTCTGCTTCCATTTCGCAACGTCTCTGATTGGATTCGAAGTGTTAGTAAATGGAATACTCTGAGAACGCGTATTACAACTTCTTGTCATTTCCCAGAATACAACTTTACCAAGGAGATGGGAAGTAAAGATGAAGAGTTAAAAGATTTGTATTGTAAACATGTTAAACATATACGAAAGTTTGTGTTTGAACACCCTACGATAACCCTCATTGAGTATTCAATTGGTGGAGAGGGCGTAGGTGATTACTTATCATTATTACTACCACATATGAGATTGAATGGATCATTGTACGGTCATAAAAATATCAACATGAAGATTAAAAGAAATATAAGTTAAGAGATTAGGCATAAGAAGAAGTATAAACTCCACAATACATTATAAAAGCAAGAGTATATGATGTCCTCAAGTGATTGTCTACTTTATTGACTGCATGCGATAGAGTAACTGATAGAGTTACTCATCCACTTTTCAACTTCTTAACAGCGGGCTCTTCAACTGCTTCAGAAGATTCAGACTGTCCAGGAAACCACGCCAGCGGCTTCAACTCTTGCTCCATCTTTTCCATCTTCTCTTCGGCATCTTCATCTACATCAAGACCCTCCAATGCAAGAGCATCAACTAAAACTTCCTTGCGCTTCTTTAACTTTTCTAATACATCATCCATACTAACTTCACTACCATCTCCACCACAGAAGGATCTTGCCGCATCCATGCTACCGAAGGAACAACGTGATTGTAATAGCAGATGTAAACACTGAAGTCTTGCTTTTCGTTGCTGTCGTATAGCCTCCTTATACGTCTGAAGTTGTGTCTTTGCATACTTCAAGTCCATATCAAGTAATTCATCTGGTAATGCTGATAATGTATCTGATGATAACAGTTCGGTAATGGAAGAAGTTGATGAATCATTACCACCATCAGCAGATAGGATGGTATTACACGCCTCTTCTACCTCCGACGGGATGTTTGACAATGCCGATGATATATTCATCGCGGCATCACTTCCAAGATCTCTTGTAATTTGTATAGACGCAATAACTTTACATGCCTCGAGGAATTGTGATGGTTCAACCTTTGCTTCCTCAACTCCCTTTTGTGATTTTATAAAAGTTGTGTAAATGTGTCAGCTTGTTCAAACATTAAAATACAGGGCACACACATTATGTTGTATCTCACCTCAAAGTCAACCTCAACATCAGCAATACTATCTCTCCTGGCCGACGACGATACCTGTTGATCAACTTCTTTCTTACCACTACCTTGTACACTATTCGTCTCCTCAACGGGTACATTCTCATCATCAGCTTCTTCTACCTGCTCATCAGTCATATCTGCATCCTTTTTCTCATCATTCTTCTTTGAATTAGTATCCTCATTAGTATCCTCATTTGTACCCTCAGATGTTGGAGCTGCTTGCTCTACCTTGTTGTTACTGTTCTCTTCCTTGGCAGCGGCGGCTACTACCTTCTCGTCAGCTTCATCATTTCCCACAGAAGAGGCTGTAGTCTTAACCTCTTCTTCCTTTTTTTCCCCATCATCAACACTATCACCACCACCAGCAACAGTACCACTACTCGTACTACTAGTACCGGCATCCTTCAACGCCCTACTCCATCCACGTTTATACTCATCCAATATAGTTACACTATCAAATACATTACACTTCTTCCAATTATCTACTATATTCTTAATTTCAATACTATATTGATCTTTTACTGTAGTATTACTAGTATGAAGTGAGGTAGCCAATGCCTTCCATAGTGGTAAAATTACAATTTCACTTAATTTAATACGAAGTTGTGATGATTTTATCCATTTATCTGTAGTATCAGAATCAGTATTAGTGGTATTATTATCATTACCATCCATTGTTGTTGTTGGACAATTGAATAATAATACCTGATTAATAATCTTTACTAATAACATGAGACGTCCTATTGCCTCACTACTACCACCATCACCATTACCATTACTAGTATTAGCAGCAGTTTTACTATTTTCAGTAATATATAATAACATACCATCACCAATATCAGTAACCTTCTTACGATTGAATATAATCCAATTTGAAATTGTCAAGATTGATTCATTAGAAGCGTTGATATTTAATGTAGATAATTTTTGGATTGTTTTACGTGCGTATAGTTTGGCTGTCGCCGTAGAGGACGATGCGGACATGACTATCTAGAGATTATCGAATAGTATATAAAGAAGGGCCGGCAGACGAATGTTGATATCGTAGATATGTAAATTTTTGATGAGAGTCTCTTTCACGTAAAGCTGAGGTTGATAAGCAACAGCACTGTGGGTCTATCTATCGCCTTGTCTCTATGAATAGAGAACTCGTTTGCATGTATCATGCATGCAGTGCAAATGTAGATATTCAATATCCATGCTCGCTTCTAGATTTATTTCATTGGTGGTGGACCTGAAGGATACCTTTTTGGAGTGAAGAGAATGAACTCGCTCGGCGACAAGTCGTCGTTAATAGTCGGTTGCAAGCTCTATCATCATGGCTGCAAAGGCTAATAAGAAGAAGTCTTCTTCTTCTCCAACTCCGCCTAGAAATCGGGGAAACAAAAGTACTAATGGAGTCCATGCAACAACAACAAACAAAAGTAACACAACATCATCATCAATATCTATTGCATCAGCCCTCCTAATTGCAATAATTGCTTTCATCTTTGGTATACTCACACCGCCTTCATTCCATGCAATAACTACAATACGTAATTATCAGAATGATACTCAAACAACTACTACCTCGTCTTTATCAGATATTGAACCATTGGCATTTGATTTACCATATACATATCAATCATGTTCAAAATCTACTCTAGATAATTATTTACATGATCATCCAGTGAATGGATTACATGTTGTTTGTATCGAGGCAATATCTACTACTGATGAAGTAATATCATTTGATACCAAAGATAAAACACAAAGACAACAAAACTTACATCAAATATCATCAATACAAGTAACTTTCTACAGAGGATCATTTGCCGCGCCATTAAAACGACGTATCAAATTACAAGGTAATATATACAATATCAATTGGTTCGAAATAAAACAACATTTAATTATCGAATTGGGATTATTACCCGAGGGTAAAATTCAACAGCCATGGAGTTTATTTACTAGTAATGGTGAACTTATAGTTCGTGAAAATGATATTATACGAGATAATGATAATGATAAGAATGGTATTGGTTTGACGAATAAACATGTTATTAGTAATATAATTACATCTGGTATGATTGTTATTACCAATGGTGGTAATTGGGTGAGTTATATGTTAGATATATGGTGTACTTATTAGTCTTTTGTAATTATAAGATTGTCTCTCTCACCACTATGTTCTCTCTCGATGTTCTAATACCACACCCAACCCATACATACACAAAGGTATGGCCTCCTGTGAGAGATGGATTTCAACGAATCGTTGAAGTTACATCATCATCATCACCGAGTGATGAGAAGAAGCGTAATATAACCATTGAAACTCTGTCAATGAAGCCACTCGTGTTGAGCATATCAGGATTCCTCTCCCACGATGAGTGTGACTACATTGCCAAGAAGGCCACACCATCAATGCAATACTCAGGAGTTAGTTTAAAGGATGCAGATAAGGGTAAGGCTGCTAGCAATTGGCGTACATCACAGAGTACATTCTTAGCAGCACATGATGATGATATATTAAAAGAGATTGAACATCGTACTGCAAGTTTAACACGTATACCACGATCTCATCAAGAATATGTCCAGGTATTGCGATATGGTACTACTGAAAAGTATGACGCGCATCATGATTACTTCGACCCAGCGAGTTATCAATCCGATCCAAATACATTGAAGTTAATTGAACATGGGAAGAAGAATCGGTATGCTACAGTGTTTTGGTACCTAACGGATGTAGAAGAAGGCGGACATACAATCTTCCCACGTGCGTATGGGTTACCACCTGTACAGTCACATTCAGATTGTACCAAAGGATTGAAGGTAAAGCCTGAAAAGGGTAAGGTTATCATCTTTTACAGTTTAGATGCAAGTGGTAGAATGGACCCGCTGTCGTTACACGGTGCCTGTCCCGTCATTGGTGAGGATGATGTTAAGTGGGCAGCGAATAAATGGATTTGGAATGCACCGATGGGTTATGTTAGATAAGCTAAAACTTTAGAGAGTACATATATCTACAGTTTCAATCAGCTAAAAAGGACAAAAGTATTTCACCGCCATCATTAGGGAATTACAACGGTATCCTTGAGGCAGAGTTTCAATGACATTAAGAAATGTTTTCCCACCCACAACTAAATTAAGTGGATGAATAGTATTGCTAACAATACATAGATGGACGAAATGATGAACAGTACTACTGATACGGTGGAGGGGTTAGTTGATGCTGTGCTGCCACCTACGGTCGAGGATACCACTCCAACCAACAATACAAATCCTGACGTTATTGTGAACAATACAACAGATGGTCTTCTGCCTCTACCCTCTCCTACTATGAATGATACTAATCCTGTATTGGATGCAGTAGTAGAGCCTATTAATAATGATGTTACTACTCCTGACGATCCAACAACAACAACAACAACAACAACAACGACGGAGAGTAGTGCCCCTAAATGCTTCAAAGATCGAACAGAATTGAAGTATGCTGTAGATTCATGTTGGGAGGGTGGTAAAGGACACTTCTCAGATCCTGATACCATAAAAGATCAAACATATGGAGCGACTGATATCTTAAATGATGCCAATGAAGCTGATTGTAATGATGTTAAAGCAAAGTATGGTTGGCCGATTGGTACTTGGTACGTCTTGGCTGTGTGTTTGTTTTGTGGTATAACATAACACAAAAATTGGACTTATTAATCAATCTTTTATATCAACAAACAAAAACAGGTGCGTTAAGGATGTAGCTGATATGCATTTCCTATTCAATCGTAAGGAAACTTTCAATGAGGATATCAATACATGGGATACATCATCTGGAAAGTCCGCGTTTTATTGTTTATTGTGCATTCAAGTGTTCAATAACAAGTCTCGGCGATTTAGCAACTTCATTTGAACTTTGATTGCCTATATTTGATTGCCATTGCAAATCACATATACTAACAGAAGTTACTATCATCTCTCTTCATCTTTACAAATCGTGAAACGCGCATCTTCCAGTAATTGACATGTATGAGACTTTTAGCTATGCTATGTCGTTTAATGGTAATTTGGGTGATTGGGGTGAGTAGTAGTGTTTGTGAAGTGTCCTATCTTCTCTTCTTTTGATCTCTCTCTAAATGATTGTGGCGGTGCAACATTACTAGATGTCTCTAAGGTACAATCAATGTATGGTATGTTTAACGGGGCATATAAGTTCGAGGGCAAGGGGCTTGAGAGATGGAAAACAAACTCCTTGACCGATGCACAGTGGATGTTTTATGGTGACGAGTATGGAAACAAAGGTTATCTATTCGATTCAGATTTATCAGGTAAGCAGAAAGTTGATGATTGACATATCAGAAATGAACAAACAAGTTAATGTATTGAATAGTATTTGTGAATATGAATTGGTTTTTCACAGTTACTAACAAAAACATCCCGTCCTTCTAACGCCCTAGGCTGGAATATGTCGAAGGTGACTAACTTTTGGGAGGTATGGTAAATTTATGTGATCGAGTTTGAACGAGTACAACTGTTCATGTATTTTTCTTAAACGACATATCACTTGCTTCTCTCTATCATATCTTCATCATATCACACTAGATGTTTTGTTATACCAGGAGCTTTAAAGGTGTTGGGGTAGATGTCTGGGACACATCATCAGCTATATGGATGGAAGGAATGGTGAGTAGGCATATATTTACATCATCTATGTTTTATAGTATATATATTCCTAATCCTTTGTCCCTCTTATTAAAGTTCTATGATGCGACAGCATTTGACGCTGACCTATCTGGCTGGGACGTTTCAGGAGTTCAATCGTTCAGGTCTGTTGAATATGAAGTCTCGGTTGTTTGGCAACTTCATTTGATCTTAGTTTCCTTTATTTGATTGTCTTTGCAAACCACATATACTAACAGAAGTTACATCACCTCACTATATCTTCATAACGCGCATCTTCCAGGTGGATGTTCTTCGGTGCTAAAGAATTCAAGGGTGAAGGATTAGATCAGTGGCAGCTTACGTCTATGACTAGGTCAGATCAGATGTTTGACGGTGCGACGTCTTTCAACAAAGATTTGTGTACCTGGGGTGAGCAGGCATCGTTTTCATACAACAAGGTTGATGATATGTTTGTAAACTCGGGCTGCACCTACAAAGCTGATCCAACTCAAGCTAACAAAGGTCCATTTTGTGCGTCGACATGTGGAGCTACAATTGATGATACTGTGAATGATACTACTTCTTCGGCATCTATCCATTCAAATATTGGTATGATGGGATTCATTATTGTTGGTTATGCCTTGTCTGTATTCAGAGGTTAACATTAACTGCTGTCTGTATTTGGGTAAAGAAGGAGGAAAGTGGACCTTAAATAAGTGTAATAAACCAGTATTCAGTTTCATCTTAAGTAAATATGGGTGCAGATAATCGATAATCTCTTAAACTCCTACAGGTGTGTCCTTTGATGGTTTTTGAGACTCTGGCAAGTCATCCGCAATCGCCTGCCACACCTCCTCTAACAAGTCATCATCAGACTTACCATCTGTTGATATCGGTTTACCCACTTTAATCTTTGCCCTAGCCCCCCAAAATCTCGATGGCTTTGCAGGGAATGCGTAGTCTAATGGTTGGACCTTATCAGCATAATGAATTGACATTGGAACAACGGTAGCACCCTCAGCCTGCGCCATTTTAAATGCTCCTTTCTTGAAACTTCCTAGTCGGCTTGTCTTAGATCGTGTACCCTCTGGGAATGTTACCAATGACACTCCATCTTTCAACCATTGCACTCCTGCCTTGTATGCTTGCATTTGTGATCGACGGTTAGTACGATCAAGTGTAACATGTCCAGCAACGGCTAATGCTCTTCCTAATATTGGTACTTTAAGTAATTCTGCCTTTGCAATCATTTTACAGTTACGAAATCCAAGCACTCGGCATACATAGGGAATATCCATCCAACTGCAATGATTAGCTACATACATTGCTGATTTCAATTTACTACGATACGACGTGTGTGAGTTGCAATTGTGAGATGGCAATGTACAGTGTAAACATGATATTAACACAACTAAATACAACCTACCCATTATCATCCCTCAATGCTTCTAAATTCTCCCGTCCTTCGACAATAGGCCATAAACCAAATAATCCCATACTAATCAACCCCCATGTATAGGCAACCATAATTGGTATACGTCTGTATGGATCAATCTTTTCCATAACATCAAATTTACCTGGTAATCTTTTACTTATTGATCGTGACAATCCATAGATTGTCATCATTGGATACCCTGAATGATGATCGGTTATATAACAAGAAGTTGAGATTAATTATTGCAACATTAAAGTATGCAACATGCACAACTTTATATGAATATACAAATAGTCAAACTAGAGAGCTTACAATAGAATACACCCCAGAATACCTCCCATAAACCAAATATTGCACCGAAGATATTTATTTTTAGTTTACCAATTGTAATTGCTTTTACATTATTATTAATGGGGTGTGTGATATTTTGTATTGAGGATACATAAAGCAGAAATATGTGAGACTATTTTGAGCACATCATATGCACAAAATTACTTTGTGCACTTACCAGGACCATACTTGATATTAGTATCGCCAGCATCAGCTGCAATTGCCGCTGAATATATCTTAGTAGCACTACTACTTCTACCACATTGTTGTTGTTGCTGTGTAAATGGTACCTGTTTCGGTCTATAAGCAGTGGCACGAGATGAAATTCGAGAAGTAGAAAATGTTTGTGCTGGTACTACCGAGAGACCGTCGGCACAATAAAATACTACTGATAACAGTAGGAAAGTTAACGAATGCTTAACCATGGGTACAATAGCAAGTTAATTACTGCATCAATGACGTATACCTATCATCTACAATAATTTGATGATTGTGGCAATGTGCCCCACCGGTATCCTATCATGAGAGTATATTTTTTCGTTTTCGTAATAGTACTCTTGCTTGTGAATGTCATTCAGCTCTAGAGAGAGAGTGGATATCGTATTCGATAAGCATCCTATCCACGTTCTTCAAAACAATAACACAAGCGCATCAGAATCAGAAGATGGCAAATAAAGATGAAGATGCCGGACTTGAAATTGAAATGCCAATGCCAATAATTGAAACACAGAAAGCAGCTTACGAAGAAGGTACACCCAATGTTAATGATGATAGTGGAGGAGATAAAACTACAAGTAGTGAAGCCGAAGAAGAAGTAGATTGAAAAATTCTAATAATAATAGTCTGACAAGAGGTGAATCAATGAAGAAAACAGTAAAGAAGGTGCTATCATCGGATATAGCTTTTGTTATTGCTCTACTATTATTGCTTTGTATCGGTCTTGCTATTGGATTGGGTGTAGCTCTTGGAGATCAACAAGAAGGAAGTACTGCTGCTAATAATAACTCCGCCGAGGTGAGTTTTGTGTGAGATTGAAGTTATAACAATATTATCAAAGTCATTTTGTCTCATATTATTACCTTTTTGGGAATGGGCAATAATTAGTATGATGCAGTAATCGTTGGTGCAGGATGGGCTGGTATAAGAGCTGCACAAACATTACTTGATTCGGGTATAACCAATATACTAGTATTAGAGGCGAATAATTACATTGGTGGGAGAGTGAAGTCCATTAACTCTGATAATTCAATCAATTCACCCACTGCATACAACGATATATCAAATGTACCACTTGACTACGGCGGAGAGTGGTTATACTCATATAATGCGATGGAGAACTTCATGTTATCGAATGGTTATTTGGATGTGATTGAAGAGAAATATAATGACTTTGATGCATATTTGGATTCCTGGAATGCACAATTCTATTTGCAATCTAATAAAGGAGAAAGTGCACGTTTATTAAGCAATGAAGAAGCGAACGAATTACGTGTTAGTGTTTGGGATGAATACTTAAAGTTTCGAGAAGAAGAGTTACAGAGAGATGATTCACAGAGTGTCGGCAGTAAGTTGTTGTTTCGGTATTGTACATATGATATGCGCTTAGTTTGTAATGCACGAAATTTTCTTATACTGTCTGTTTTCACAATTAGGTGCTGCTGAAAAGTTTATACAACAAACAAACATGACAAACAGTACAGAACTGCAATACTTTAATCTAATGTTGGATCTAGGCGAGGTTGATTATGCGGCCGATATCTCACAGCTCGATCTTAAATATTATAGATGGCAACATCACACAATGTGTGACATGACATACATGAGTACCTCTGGCACTGGCTTTGGGAATCTTGCTGCTACCTGCGGCGAGTCATTCATTGACAAAGTCAGATTGAATGCAAAGGTAACTGAAATTAATTATGAAGGTATTGACAATACAATCATATCATCATATACTCAAGATGGAGTAGAAAGAAAGTTGCTGCCAGAACAGTATTAGTTACGGTCTCGTTAGGAGTGCTCAAGGCAAATACTATCAACTTTGTTCCTACTCTTCCTGAATGGAAGTTGGAAGTTATAGATAAGACGGGCTTTGGGGCAATGAATAAAATTATGATGCAATGGGATAATGATGATGCATTGGTATGGCCGTACGAACAAACTTGGTTCGAGTTGATAACACCCGATGATGAGAGTAGCGGCCGATGGACGACGTTCTTTAATCCTACACAATTCAAGGGAGGAGTACCAACGCTTGTTGGTTGGGTCGGTGGTGACGAGGCTTGGGAAATGGAAGAACAAACCAATGAGGAGGTATTAGATGATGCTATAAAGAATCTAAAAGTTATGTTCCCAACAATTAGAAAACCAGATAGAGTTGTTGTCACACGTTGGGGAAAGGAAGAGAATATACTTGGAACTTATTCCTACAAGGTAAGCGAGGTGTTGATTCTGTGAATGTGCGATCTCGGAAGCGTGTCTTTTACTTATCCTAACCATTCCTTTTCCACTCATTTAAGGTTGTCGGTCGCAGTTGGAGCATTGATTCGAACAAGTTGAAGCAGAAGGTGGGAAGTATCAGATTTGCTGGTGAGGCAACAGCAGGAATGTGGTCAGATACGACTTTGGGTGCATGGCAAACTGGACAAATTGCTGCAGAGGATATTGTACAAGCCTTGACTAGTGCCGAGTAATTGAATAAGTCAATTGTTGTTGCTAATCTCAGCAAAACGATGCACTGTGCAGACCCAAATGGAGAACTGGAGGTGAAGCAGCCTCTAACTGATAAACACATGTTAATGTTGATTATGAAAGTGCTTGTACCATCAACTTTGTACCTGCTTTACCATCGAAGGAACAAGAGGTCTTGATAACATGGGATTTGGAGTTGATAATAAATGCATCATGAAATGGAATAATGATGAGGATGTGGTGTGGCCCGAAGATTTGAAATGGTCTATCCTAATGACACCGGAAGATGAGACTTCTGGCGCGTTTACAACATTTTTAAGTACAACTAAGGCAAAGGGAAAGCCAGTAATCTTCATTACCACAAGCATTAGTGATCCTGATAGTACTATCATCTCGCGCTTGGGGATTGGATCCATAAGAGGTGTCTATACATTTCCAGTTCCTGGTCGAAATCTTGGCGCTGATTCTAAGTTAGGTAGCAGCGTTTGATTTGCGAGAGGGGGAGGCAGCTGCTGATGGGGTACGACAGAAGGGGCTTGGTCTTCAGGAGAAGATGCAGCATACGGGATGGCCGATGTTCTCCGCCAGAGGGGATAGACTCAAAGTATTAGTCTGATACTTAACCATAATGCAAAAGCAAGTTAGTACCTAGACGTTAAGTATGTGCAGTCTACTTGATATTCAATGGTCAGCTGATGGAAGGCTCTCATCATATTAAATGTGCTGCTACAATCTCTCAACCAAAGGGTTTCGGTCGTCGGCTGTGATGATTTTACACCAGTCCATCAATGAGACCCACTACTCATATCTTATGGTCTCTTAATCTTACTAGAGTACTTCATTTGTTTTGATACCATCTATCTATAAAAGTAATGAACCACCAGTACACTTTTTCAAACATTAAGAGAGAAATCAAGCAACAAGCTGTTTCATGTCAAATCCTCATGTTGTCATTCAAGTTCCACTGTTTTTTCCCTACTTCTTTCATGAATACTACACGGTAATAACCAACTATTATTGAAGAGATTTCAAAGCAGCAATGATGTCTTCCATAACTAGTTCCTTCCCTGTCTCCTCTTCATATGTGTATCTTGCATTGCCTTTGTTATCAAAGATAATAACACCACCCTGCACCATACCTTTAAACGATAATTGATGATGAGTATAAAAGGCTAACTACTAGTACATGAAACATATCTGTGCATGAAAATCAACAAAACAACATCCTCACATACCTTCACCGGTTAGATTACCATCCAACTTTTTACTCTTCAATCTCTTATTCATTTCTTTATATCCTTTATATAATGTGAAGGGATTATATGTTGTTAATTTCAACTTGCGTTTGCCAAAGAAATCATTATAAACTACTAAATCATCATCCTTGTATAATGGATATGTGAAATGATCATTGTAAAAGACTGATAATCCCTCATCATCTACTCCAATTTCTTTAACTATACCAAACATGTCGAATCTCTTCATTAATTCCGCGTCCTTATTAGTTGTAGCCATGAGATCGGACAATTGTCGTCCATGCTCACGGCATAACCTAACATATATCATAAAATATTATTAAGAGTGTTTAAGATGTGAGTGGTATGGTGTGTGTTGCATAAGTGTGAGCATAAGATGTGAGCAAAATCTATAGAACACAAACTTTCTTACACTCATCCAGGCCGCCGGACTACAAAACATATACTACCATAGGATCCTGTATGTTTAGGTACTACTTGTGATAAAGACTCTGATGTTGATGATGGGGTGACAGGTGATAATTTCACTGAATTCATGACCGACAATCTCTTGGAATCCGATAGCCTATTATTTGGAGCGTTGGATATATCGAGTGACGCAAGAAGAGCATTTGATAGGAGGGATTTTGCCGCCTCCATTTTGGCCGATAAAACCATACGTGATGGAATCGTCGCCGCCATGATATATGTGCTATTACTGGAAGACCTCTTTTTTGCTTCTCGACGACTCTTGCTGTTTATTTGATCGTATGTAGTTTGCTTATTTCTTTAGGCTTTTTCCGTTTGATCGCTAAATAAAGAGTTTACTCATATGTCGCAAAATGAATCAGCGACAAACAACAAAACCATCTGCAAGTTATGTCGACTCACTTCAACTCTTCTGACCCTCCAACTCATCAATATAATGCATGATTGATGCTCATAATATCACTACTTACTAGTGGACGTTGTTTATATGGATATCAACATAGCCTGCAATTTGTATAGTTTTGTCGGTAGCTCAAAAATAAATTATTACATAACATCTTCATCTCCCAATTTACATAAAAATGACATCTACATCACGAAGTGCCAACCTAATCCTACTCTTATCAGCTGTGAGCACATCTAATGCATTCCAAGCTACAAATCGACGAATTCATCATCCAGTCAGCAGCAGATGTCGACGACGAACTATTAATATGCCTCCATTGTTCTACACCGATGTTGAGCCCGAGATAGATGCAATTACTGTAGGATTCAATGCAACCTCCTCACTACTATCACCTCCATTGCAATCATCTGTAGAAGAAACAGACGAGGTACTCAGAAATGATATCAAAGAAGAAAAAGAAGTAGGTATAAACACGAAGAGAAGAAGAGGCAGACCTCGAACCAAACCGAAGAAGAAGAAGTTGAGTCTTCGTGTGAAACCTCCACACTCGGTCATTTGGCAGTCTAGATATAACGAGTTACAACAATATATACAAGAAAATGGACACGCCTATGTACCACAAAAGTATCCTACACTCGGGTTATGGGTTATGCAACAACGTCGTCAATACAAGTTATTACAAGATGGTAAACGTTCCTCATTCAATGGAAGGGACGGTCAAAAGCGTGTACAACTATTAGAACAGATTGGATTCGTTTGGCGAGTAGAACGAAATAAGCCCCGCGGAGTCATTAATGGTGGATTACGCAAAATTAAACATCGTGCTGATATGGTAGTCAAGGAAGGTGTAGGTAGTGAAAGTGACGAGATCTTATTTACCTGTGATATGGGCAAATATATGATTGAAAAGGATCTGAAGACAGATGAGGAGATTATTGACGCTTGGCATAAACGATTTGAGTTGTTCAATTGAACACATAGATCAGAACATAAGACTTCTCTCTTCTTTGTCAGTTTTGTCGTTGTTTGAATAGATGAAAGTTATCCTACTGTAAATGTAAATAATGTAAACAAATATAGAAAGTAGACTATATTGCTTTACTCGTCATGCACATAATCTTTATGTGTAATCATGTACCCAAGGAGCCCACTCTCTTTGTTGACCATATTCATATGGTTATATACATATATTCATGTTCTCAACCTTTCAGTGAGGACTGAGGATCAGTACAAGAAGAAGGAGCAACGCACGGCCAAGGGCCGTTCGTTGACTGATGAAGGATACCACCTATGGTATCCTTCATGCAGGAAAATTTCTCATAATTTGCAATCATCTCGATCTATCACTCATACTCTACATATACTACTGGTCCTCCTCAACAAACAACACGGTGTAACAATGTATAGTCTTTATGGTGGATATGGAGGTCTCTTCTTTGGTGGCGGCCGTCGTAGAGGAGGCGCAAAGAAGCAGAAGAAAAAGAAGAAGGAGCATTGGTTTGGTGAGTTATTATCAAGACGGTGCATGTGTTTTTAATTTATGATATGGTACATGTGACAGAAACCATTGGATGCATCAATGTATACGTCCATTCCGGCCAATGTCATTAAGGTACATGCGGTTTTTTTTTCTGTGTCTGTGTCGGCTTAGACCGTAAACAAGTGTTGCAATGATAATGATGTTTTTTTTATGTTGGTGCATGTGAACCAAGATATAACACTATATTGCAATGCAAGCTGTCGAATTGCCAGCGGCCTGTTTTAAACTATGTGCTTTAGTTGGATGCATTTGGTTGTATAGGGATGGGGGTACGAATGCTTTCATAGTCAATGACTTCACGTGTACTAACATTACTCCTTCACACACATAACAATAATCAGAACGATTGACTGTCGATCAAAACAAACAGCTTTGTAAGGCAATCAAAGTCAAACATACTGGGGTAAAGAAGGATTTAATGGATCGTCTTTTGGAACATCCTCAAACATCAAAGTTCGCGTCGGAAGAAAAGTACTGTGGAATCAATGTTGATACTTTAAAGAATATGTGTCGTGAGAGGAATTTGCAAGTTAGTGGTGTTAAGTTCGACCTTGTCCTCCGTATTCTACATAGTGACAATGATTCAACACCCGAGGGAGCAACACTGAAGCGTGCTGCTACAGATGTAATCACCACAGTAGATGCTTCTGGCAAGGTGACTGAAAGACACGTCCCAAAGAAGAGGAAGAAGGCTGCTCCATCAGCATCTAAGATCTATACTAGAGTTGACAAGAAGATTGAGAGCTGCAAACAGAAAAAGTATCAATCTCATTGGGGTAGTAAAACTCACTCAACAGAGGTATATGATCTTGTTGGGAGTATTCTAAGCAGTGATATTATTGGATCTGAAGAGGACTATCTAAACAAGAACATTCGATTTGCTCTAACTATTGCCGAGGCTGCCTGCGCATCTCTCTCTGATAACTTCTTCAAGATGAATCGACCAGGATATGATGATTTTGGTGGATGGTCAATTATTGACAGCTCATTGCGTACAATTGCTGGCAAGGCTAGACCCGTACTTTCGATTGGTGAGAGGGAGAAGATGGCCAAGTGGGTTGAGGATTTGCACAACACTGCTGATCCATATGGGTTGACAATGGACACTAACCTTCTCCAAACAGTGGAATTCCTTCGTGGTAATGATGAACAAAAGAGCGAAGAAGCAACAGACGATGATCGCAAACCTGTTGCTGTAGCTTCGGCCGTAGCTGTGAAATCAAGTGAATCGGAAGAGACCCCAGCGGCTGTGGGACAAATTGTTAATGAGAATGTAGTCAATCCAGGAGTATAAGTCTTAGTCGGTCAAGATTTGTGTGTACAGTAAAGTGAAAGTAAAAGGAGGATATTGTTATAAAGTGAAAAGTAAAAGGATGATACTGTTACAACTGTACTTATTTTCTCTTCTCTATCATAACATACACGTCTCAGGACTCTCTTCTAATTCAAATGTACACATTATCAAATACCAGCACCGTCCATGGAATTAGGGTCGGTAGCATCTTCTTTAACAATCCCGAGGAAATCATTCCATCCCTTCCAGGTATCAAACTGACGATAGTAACGCTCAGGATTTGAAGGAACTACGGATGGCTTCATTTCTCCCTGTGCTATCCATTCAACCCATTCTTTTTTATCGGTCCACATGTTTTGAGCAATGGC
>Ga0214480_100449_pt1 | contig 20968 bp, 18 predicted proteins | sample M1_20Mar14CPVII9_3_FD_165042 | JGI IMG/M metagenome (GOLD analysis project Ga0214480, IMG submission 165042) | Marine eukaryotic communities from Monterey Bay, California, United States - M1_20Mar14CPVII9sort6BwellE17 | ecosystem: Environmental > Aquatic > Marine > Unclassified | place: USA... | reverse complement strand
GCTCGGGTTAACTTCGTGGTACCGGCATCACCAAGTTCATTGTAGGACATGTCAAGTCTATTTAACTTTGGTAACACGGGCTTGCCATTATCTGTCTTGCCATCTAGGAAAGTAACGAGGGTGGCAGCACCCGCCGGACCTATCCTATTCGACTGTAACTTGAGATCTTGGAGGGGACACTTCGAACCTAATCCTGATAGTAATTCCACAAGACATAGACGAGATATTGATGTACTCCCAAGGTGTAGTAGCTTAAGGCCCGCGGATGAAGCGGACGACGATGATGTTGCTGTTGATAATTGACTAATCTCACCACTTTTTCGTTTATGATCAGATGATAGTGCCTTGCCTAGCATTCGGGCCACATCCATCTTTATCGTATTACCGCATAGTGCCAATGCCTGCAGTTGTGGCAAGCCTCGGGCACATCGAGTCTTCAATCCATGACAAAGTGCCAATAATCCCTGACTTGAAATATTACAAAAACTTAAATCAAGTGTCTTGAATGTGGAGTTGTCCGAGTAGATGAATTCACTTAAGGCTTCCATGCCGTGATCACCAATTTCAGTGTAGGACAAGTTGATTACCGATAGTGGAGGTGGATTAAGTAACAAGGGGGGTATACTAATCGTACCACCCTCGGCGGTTGGTGATTGTGCCACTGCTTCTCTACTATTACTCTGATTCTGAGCAAGTTGTACCTCACTCAAATGATAAAATTCATCAGTCGCCGCAACTAAATTCATTTCAGGTGAATTCAATGCAAGATATAACAACGGACCCAAGTCCTCAATCTGTAACCGTCCTGTTAATACCAACGTTACCAATTTCACTTCACCCTCGGTTAATATAATTTTCGATAAATCTAAACATGCACCAGATTTGAGATAATCTAATTGATCAACCTTGTTTGTATTCTTCTTACTAGCGTTGTTTGTGGAAGATGATGATTGTTTCGTTTGATCAGTGTCGCCTGTGTTTAATGCGGCTGTTTTACTACTCATCCCATCATTTCCCATGACGGTATTATTATTATATTCAGCAGTGGCAGTAGCGGCATTCATTAGTTCTCGTAATGGATTATCCGAGTCTGTTAAATCTACACCCATTTGTTTGGCAGCGTCGGATAATAAGGCTTGTATCCCACTATCATCTTGTTGATTTTGTTGATTATATACATCTTCAACTCCGCCCATTCCCATCCCACCACTTGCCGATTGAGCAACATCTGCCAAATAAACATCTTCCGAACTATTATTATTATTATTCCCCTTATTATTATCTCCATCTCCAGTATCAGCATTATTATATAAACTACTCTCAACAGCCTGTAATAACAAACTAGCAATACGTGTTACCTTACTAACCAATAACGCCACATCAATATTATAACATATACTTTCATGTATAATAATACCGGGAACAGGTGAATCAATATAACTAACAACTTTGGCAATTAACCATATCCATTCTCCTTCACCATTATTATCTGATATACTTCGACGACGTAAGTAGACTTCCACGTCGGGTTGATCACGTTCCCAGAAATGTGTTTTAATGGCATGTAATCCTAATAGGTCATCTTCGTGTACATTGTCGAATGCTGATGTCATTAGTAGGTTGGAGGGGTTGTATCCTGTTACCATTTCTGTTGCCCCGAGTATTGTTCCTGTTTTGTTTTTTGAAGAGATGGGGAAAGAAGAGTTAGGAAGAAGGGGTCAGTTTGTATAATAAATCCAAAAATATCACAACAATTTCTCCAATGATATGAGGTTATCGGTCTCTGCCGCCCCCCATACACATCTACAATCGAATCTTTAACTTCCCCATTATGCCCCCACCCTACCATAAAAAATGTCATCTATCCAGTTCTGATCGTCTTTACCTAAATACTTGAAAATCAACCTTAATAATTGCAAATTTGCAAATCCCCAGTTCCCCCATAGCGATCCATTTCCCCATTCACCATACCACATGACAAATATAAACACAAATTATATTATGATACGTACCATTCAAAGCAATAGTTAAAAAATGTTCCTCCGGTCTACTATTATTTACACCCTCTAATCTCATTTTTTCTTCCTCCTCTTGTTGTATTCGTAATTGATTTTGATGTTCTATTTGCTGTTGTTGCGCTTGTTGCATTTCTACAACAGGTTGATATAAGAGGGGTTAGTATATAAAAATAATAGAGAAAGGAGAGAGTTAGAATATAATATATAATAAAAGTGACACATCATATGCACAAATATTGTTTGTGTAAATTAACAACACCCCAGTATTTTAACCCTCCCGACCGATACCTAATCTCAAATAAAACATACACCAAACCAAAACACAAAACCCCCCACATAAAACCAATAGAACAATAACTAACCCTGCTCAAAAAACTAATAATATAACAAAAAACATATAACAATAATAAACAATAAAACGTACCCAACAACTGTTGCTGAGCTAACATTTCCAATGCCTGTACTTGCTGTGATGGTTCTAAGGAATTAAATGCTTCCAACATATCAGGCGGGAGATCCTCTGGTGTTATTATTGGTAAGGGTAGGGGTTCGTATTGAGGTTGTTGTTGAGTGGGGTCTATATATTGGGGCTGATTTTGGATTTGATGGCCTTGTTGATCAAATTGTTGACCTTGTTGAAATCGTTCGCCCTGTTGTTGATCAAATTGTTGTTGCAAATGTTGGGGGTGCTGTTGTGGTGCATCGAATTGCTGTTGATATTGCTGCTGTCCATCATCATTATGCTGCTGCTGTAATTTAGTCAAACTACCCTCAATTATACCACTACCCCCTCCACTATTGGCACTATTAGCTAATGCACTACCACTACTTAAATGACTATTGGCAGGTGAATTATTAGTTTTAGCATTAACATGTGCCATATCAGTTTGTCCACTAGTTTTATCATCGATTGACATTGCCGAGAGGGCGGCTAGTGATATTGTTGAGTCCATGTTATATACTTGGTTGTTTTGTTGTTCACTCATCTTTTAGTGCTGTGTATTGCGGTCGCCGCGTATCGAGGCCGCGCGTATATCGGCACCGCCGTAATTAAGAGACTGGCTAGCTTATCTATTATTTAACAATCCATTTAATCAATACTATGGTATACATTTGAATAAAGTCTTATCGACACTAAACACATCATATGGTAAACAATAAAAAATTGGAAACTTCTTCTAGGGTAAGTGTCATTCCTATGTCGCACTAGCCTGAATGAAAATGGTCTCTTCTCTAAACCGTGCTTGCTCAGCTCAGTATGAACACTGCCGTTATAAATATGCACGTCTTGTTTGGAATAATAATGTATATTTCATCAAAGAATCATAGAGTCGATGAGGTAGGCTAAGATAGCGAGGAGGATCAGTGAAAAAGTATACTAGTTTCAGTCATGTCAACTCTAACTCTCTAACTACCTAATCAATGTATTTGTGATCATCGTATGCAGCAGCTTCGTCTCTCTGATCACTCTTTATCTCGTCCAAGTATGTTTGATAGGATTTTAATGCTTTTGTGTAATCATCTTTTGTTGCTTTCCCATGCTCGTACATTCTTTTTATGCCCTTGAGAGAGTCATTGTGACCACCACTCGCTGCAATAGTATAATGTTTAACTGCTCTATCAAAATTGCCTGCCTGTTGCTCAAATACACCAAGATTCTGCCTCGCTGTTGCATCTCCCTTCATAGCAGCTAGTTCATAGTAATGAATAGCCTTCTTCTTATCCACTTGCCTTGTAGATATGCATTTCCAATATTGTAATATGATTCGGCAAATCCAAGTTCTCCTGCCCGATGCCATAGTCCTAATGCCTTATCATAATCATGTGGGTAACCATATAAACCCAGAGCATAGTAATATCCCAGATTGAAGATTGCCATAGCATCACCAATCTCTACTCGTTTCATTTCCCTTTCAACTGCCTCCTCATCGGATCCAGGTGCTTCAGTTCTACAAAACGGGCACAACTGCTTCTTTAGATCTATGTGTGCATTTGCGTGGAAACATCCGCTGCATATAACTTTTCCGCAACATGGCTGATATCTCCGCCCTGTTTCAAGTATCGGCATCCATAGGAAGCAGATTGGACAGTCTTCCTCGGGTGGTGGTTGTTTAAAAAGTTTCTCATCGTGTAGTAATTCAGCAGCACGTCTTTGATAGTCTTTCTTTTCTGCTACAATCCTCTCACATTGTTTTTTATGCTTATGCCTGTGCTTCTTTTTACATGCGGCATGCAATACATCACTGAGTTACATTTGTTGCATGTGTTCGTAACATCACTACCCTCTTTACCACAATTTGCACATACTAATATATTAGTCTCTTCTACATCGGCGGTCTTCATATTCTGTAACATATCATTCACCTCACATATACCATCGTCATTTAATTTTGATGCACTGTCATTGCAAATTTTGTTGGACGTGCTCATATTATATTATACACTAGATATCGCCGCTTTAATAGATTAATAGATTATTGATAAATACCGTTATTGTATACCACAATGGTGACTATGCAAGGCCACTCTACCGTCAGAGATAATTAGCGTATGGTGTACCTAAAAAATATAAAAGTGCACAAGATTCTGTGAACATTTTGTGTAAATCCTTTCTCTTGTTCAATATTAATTCTACAGGACCTACCACCACTACTATTCGAAAGAGCTTTAAAAACCGATGAATTGATGTACTTTTTGCATATCGAGAGTGATTATTAACAGAGATAAGTATGTATTGCAATTCCTCATTATGACTTGCCTTGTCATTTTCGTCACGGGTCAGCACCAATAATAATACATTATACAACCTCATCCTTGGCATCCCATGCAACATATCAGCAATGTTTTCATTCTGCTGTACGTATAAATGGTCTAGTGGCTACTTATAGAGGTTTAAGCTACAAGCTTTGCAATACTCTTAAATAGATCTCATAATACTTGTCAAAGTCAAAGTCAAAATGTTAATGTACATATTTACACATCTTTAAATTTACACATTGTTGTAGATAAGGATTCAAAGGCTATCTACCCTTCATAGCTCCTCTTCTGATTATTACTCTCTATATTCAAAGATATACCGCATAGGATATCAATATTGGCAGCTTCGAGATGGGATACATTAACACCAAACTTGGATTGAATATCTTCCTCAACTCGACTTGATACTGCATTGGCTCCCCATTCATCATAGCACTTGATAGAATGCTTATATAATGCATATGCCTCTGAGTGACGCCCTAGCTCAAACAAGTATTCTCCTGCCATTTCACTTGCAATAGCTTCCTCATGTATAAACTTATGTGAACGGGCAGATTGTATCGAACTAATGTAAAACGACCCTGCCTCATTTAAGTTGCCCATTGCATGCATTTCCATTGCCTCGAGTAGCAGTACCTTGTTTTGCCAATTCCAAAATGAGTGTTTAGCTAAAGATCTAGCTTTGGCTAATGCCAAACGACCTCTTTCAATCAACTTTGTCTTTTCTTCTACATCATCGGACTGACGAGAATATAGAAAGCACGACACTCCCTCGAAGAATATACCCATAGCCAGCACGGCTATTAGAACTATCTTTGATTCAACAATTGACTCGGATATCTTCATCTCATTAAGTACATTGTTGCTCAACTTACCAAAGAGCAATGCTCGTACTAATTTGTAGATCTTGCTGGTCAAGCAAGCATATGCTCCCTTGTTTGCCATAAATTCTGCCTCTGTGGGCATATTGTCAACTCGAGCACCAGATTCTATCATATGCAGACCTTTCCTTAAAGCAATAGCATGATAGTGAAGCAGTACAGTCATATTGCCAGGAAGACTATGTGTTGGAAAAATGAATGGTCGGGGTATGAGCAACGAAGAGCAACAGCATATGAACAAGGACTAGATCCACAACTTACAACAAATTCTTATGCTGGTTTTCTGCTAACCTTTCTGAAAAGTGTTTGGTGTCTGTTTCAATAGTGCATAGATTTTGGCCAGATCGGTAGTTACATGTAATTGATGACATTAGATTCCAAAACGAGTAAAGGAAATCGCCCATCTGCTGACCAGCTTTGTATCCTGCTTGGTGTGCTTGAACAGTAGATTGGAGTGGCTCGGTATACCACAAGATCATCTGGTGGCATAGTAAGATGACTATTGGCTTGTATTTTGATGATGATGTATTGTTATCAACCAACTTGAGTGCCAGTCTTCCCAACTGACAGCCTTCTTCAATCTTTCCTGTAATCGCTAGTATCTCCCCATAATATCCAAATGAGAGTGGAGCTGTAGGAGTTATGCCATTCTTCATTGTAATCTCAATCATTCTACATGCTACAGAGCCAACGAGACCGGGCTTAGTAAAATGCAACACGTATGCAAGATCAGCATATAGACGATGCAATGTCACTAGCTTCTTGTCGTTTGCTTGTTGCATATTCAATAGAGACTCGTCAGATCTCTCTTGGAGCATTTTATTCATAGCCTCCATGTCAGCCTTTAGTGTACTGTCGTCTAAGGCACGAGGAGGATCTTCTCCTAGCTTGATGAGTATTTTAAATATCGACTCCATCGACTCTTTCAAGAGATCAGCATTTTGAAGTGCCTTTGCAGCAATGGATAGGCCTGTCGACATATGAGAAGTGAAAAAGACAGTTAGACATAAGTTCACAACCAAGCAGTAGTACACGATGAGAAAGTTACTTACAGTGTACACTGTCATCAAAAGTCTTGGCATGAGCTACTAATTCTCCAACGTGAAAACCAACCCTATCCCTTTTGTTCAAGACACATGCCGCCTCCGCCGCCGCATCGTACAACTCAATACTTAGGTCGTAGTTTGATACCCATTTATCACTCCCCAGGTATGATATGCCGTGTTCAAACAGTGCAAATGCAGCAGCATAGTCAGATAGGGCAATGGAAAGTCTACCGGCTTTTAAGTTCAGACCAGAAATTATACTCTTCTGACTAGGGTCATGAACAACATTTGGACCACCGTGATTGATTTGAGTAATGGACGTGAAGAAGAGCTCGTTACTTTCAACCCCACTCTTATCTAATGTATGAGTACAAAGTACTAGGCCATATCGGAGGTGATTTGCCCGCCTCTTCTCTTTTGATTCTAACTCATATGCTGTAATATGCACAAGTGAGGAGTGATAGAGTAAGTAATGTGAATGTGGTGAGAAGTTGTACACATAGAATACCACACCCAAACAAAACATATGATAATGATACATACCTGCCTCCTGTATTTTGTCGTGTGTAAAGCAGAACGTTGTACCATCATTGGTATTGTCCATGAATCCCTTGTGAGATACCTCCTTGAGTATATCTACCAAGTCAATATTCAGATCTTTAGATAGAACGTCAAGCACCTCCTTTTGGATACTAGACCCAAGGCATGACGCTACACCTAAGCCAAGCTGAAGACTGGCAGATAGCCCCTTCATCTCCTTAGTGAGCAGAGCAACAACCGACGAAGAAATCGGCTCTTGTTCAATCTTATCCATATCCCAAGACCATCTAGAGAGGCTCAAATCAACATATATGTTTCCTTGTCGATACAAAGACCCAAGTAGTTGCCTTAGAAACAAGGGATTGCCTCTCGTTTTATGTTGCAACACATCTGAAAGTGGATGTGTTATGCGTGGACTCAAGTGCAGTATCTCCGAGACGAGGGTATTCACACTCTCGACACTCATATTCCCCAACTCTATACTTTCCATGGATATCATTATTGAACTCAACCAGAAACTGAACGGGCCGCTTAAACTATCCTCATCATCTCGGTGACAAAAGATGAAGAATACAGATGAGCCACCCTTGGCACTGTATAGCAGATATTCAATCAACTGAAGTGATGAATGATCCGCAAACTGCAAGTCGTCAATGAACAGTGATATAGGCCGCTTAGAATGGGAGGATATGACCCTCAATAGCTCACCAAATAGATACCTCATACTAACCGCGGCATCTATACAAGTGGTAGAAGTTTCTAGTTGATGTTTAGACGAAGGCATAAGCTTGATGAGGCTGGGTACAACTCCGGCAAGAAGACTTGCTTGGTTACCAAGACGATTCTCTAGTTCCTTCTCTACCAACTCCAACTCATTAGGAGATGCTTCCTCTGCAAATGCATCACATAATGTGTTAAACATATCCCCAATCGTTGCCAATGGCTTGGAGTACATTTCATTCTGTTCAAACTTTGCCGAACAGAAATGACCATTCGATTTATTCGTCAATCTCTTGGTATGCAATGCAAGCATTGATTTACCAGCCCCGGCTCCTCCCGAGATGATAACACCTTTAAATGTCTTCTCGTTGAGATATTGTTGATACATCTTATTTAGCTTTTCCTCCTCATCTTGTCTACCATATAGTTTATTATTACATATCTCCAACGTTGGGATAGAGCCACTAATTTGAAGATTGTCGAGGAAACAAGTTGGATTGTTCATCATGAGTAATAGATCTTGTCGAAGATCTACAAAGGAAGAGTATGCCTCATCTCCACAATAATCACCCTTACTACAGTCGAGGAGGTTCTTGACAAGGGTACATATAGAACGAGGAAGTCCTTTGTCCTCTAGCTTGGCAATACAGGTGGATACCTTATCCCCAGTTTGAGCACGATGATGTGATCTCTTCAGTGGCCGTTGATCATTCTCAGATGTAGTAATAGGAGGCCGATGTATCACTCGCGGCATATCATTCAGATTAATACCCCGTACGGACGCAGATGTAAACGGTGGTATATCCTCTACCAATGGTTCTTCCGTGGAGAATAGCTCATATAGAATTAACCCAACAGCAAACAATCGTGACTGTGTAGATCCGCCATCGGCAGCAAAGCTGATGCAATTATCCCCACTATTAATCAATACAGAGTCTATCGTTTCTCCCTCTTTAGTTCTCTTCAAATAAATCAATACATTCTCAGCATTAATACTTGTAAGGTGTGTAATGTTCATCTCTTGTAACTGAATGAAGAAATCTGATAATTTGATTGCAACCGGCAATGCTGATTTGATATATCCATCATCTAATTGTTCATTTGGTAAATATCCCGTTGTATAATTTGATTTTGTATTATCAATCCAACCTCTTAATGTTTGTTCAATTGTATGCTGTTGTTGTTCTTTTGATAATTGTACTGCGGTATCCTCTTGTTGTTTTAATGCCGATTGCTGTGCAATTAGTTTATTTATATATTCCCAATCATCTTTCTTGTTATTAACACTATTTATTGGTTGTATATCATTATTATCGTTCTCGTCACCTACTGTGCTTATTGAACCAATATCTTCTAATAGGTCTTGGGAATTATTAGTATCAGATTTGGTATCTAGCTGCTCATCATGCTCATCATGTCCTTCCAAATCTATCAGACCTTCACCACCGCCATCTAAAACCTCATCTAACAATATATCAATACTGCCACCATCACCATCGTTATCTAATACTAAATCAGAACCATCTAAATCATGCAACATGTTGAATTGATCATCTCCTCCACTTTTTATTACTTGATCTAGTATGTCAGAATCTAAATCGGCATTATTCAAATCGTCATTCGATACTAGACTAGTATTACGATGTTGTTGTTGTTGTTGATGATTCTCTGTTGGTTTTGTATTTGTTATATCGTTTGAAGTACTATTGCAATTCATAGTCGATGACGAGATAAAGAGGTAAGAGGGATGGATTTATGTGTTTGGTATGTGTCGTATTGCAATGTTTAATGCTGTTTCCTTTGCAACAATAAACACCAAACTGTCATGAATCTATTGATTATCCTATTATCTATTCATATCGATCTAAAAGGGCTTTATAGTATACCGACTGGCCTCATATTGGCAGCTAGGAACTACTCAAAACAAAAATGATGAATATGTATGTCTCAAAAAGACAAATCTCAGATTCGCTATGAGAAGGATAAATCACATGTAAAATACATCACGTGAAAAATGACATTCATCACTAATCACTATGCATTCTTCCCACTCCGGGGAGGTGTTGGGGGATAATAACAATGTACATTTAAGTGAATCGGGTGAGGTAGTTAAGATGCCACCTTCAGCGAGGAGATAGCAGTGAAAGGTATAATAAACAAACTTTCCAGAAACTTGTTTGGATGTTTGTCCTCTAACTCTAAACTTATTGTCTAAATAATGCTACCGTGGGGCAGTGGCAAGCATACATGCCTAATCAATATATTTGAAACTTTCTCCAAATCCAGCGGCTTCATCTCTCTGAGCACTTTTCACCTCATTCAAATACTCTTGATATAATCGTAAAGCTGTGGTGTAACTTTCTTTTGTTGCATGCCCATTCGAGTGAAAGTTTTTGATAGAGGACAGAGAATCAGCCCATCCACTCTCTACCCCAAGCATAAAGTGTTTCATAGCTCGATCAATATTGCCTTTTCTCACCTCAATATATCCTAACTTGTGCCTTGCCTCGGCGTGTCCCTTCATTGCTGCTAACTCACAGTAATGCTCAGCCTTCTGCTTATCCATCTCCACGCCAGTGCCATTGTTATAAGCACAAGCAATATTGTAATGTGCTCCTGCGTGTCCAAGGTCTGCTGCCTTATGCCATAATTCTAATGCCTTCGCTCTATCTCGTGTATATCCGTTATCTCCCCGAGAATAGTCACATCCAATACTATAGATTGCATCGGCATCTCCAACATCCATTCGCTTCCTTTCCCTTTTAGTTGCCTCTTCATCTGAAGTAGGCCTTGGAATTCTGCAAAAGGGGCATAATCCAACACCCTTGTCTCTCATTTGAACTGCATGAATGCATCCACAACATATAATTTTCCCGCAACAAGACTTGTATACACTTCCCGAAATCAATGCAGGCATTTGTAAGAAACATATAGGACAATCTTCTCCCGGCGGTGGTTGTTTAAAGAGTTTCTCGTCATGCAACTCAGCCACTCGTCTCTCGCATTGTTTCTTATGCTTTGATCGATGCTTCTTTTTACATACCGCATTGCAATACATTACCGAGTTGCATTTGTTGCAAGTATTTGTAACGTCACTACCCTCCTCACCACAATTAGCACACGTGTTAGATATATCATTACTATTATCAGAGTCAGCGGTGCTCATATTTTGTAACATATCATTCATCTCACATACATCATTTTTTGATGTGTTTGATGTGTCATTTTTGTTGGACGAGCTCATATTGTATAAATATTATACTACTAGATACGACCGCTTCAATAGATCAATTGATTGATAACTACAGTTGTTTTATCACAATGGCAACTATGCAAGGCCACTCTAGGAGATAATTCTTAGCGTGTGGTGTTACGTACCTTGAAAAAAAAGTGCACAAGATGTGTCCTTTTGTAAAATCCTTGCTACTCAGTCAATATTAATTCTACGTAACAGACTTGCCGCCATACTATTCAAAAGAGCGTAAAATTGATCTATACTAAATATTATTAGTATATTAAGTGGATAATTATCAGAGCAATCGAATTGCAACCAATCACCCTCTCGCTGATCTTTTTTCACCATAGCGTCACGGATTAACACCAATATATACAATCTCATTCCTTGGCATCAATCTCTAGATCATTAGCAATTCTCTCACTATACTGACGTATTAATAGCATAGTGGATACGCATAAAGGTTTAAGGCGCCATATATATTGGTACTCTTCTTCATACGTCACTCAGCTCTCGACTCTCTCTCTCATAATTTCATCAACTTTGGACTTTATTTACGTCGACATCATCTCCGCTATCACGTGCTTACCATGCTCTTCAATATCTTCCTTCTCCTACTTTTGCAAGTTGCAATACAATCCAGCCATGCCTTCTCAGCAACAACATCATCCGATGGAGGTATTAAAATTGTTGGTCTGCCAGGGAATCAAATTGAATCACTGCCATCAATGTATGTCAATACTTTTAGACGATGGATTGTAGAAGACAACAATAAACAACTTACTACTGATGGTACCAATAATGAAGATGATAATAGTTGCACATTGCAACCAATAGCAATCAACGGAGCAGGCATATCAGCATCACTATCAAACGGATATGTAAATCCAACAACAACAAAACAATTATGGTGGCCATCTGATTTATCAAACATACAAATCCGACCAGTGTTAAATATATTATATCGTAATAGTATGATATCGTATGTTTCTGCTGGATTAGATGTTCGTGTTCCATATTACGAGAATGATAGTAATAATGAGGATGAAAAGGAGGGAGAGGTAATATCTTGGAGGAATTATGGATTAAACTCACAACCAATAGCACGACAGTGGACAACTTTAGATATTGCAATGGAGAAGATGTTTCATGTTGAAGGGTTTATATTACACAATACAAACAATGATGATGATACTGATGGTACACAACAACAAAAGAAGACATATGATACACTATTCCCAAGTTTAGATAATGTATCCAAAGTAATGGAAAGAGTAGCAACTTTCACAGCCGAATTAGATACCTTATCACCATTAGCAGATGGGTTTCATATTGCATCATTCCCATTAATGGATGAATGGATTGATTTGCCATCACCGCTGCCTTTATCTTCTACATCAAGTGACGAAGAAGATGAGGATACAATATCAAACCAAGACGAAAGTGTATACAAAATTGTATGCCTTGCAACATCTGAACCATTTGGTTCCAAGTTAATTGAAAATGGTATAGATGATGATATATTGGTAATGTCAAGTACGTCAGTGTTAGAAGTTGATGTATGTCGGACGGCACCGGGTGGAGAGTCTCCATACTTGACTGAGCCGTATAAGAGTTTATATTTGAAGAAGTAAGATTGGGACCGAGATAACTCAAAGCTACTAATGCTTATATTTTCTGGCGTGAATGATCGATAATAAACTTTCTTAAAGGTCTGACTTCACCTCTGCCTCTTTAATAACAGCGAAACTTATGCGCAGGCCAATCGGCAAGTTGACACTCTCTCGAACAGTACTTCTCAATCATACATCTGCTGCAAACATATAGAGCAGCACGTTCCATCACTTTGTTGCAATTATAGCACCAGCCCATCTTTTGAGTAGATTTTCTTGCTTCTAAATGCATCTTCTTTAAGCATTTGCAAGATGTTCGTTTGCGGAAAAACTTTAATGCATCGCGTCTACTACTACTTGCTGTAGCTAACTTTCTCCCCTTTGATACTACCGCCTTGCTACTAGTGACTGCTTCAATATCATCTGTACCATTATAATGTTCAAAAACCAAAATAGAATGAGCAATACATGCAGGCCACTCAAAAGATTGGTGATTTAACAACATATTTGCTCCAACACGAATCAATATTTTCATAGCCATCTTTTTGTAACTTTCATTAGTCCAAATATGTGTATGCGTTTGGAATCTATGCACCAAATGCTGTTCCACACTGGCATAATTTCCGAATTCGTAGCCAAAATATGTATCCATGAAACTAGATACAGGATGATCTTCTGATATTATTATCTCACCACATCCACATCCATGATTACATTCTATACTTCTGCAAAAATTCCGCCAAAACGCTTTAACAAGCTCTCTTTCGCCCTTCTCCTTCTTTGCCTTTCTTTCCTTCCCTTTGCTTCTCTTCCTTGACGGCATTTTTACGTATTTATATTCGCATCAACCTATGTGTGTACGTCATTGTTATCGTCGTATCAAACTATTAAGACAACAAAAAGAGAGTTTTATACATACAGTGTATTGATGCAATCATTGTAACCAAACTAACACACAAAACTATTACTCACCTTGTTTGCCTAAAGCTCAAATTAATAAACCGATCATGACCTCGATATCTGATCAATTACTACTAAGCAAACCATTATAGCAATCGATTTGTTACAAGCAGCTTAGAGTAGGCACTCCTCTCACCAAACCTCAACAATAACTCCTCCTAAAAATCGCATTTTGGCGATCAAACCAGTTTCTTATTTTAGGAAGTTCATCATTATTAGAGCACGCACAAGCAAGAAGGTGACCTAACGATAATATAGAGGAATGACAGCAGCTTTGCAATAAAGTACATGTACTACTGCCATTAGCTGTCGGGAAAACATTCAGACAATAATGATACCAAAAAACACCTAAAAAATTAACTCAACAAAGAGTATGACCTGTTGGTAGTCGGTAGATATTTGTGATGTGTTATGATGATCATCCTAACATGCAAAGTGAATAATTAACCAAAATATGTAGTATTAAAGTTCGAGTATAAGCGGCGAGATATCAAATGATGATACAACACCACGAAAGACCGCGAAGTACTTGCCTCATAGTGCATACATTTTCAGAAGATCTGGCACTGGGCTGAGAGTTATCCAATCATTACTTCTTCTACACTAATATTCAATTGGAATTTAATGAGCCTTATAAGAGTTTATATTTGAAGAATTAAAACGAAGGGGGTCATAGAGAATACGGATAATGTTAGTTAAAGGGGGTACGGATAGTTAAATCAATTGTTTGGTGTGGAGAAGACAGTACCATATTGAGGGCGTCAGCTGTTGATTTAACCTCTGCGGACAATTGATTACAACATACTATTATCATCTGAAGATCAAGAAGAAGAAGAGCATGACGTCAGATAAACGGAAAGAGAGAACACAACTACTTCTCGTCAGAGGATTCACTCCAGCTCTACTCTTCTCTAACATAGAGATATCATACACAAAACTGCTGAAGACAGTGGATGGATAAAAGGGTGTACACGTCATCAAGATATCAAAAACTATACCAAGAAGATAATAACCTCTCTCATCAATTAATCAAACTACTGAAACAAATGAAACAACACAAGATATAATCTCATGTTCACATCATACATTATCACGGCAAACAACTCCCGTACTATATTTACACACTGCTACACAATAACGAAAGCAATTGTAATCTACACTACGCATTAGAAAGCAAAACAAAACAATATAGATAACAAATTAGAATAATGCCATCCAAACAAAAGATTGGAAAGCAGCGTAAAAAGGAGAAGAAGAAGCAACAAAAGGCAAATGATAGAAGAAATGGTATTCGGAATAATACTAGTAATAATAATCGTCGTCGTCCGAGTCTCTCGCCACATGTTAAATCTTTTCTTGAATGGAGGAGGCAGGGCTTATGGTCGTCTACCGATATACAAAAAGGTCTAGCTGAATGCCTTGAAGAACCTAGATTTGGATTAGAACCGTATGCTACTTTTGTTGCTATGGGTAATAAGTTCATTTCAACAGAAATGCGCATTCACCTTACATCAAGCTTACTAAGCTTTTTGAAAAGATGTGAAAATGAAACTTTTGATCAAGTAACTCTTTATGTTGGAAGTGAAATTATATCACCATCAATTTGGATTACAATTCTTTCCGGGGTAGTTTATCATGATGAAGCTTCAAGTTGCACATTGCAGATTGTCGAGAACATTGGTCCATTAGTTAAGTGTATGTGCGATGATACTAAATGTTTATTCTTCAAGAGCAATGGGGATTGGGCAGACGCGGTAATTGAATTTGTTGATCTGATTCGACTTATAGTGAATGATGTGGTCAAATCAGAACAGCGTGATACTCCTGAAATGCATAAAACTATCGACATTCTTCTACAATATGACGGTTTACTAAGTTCTATTGTTCAGTGGTGTTTCTGGGACAATGCCCGACCTGATCTTGTGTTAAAGTTGGGTGATAAAACCTGCACCACAATTGCCGACTGGAGTAGACGCTCCTTAGAACAGTTGGTGATCGGTAAGGGATTCCAAGAACATAATAACACGAGATGTATAACAGAATTTGGTAAGAGGTGGTTAAACCAACTTGGATCTACGCCAATCGTAAGCAAGGACTCTGCTCCTAGCTGTCGTGTCTCTTCCGTTGCCGGATTGATACGTCTACTGGAGAGTAGTCTAGACGATGGTGGCGCCGACGACATTTCAACACTTCATCCTCGCCTACTATGCCTTGCATATCTCATGGAAGGTGCAGATTGTGTTGATAAAGGCGTGATAACTGAAATTATCAAGGTTGGGAATAAACTCACACAAGATAGTGAGCTTAGGTTGGTTCATGCTGTGGCAAGTTTGGCATTTGTGATGTTGCTTCGAGATACGGATATTAGGAAGACTACTCCATATACAGATATCAAGGGCCATCCAAGCGACACCCGTGTTGCTTTTGCCATTCGTAATGGTCTGATTGAGATGTGTTTTAATTTTATCACGTGCTTTGGATGCCGTGAATCATTTTGCCGCTCGGATACGAATGTATATACATTTCTTCCGCCATCGTTATCGCTTTTCAAGTACATCGAGTCTATTTTCAAAGCAGTCCATCTTAGCTCGTTTGACAACAAAACTTGGAAAGCGATAAGGCGTAAGAAGATTGAAATTGAGCTTGAGTTGGTACGTTTGGAACAAAATACAGACATATCAAGCAATGCCAATTGCCAATCGCTATTAGATATGATCAGATCCATAATCAATCTCAACGGTACATACTGCTGCCGTTGTAATAAACCACTTGAAAGGAAGGCCGTCAAGCAATGTGAAGGTTGCAATTGCATGACATATTGTTCGGAATCTTGTCAGAGAGACGACTGGTTAAACGGGCATAAGCTTACCTGCAGCAAGCCATATGCCGAAGAGAATGGTGGTCGATTCCAAGGTAGAATCTATCCTCAAACAGTGCCTCAAAACGAGAGAGATGCGGCAAAGTTAAAAGATCTTGATATCAACATGACATCAATTCAACTCAAACTATTCCTTGACCACTCAGAGACCATCCTGGATCAAGCAAGGTCATTGGACATATCCTTGTGTGATTGTGTGGTTTTCTTTGACTTTGAATACTGTCCTCCTACCATTTATGTTAAGAGTATACACGATGATTATTACCTTTCCTCTGAAAAAGAAAAGGAAGGTTTTGAGAGTACTCGATCCACTGATAAGATCACATGTGTCTATGAGTCTTACATCTATCATGGGTGGGCAGAAGAGAATGGACAAGTCGTCCCAGATTATCAGATGCAAAGATTATTCCCTATAGAATGGCTATCAAAGCAAACGATAGTGACTCCACGAGTGAAGGTTAATTCGTCGGATTAGATACTTTATATAGATGGCTTCCTTACAAATCAATCTCACCAGATACGCCCTCACTTCTTCGTCAACACTACAACACTTCTGGCAACTAACAACTGCCAAACCAAGAATCAGAGGCTACCCTCTTGAAATAGTTAAGTGGAGAGTATCAATATCTATACACAAACCCCAAGCAACACTTATTAATGACCTCTCTCATCTAATAATCAAACTACTGAAACGATTAATCACAAGATATAAAGTTCACTCCAATCTTTCGGTCGTTAGTATGTTTACTAGTGGATACAGTTATGATTCAAGAACAACATTAGCTCTGGACTTTAGGCTTCGGTCCTTCGCCATATGTGAATATCGGACGTACTCTCAACAACAACCATCCTCAACATATCATCATGAGATGTACATAAAGATTATTCTGTCGTTAAAGGGAGGTATGGATATAGTTCACCATGGTAAGAAGTTATAATATGATTTGTGTGTCGTCTCAAAAATGGTTCGTCTATTCTATTTACAAGTTGTTTCCTTGTGTCTCTATTTATTATGCTCACAAACTCTATCTCATGCTACTTCTTATTCTCTTGTCCATCTTGCTTCTACAGTTACAAAATCATCTACCTATACCCAGACTCACATACCCACCGTCTAAATCAATTCAATCAATTCAAGCTGGTCCAACTCGACGGTGGATGCTGTAAGCATCACGTGTCTCTTCTTCCTTACGTCTCGCTTCGGTTTGCTCGAGATGAGCCTTGGTGGCACTAGCAATTCTCTTGGATTGACGAGTTCGTCGAGGAGTTACACTCATTGGGTCCTTTGGTGGAGGAATACGTGACCTTCGTGATGATGTCTCGTCCGGACGACGATTAATATCAGGAACAGACCCGAAGTCGAAGCTCACCTTGCTGTTCTTTGATGGGGTCTCGTACGAAGCGGCAGAAATGGCATTTCGTGATTGTAAACCGGAGCATTCAGAAGAAGAGTCCACAACAATCTCACTTGGCCTGGGCTTGGAGGCCTTTCGAGCAGACGCCGTAATGCAGTCCATCACGTCTTGCTTATCCGTAGCGGCTCGTTCCTCAGCCTTGGCGAATTGTTCCGCATTCTTAGCGGCTTGTTCCTCAAGGACAGCGAGTCTTGTGGCCATCAACTCATTCTCGAGTTGTCGTTCCTTATCAGACTTGTCATACCTTTCAGTCAATGTAGTGATTGTCCTGTCGGTATTTGTCTTTGCTACAGTGGTGCTATGTTGCATAACTTTGGTGGTACTTTCATCAATCTTGTTCTCGATTCGTTTTGACTGAGCACTCAATGCTTTTTGGACGATGTCATCAGTCTCGTCACAAATTTCTCTATGTGTGTGATAAGCAATGGCAACAACAAATTATTGATATGAGATTGAGTGATCAATAAAGGGTAAGAGAACATTTCAAATCGTTGTTGTCAACGTACCTTTGCAACTCTGCTAACCTCCTTCGATTCTTGTCGTGTTTGTTTTTATTATCAAACCCCATGGTAAGAATTAATAGATGATGTGATGATGATGAAGATTACGTCCAATGGATAATGAGACGATCAATAGAGCAAGAGGCAAATGAATGATCGTTATGAGTTAAAGGAAGTGAAAGTTAAAGTGGGAGTGGGAAGAGGGAAATTAAATTTGAAAAAAAACGGTATTTGCACGCCGCGCCGCCCATATATATATATATTCAATTGCCTTGTAGAGCGTGTAAGTTGTCCTGGCGGTGTTTCTTGCAAGGTCAAGTTGCACTTGAGAGATCTCACTTCTCAATTGACGAGAATCTACCATACTAATGCCCAAGGATGAGGAAGATGTATCAGAAGTGCTTCGAAGCACATTGGAGGCTTATCATATTCAACGTTTTAGAGAAAGTTGTATCAGTAAATTACTTGACAGTTCAGTTGATCCAAACATCAAAGAGGAGATACTTAAACATGTCTCTGAAATGAAAGAAAGTGTGGCACTTATACTTCTGATGGTTAGAGATTCAATAGAGATTGGGAAAGATGAGTTTAAAGTAATGAATAAAGAAGCAGCCACATACGCAGTGCAACAGGGAACTGACTTCGATGGAAGTAGTGGTAGTTCTAGTCATCGTGATGATCATGATAATGTCGAAGATCGTAGTGTTGAGTCGGCTAGAAGCTCGTCAAGTAAACAAGATTCTCCATCTCCCAAGTCGCAGCAACGACCACCAGTGGCTGATAACAGTTCCAAGAAGCAGAAGCCCAAGGCAAAGAAGAAGAGGACGAAGGCTAACAATAGTACACAACAGCAATCGAAACGGTCAAAGACTGGGTCAGGTAGTACAAACCGAGTCGTATCCCTCGATAGGAATAAGTTGTTAGCTGATAGCCGCGATGTCATTCGGGACTTGCCGCAACAGATCTCATCCCATCAAGTTGCTGCTGTATATCTCCGACTAGCAGAGGTTTTGATCAGTCAAGTCAAGCATGCATTTGATTCGAGAGATCTGTCTTCCATACCATCACTTACCAGGAATCTCATCATTATCAAGAAGGTCGAGTCTAGGATTAAAAAGGCGATACGTGTGGGAGGGGAACTTTTGAACGAAGAAGAGGAAGCTGTAGATATTGATATATATGATGACCTCGATGTTGATACGTCCTCCGTTGGATCAATGGCGTCGGGCTTAAATAGTGCTATGTCAATGAGGGAGAAATCATTGAACAGAAGCAGACGACCAACTTCTGTCCTTGTATCATTGGCACAGGTCAAAGATGCAATCCATCGGCTCAAGGGTGAGCAGACGAAGTCAAGCGCATCTGATCTGAGCAGACGTGATATCCTTAGTATGAAACCACTCGTCAAGTTTGAGGAATCTATGGGGAATCTTTTGAGAAATCTTCTCAATCTTTGCTTGATATTGTCTGTTGAGAGGCAAGCTTCTATGCATGATCTTCTCACCTTCAAGAAGACTCGTAGTACAACTGAAGAGCAGCTAGCCCGAGACGCCGAGAATGTAGATTTAGTTGAAAAGCTTTCGTGCATTGTCAATCCAGATATTGAATTCGTTGCCAAGGAAATATCTATGATCGAGTTCAGGCAAAGTGTTGTTCTATCCGCTCTTGCATCTACATCTAAAGAAACTGTGGAATTAGGTATTAAGGTGAACAGGTTGATGTATACACTTCCAACAGACACAAAGAGAAAAGGACGAAAGGAAACCTTCAACCCTTATTATGACAAGGCCCACTGTGAGAACCTCAATGGAGTAGTAGTCGAGGGTAACAATCTACCTAGTGCTAGCAAGAAGCAAACTGAGTTACGTCGCAGGATGGGAGTTCTCCTTTGCAATCTATCAGCCCATACGAATATCGAAAGGCTTCTACCAGATTCAATAGTTCCCCAAGGTTTTGCCCACAAGCTTCTTATCAATGCTCCTTCGTATATAGAAAATGTTTGTAATTTTGGATTGGAATTCTATGAAGTTGATGGTGTTCTTGATAAAAAGAGTGCAGTCATTAAGAAGATGGAGGATAAGTTGAAAGATTATGATGTTGGAGAGAGGATTTTGTTCGCTGATAATGAGTCTCAAGTTGAGAGTCTAAGTCAATTGTTAAAGTAAGAAAATACACTATTGCTATGGCTCACATGTCACATGCCTAAAAACATCTACATCTTCACGAAAAGCTTGAAACCTGCCAACATGGGGCTGTAAAAGTATGATGAAGGGCCCTACAATCATGCTGGGAGTGTTCATCACTTGGTTATACACCTATACAATGCCAAACATCTACTACTGTAGCAAGCCTACATCTCTGAGGTGCCACTTGATGGCCAAATGTCGCCTGAGAGTGGGCAAAAA
>Ga0214480_100448_pt1 | contig 21033 bp, 14 predicted proteins | sample M1_20Mar14CPVII9_3_FD_165042 | JGI IMG/M metagenome (GOLD analysis project Ga0214480, IMG submission 165042) | Marine eukaryotic communities from Monterey Bay, California, United States - M1_20Mar14CPVII9sort6BwellE17 | ecosystem: Environmental > Aquatic > Marine > Unclassified | place: USA... | reverse complement strand
AGTGTTATCATATCATCGTCATTCAATATCTCCCCAATTATCACCGCCCCCATCGAAACTGAAGATACCATCCAGGATACGTGAACAAGAAGATACCACAATTCACGATATCATGAATACATACAAGCATATAATAATCTCATAAAACAAACATCATTGTTGTAAATATCAGTAATCAGCCATCTAAAAAATCAAGTACAAGACCTTGGACAAAGATCAAGAATAAGACCTTGGACATCAAGAGCAACACAAGCCTTATATATTCCTGCACCGCCCTGCACCATTATTATTATCGGTCACCTATTAAAGTCCAACTTGATACAAATACAATACCAACATTATACACTAATACAGTGCAGCATATTACCATATAGTGCAGCACATATACATCCTACACCGCCACAGGAGATACACCGCCGCCGCTGAGTTATCACATATCATCGATAATCGATATCTCCCCATATCATCCCCCCATCAAAATCAACATTGCTATCATCAAATATCGTGCAGTGATACAGAATCAACATTATACATACCATGGGGTACGCCAGACTCTTATCTAACAAACCCCTCCTTGTGAATGATACTATGAGGCGTCCTTTCTCATCAACCTCATCGGGAAACCATCTACTTAGTATTGAGAACGACATTGATATAAAACTATACGAAGCTCTAGGCAAGAACATTGTATTTACTCTGGGCATGATTGGTGATCAGATAACCAAAATAGTAAGTAACTCTTCTTATATGCTATCGATCATTTTACTCGTATCTTTCTCACCTCTACTTATTTATATTTGCAGCCGCTGAGAACAAACTCCAACTTTGTTCCATTTTTAGATACAGAGGTTGGTACTTCCTCATGTACCAGCAGCTCATCTGAATCAGATGAATTAAGTGATGATAGTGGCAGGACCAAACCATCGTCACTCTTCTATGATAATGAGAATACAAACCTTAATCCCAGAAGATACGGCTTGGATAGAGTCGACAGTAGTGGTGCATGGGAGGTAAGATGTTCGTTTATTTATCTTAAGTTCATCAATACTTTATCTCTATCTCAGCCTCAATCTTATTTTGTACAACCACAGACTTCAACTTCAACTCTTGATACTCTCTCGTGTTTTGGTAGTTCATCCAGCGATACAGTTGCAAAGCCTACTAGCTGTTTATTCGTCATATGTCCATCCAGCAAGCTTATGACACTTACTTGGTATCCAACCAAGACAATCGGACAAGTGAAGAGTGAGTTACAAGCTCGGCTTGGACTCTTGCCGTCTCAATACTTGTTGCATATAAAGGGATCAAAGATGCTATCAGAAGATAGTTGTTCCCTCTCCGATTATGGCATTCACAAGAATGCTAATCTTGAAGTTCTGCTTCCATTACCTGGTGGGCCTAGTAAAGTTGAAGAGCTTGTTGTTGATATAGATGAACGGCTGAAGAATAAAATATCCGAACTAGATAGTGAACATGGATTGCAGTTGCACAAAAGGTCAGACGAGGAAATGGCAGTACGACTTCGAGACATGTCAAATAGAAAGATCGTGATGAAAGCATTCAATATACAGTTGAATGAACGACAAGATGATCAGAGTTATAAACAGCTAAAACGTGATGAATTGATCGATAGCTTTATCTTACAAAGAGATGCTGGCTTTCCTCTCTTGAAGTGGAGTCTGATGTCGCCAGCAGAGAGACAGGCCGACAAGAGAGCCAAACGATCTAGTGAGAAGAAGCAGGAAGATAATACTAAAGTGGCAAAGCATAATGCTCAAGTCAGAGCTAATGAGACCCCCGAGAAGAAACGGGCAAGGTTAGACGCAATTGCAACACGTAATACTCAAGTCAGAGCTAACGAGACGGAAGAGGAGACACGGGCAAGGCTAGACAGAGATGCTAAGCAACATGCTCAAACCAGGTCAGATAAGAAGACTGCGATTGCACATAACTGGCCAACTTTGGCTACCATGTTGGGAGATGAGGTTGGTAAGGACTACAAGCTTGATAACCATACAGACGATGTTACAACATCATTGTTTCTATTCCATCTAAAAAGCGGTGAGTGGATGTTCTGGGAGTCGGAGTGGATGATTGCATATATACATGTGTTGCAAAGATTGGGTGTTATGAGCAAGCTTAATAGTTTGTTAGAATTATGCCTAGAGAGACGCTCGACTTTACTGAAGACACTTTATCAAGCTATCTTGGATGACAATGATTTGAAGCAAGCACAGGATTGGATCGAACAGGATGAAGAGAGACTTACTTTTACTTGGGAAGAAGCAGTACTCGTTTGGTTTGCAACTAATGATTCCATATCACTCGAGGATCGCAAAGCCAAGCTACGTGCACCCGAGGACATTGAGATTGAGAAGAAGAATAAGTTGATAGAGTCTCTTGTAGGTCTGTATCTGAATGTGCCCGAATATTGGTGGCCGGAATATAATGGTAAAAAGGAATGGACATGTGTGATTGATTCTATCAATCTTGAAGATGATGAAAAGAGGTATTTCAACCTCAAGTGTCTGGGTGATCCATATCCGGACAAGAGATATGAGATGACATATGTAGACGTCCAAAAGTATGCCGATCGTAAATATCATGAGTACTCGGATTTCTATCTCCCAAAGACTTTGGATGAGGGTTGTGTTGACTTGGAATTCAATGCTAGATGTGAGTCGACATTGCAGGAGTTGAGAAAGTTAGACGAGAGTAAGATCTTTCCACTATTAATCTCGCTTGTATTCTGCACTTCTAATGACATATCTCTGCATATATGCTATATTAAACACCAGGTTTAAGGTACGTGACAAGATGTCTAATTTAGATTATATCAAATCTATCTCTCATCTCACATAATCCTTCTCTTCCTTGCAAACCAAAGCTCTAGTTCAGCCGATGAAATAAAGAGAACTGAGATTCTTTACAACTATGCAAACCAAGAGGTGGAAGTTACTATTAAATCACAGAAGTTGACAGCCGAACGAAAGAGTGAGCTTATGTCAAAGTTTTACGAGGCACAAGGGATTGGTCTGCCTTGGGGAGAGAAGCAATGTTTCACTGCAGAAAGCATCGATGCACCTCTTGTAGGCTGTGCATGTTGTGGGATTAGAAACATGGATACTACAGAGTCCAGACGATCATATAAAGAAGTTGATCTGTCTAATGATAATGTACAGCGTATGTTGAAACTGAGAGATGGTGATGATAATATCGAGACCGGCACTGATGGTGAGGTCGACGGCGAAGGTAATGACGATGAAGTACGGCTCGGGTTGGGTTGGACTCTGCAACATCACAGACTAGCTATGAAGATAAAGCCTTTATCAATACCGTTCAATGAACATGGTGATACCAAAGAAGTGGAGACTTGGAGATTGAAATCTGTCTGGCCAGCAAAGAAGCCTGAGGACCTTGTCGCCGACAAAGACAAGCTACCAGACTATATGTTCGACGAGGAAGGTATTCCAGTATACTACCACCTGCACCCAGAGTTAGTTGACGAGAAAGTAGTTCCTGGAGAGAAGAATAGGTATTATGCAACGATCTGCTCAGATTGTGAGAAAGTTATCGAGTCCGGAGGAACTCCAGAACTACCATACCCGAGGAGATCAGTTGCTGCTGGTGTTGACTTCGGAGATGCCAACCGAATTGGACTTGAGCCGTTGACAGAACGTGAACGTCAAATGATATCCAAGAATCGACACTATTTACTGGTTATCAAAATTGAAAGCAACACAGCTGACGGTAGAGTTAGGGAGCGAGGGCAGTCAGCAGTCAAAGGTTGTGGAATCTACTTTAATCACGATAGCCCCCATGTTGTTTCAGACTTGCTTTCTCAAGAGAGTTTGAGTGGAGATGTAACTCTCCAGTTTGTTGGCCCCGAGGGAGAATACGATGCACTAGCTGCCAAGGTTATGGGCTCAGCGAATGTAGAGGGACGAGCTTGGGTCATCCATCAATGGCTTGCAGTTCTACAAGAAGTCAATGAACATTATATACATGACGACGCATTGCCTGAATTTAACGAGGTAAAGGCTAAGGTCAAGGCTGCGAATGAAGCTCTTGTAAAAGATGCTGGACATATCGATGATAAAAATGTTTTAAGGGAAACTGAAATTGCCAAAGATGATGCTAGGCATATCAGGACACACGGAGGTGAGACTGAAGATGAAGATGACAAGGATGGTAAGCCAGGTGGTACAGTTGTTGATGTCCCCTTGAGATGTTCATTTATAACGTCTGCTACGAAGAATAGACTAGGGACGGACGAGGATCGTGCCTTTCTAGAAAGCGCAAAACAGGCATTGGGTGTTGACGATGACCAGCAAGCATTTGCCAAGGCAATGTCAAGACGAGAAGAAATTCCACTCAACGAATATGATAATGGTGATATGATCCTTGCCAAAGCATGCCCAGATCTATTTATGTTTGGTTATGCATATCATAGCAGCCGTCCTACTCTCAACAAGTATGAGACTCAACACCTTCTCATGCAATACACAGCAAGTGCAGGATCTAATAGACATCTACTCTGCCAACTATTTGAGTCGAATCGTAGACACAGTGTGATATCAAATATGCACGCCAAAGTGTCGTCAGATCCGAAGGCATTTGATCAATTTGCAAATGAGTTTGCATCAGTGGAGTTCCAAGCCAAGCTTCAAGCTGCAATCAAGAATCCAAATGGATCTGATGCAAAGTATGTTTTGACCAAGCTTACGCCACTTCTAACCTTTGCTGGTAAGAAGTCGGCTTTTGGAGCGCTTGAAAGGAATCAAAGTGCAGGAGAAATCCTTGCGTTAGGTCGTCAGCTCGGTGGTTCCTCTAGCTTCCTCACGTTTGGCATTGACGATATTAACCATCCAAATGCCATTAGGTTTGCTCACCGCAGTACGAGCAATCACGACTTTCCAGCTGTCAATTCAAAAGCTTCACAAAATGAGTTAAAGACAGGTATAAGACTCTCAGATAAAGGCGAGGGTACCATTCGTATTCCACAAGGATATACAAAGAGACTGAAGCTTATGAATGACAACCCAGTTGGAGCTGCAATGGCCTTCAAGCAGGTGGTACATGATGTAATGTCTATTCTTTTTGGAATCAAGCCATCAAATTATAGCGGAGATAACAACAGAACAACTAAGACAGAGTTCAAGAATTCCGATGAGATTGGTATTTCTGGAACGCCTTGGGCATTCTTTGGAAAGAATGAAGTCACTCACAGTGGATCACTCCATTTTCATGTTGTGGGATGGGGCGGATTACCGCCAAAGCTACTCGAAGATGCTGCTGATATTCCTGAGTTGTGCGATGAGATATCGTCAGTATTAGACTCGCAGTTTACGGTCAAGCTTGATAGACATTTTCATATTCAAGATTTGGTAAAGAAGAGTATCCCAACAATTAAGGGCCAGAAGAGTCTTCGTGACGCCGCCAAAGCCAAACTAAAGTATGATTCTGATGTGCATATGGAAGACGTATCACAACCAGCGTCTAAGCCTCAAACTCAAGATACCCAAACTTTAGCTAACTCAGTTCAGGATACCTCAAATTCTTCACGAGATACCTCAAATGAAATGGAGTCTACTGACAAGAGAAGTGATATGGCATCATTGCATACGAGTCCAACAAAAGGTAAGTTTTCTATCCTGTGTTTAAAGTTGTTACTTCTTGAAATATCGCTTACATTTATCTTGTACAGTGAGTGAGTTGGAACTTGAGACTCCTTCTGCGGCAACTCTACCTACGCTTGAAGACGATGATATTGGACCGCCTAGAATCAAACGACGAGTACCGGCATCGACAAGTCATGATATGAGTATCCCTGGGGCATTTGTAGAGCATGCCAAGAAACTGAAACGTTGTCAAGATGAGAATTGCGATGGAGAGTGCAACCAAGATGCCCAGGATACCGTAGCGGCGAGTCAACAATATCCGGGTATCAATGTTGGAACTCTTACAAAGCCAATTATTTCATCTATGGATGCTCGGAAAAGAAAAAGTGGCGTTTCCATTGGTGATACGAATGAGACTGTCTCTAGTTCAAGGCCCACACCGCTATCATTGCAACTTCCACCAGATCCTAACAAAGATAGTGAGCAATTCAATACTCTTGTCGTAAAAACAATATGCCAATGTGGTATACATAAACACACATTCACTTGCAAGAAGCCTCCCAAGGGCTGGCAAGGGTGTAGACTTTGTTATGACAGAGCTTTGAATAATGGAACTAAGCCGAAGGAGTTGGTTCTTGAGCATGAAAATGATGGGACGACAACTATTAATGAGCTTTACAGTGCCAAAGAAAGACCTATTGGATCTACCAGTACAACTGAACAAGAGTTTGTTGAACCATATGACCCCAAGAGGCATACACTAGACGAGCTTTGCTATCCTCTGCCATCACCTAAGAAAAGAGTTATCATTTGGGAGCTCGATAGACCGATATGACCAAAGAACAGATCATCTCAAAGTTGTACAATGAAATGTTGCCAAGTACAACTGCCGACGAGGATTTTCAATTTGAAGAAGGTAGTAAGCGTATGTCGAAATCTCGAGTTGACTTGCATCAATTCTATGGACAAGATGAGAATCATCTATTCTTAAACTTGTTGCTCGGCTTGATAGAATCATCTCAAATTAAACAAGGCTCCAAATCAGTCGAGGAGTTTCGAAGAGAGCTTATGCAATGTTTGATGAAGCTACCACTCGATTGTAAGCTTGGTGATAAGACAATCGAAGAACATATCAAGTCTCGAATGGGCCGTCAAAATCTAGAAGATGATACAACTACCGCTTCTCTAAATCATCACAACTCTAAGTCAGTAAGGAGCAGTAAGAGATTACAAAGCGAGCAAGAGGAGCCAATCGATGATACAACAACTATCGAAGAGAAGGTCGAGTTGTACTCTCAGCTCATGATGAATGTTGATGGTGATGATTGTTATGAGGGTGGAGCCTTGGAAGTCTACCTCTTTGCTCGAGTGATGAATGTAAATGTTGCATTGTATGACGAAGAAGGTGATGATTTGACTCGAGTTGAATACATAGATGCCAAAGGAGAAGATAGACCAATAATTCATCTTCTTCGTGATCACTGTGGAAGTGGGACCTCTTCTACTAGTTCCAAGACTCTTATCAATACACCAGGATATAAGTACAAGCTCTTCACTCCAAAGTTGAAGAGGGTGGTAGAGAAGTTGGAAGCTTTTGATGTCAGTGATTTGAGAAAGTTGTATGATATGGTTTCCAAGTCTCTCCCAAAACGGAATGGGAAAGTGGTAGACTATAATGATATGCTTACATCAGTGCTTGGATGCAATAGCAATTTCTTGCATCTTGGTTCAAGAGAGCAAAGTAAGGCTGCTCTGTTTTATATTGGCCCATACATCAACAAAGATGGAGTTAAGATTACTGATGCACTGCCAATACTCGAGAAAGCTCGAGAGCATGCCCAGAAGTACCCAAGCACTGCCGATGACACAGGCACAGCCAAAAGACATTTACAACATGTATTGACACGTGCTTTGAATAAGTTGAATGGCCTGATAGAGATCAGTGATACACAAATTGCTGCTAGTCTACTGGGAATGGGTGCAAGCTTGTGCTCAGAATCATTTGTAACTTGTGATATCAAGGCTTATCAGAAGTTTGTTAATGAAGAGCTTCAACGATTAATGAAGTCAGGTGAATTTAATATTGACGAAGCCTCTGACGATGAAGAGAATGAGTATTATAATGAGGAAGACATTCTCTATGGTGTTGAAGTAGAAGACTCCGACGATAGTGAAGTCGACGATGACTTGGAAGAGGAAGAAGCAAGTCAACATTCAGATCCAATGAAGTGTGAAGATACCGAGGATAGCATTGTAGAAACCACTGGGCACATCACTCAGAGTCAAAATGAAGAGGAGGACGAAGATTTTGCTTATATCAATGCCTCCTGTGGGTCTGCCCGTCTCTATACCACGAATGACAATGGCACTAAACAGCCTGTGTCATATGCAGCCCTCTATAGATACCGTGGCGAAGCATTGAAGTCTTTATCGAGGTATGAGTATTGTGCATTGATCGATGTGGTCGAGAGTGGAAAAGATACAATCCATTCGAACGATACGTCTTCTCGTGGAAGAAAGACAAGAGATGCGTACCCATTTGGAGTAGGACTTGGTATAGATAAGAAGTATCACCAAGTTTTGAAGTCCAAGATACACATCCCAAAGCTGACATTGACTCCACCATCTCCTCCAAAGAAGATGCCACAACCTCTAGACGAATCCGACGATGAATATAATGAGCAATATCAGACCTATGTGAGAGAGCTTGCAGCTTGGAGGGAGAAGGCTGATAAATTTGCTCACTTCTACTTGACTCTATTTCGACCAGAAGATACGCTCTACGAGAAGGGGCAGGTATGCACATATGAGTACGATTGGGAGTCTTTCACAGAGTATTACAAACAGTTGCGTAGAAGTCGATGGTTGATTGCCAAACTAAGACTCGATCAGATTGATAGATGCGTTCAAAGTGGGAGATTAGACACTGAAACAAGGGAAATGCTTGCAACTTATCGCGAACGAGACAAGACAATGTGGACAGCCGAAGAGAAAGAAGCAAACAAAGCCTACTTTGGTCGCAATCGCAAACCAAATAATGATGAAGATGGAATGGATTATATATCTGATGTAGTACAAGATCTGAATTCCAAGGAGAGCACAAATGCACGAAAGCATCTTGGTCACAGCAAGGCAATAATCAACACTCTTAACAACTTGTTTGATGCTTCTATTTTACATGCCAGTCAAGAATCAAGTCCGAGCACCAGTACCACCAAGTCGAAACTCTCAGCTGTTAAGAATGTGAGTGTTCTCCCATTCAACATGGACTTGGCTGAGTCCATAAGCAAGTCACACTTAAAAGATACATACATTGACGAAGATGGCAATGTATCTACACCAAACATGTACCATACAATCCCGGATCTTGATAAGAAAGTTAGTGACTATATAGAGAGTCAAGACCTATCGGCTGATAAAAGTATAGTGATCCAGCTATCTCTCGATCATTTCAAAGCTATCCGAACGGGTGAAGCACAAGATCCGAACTATAATCCTACTCTCCAGTTTGTCAGTGGGAAGCCAGGTAATGGCAAGTCGAAGATAATCGAGACATTAGATGGTATTGTTGAGATAATGAAAGTAGGAGAGCAAACGAAAAACGCTTACATGGGTTCGGCTGCTGTTGGTATACGCGGAACAACACTCCTGAAGTCTTGGAATATACCAGTATTCAATGAAGGAGAGAAGGTGACATATAGACCTTGGGATACAGATGGGCTGAATGCTCTGAAGAGGAGGTTTGGCCAAAATGTCGACAATATATGCGCTGTGATTGTTGATGAAATATCGACCGTCCAACCATACATGCTTGCTTATCTCAACATTCGAATGCAACAGTTGTTTGAAAATGATAAGCCATTTGGTGGACGTATGGTCATTCTTCTGGGTGACTTTGATCAGAAACCTCCGACTTCTGGTGGGAAGGGTAACACTCTTCCAGGATCTGTTATGCAATATTTTGAACAAAAGTGTGAGCCTTTGAATTGGAAATCAGCCGAGAAGCTTGGTTTGTCTCAGATGGGAGGGTATTTATTCACAAAGTTTCGTCACATCAAATTGACAAGCCAACACAGATCTGGTGACCCCGAGCATATGGCTGTGATTAATAAGATGAGTAGAACAGGCGTTGGTCCAACCATTAGAGAGTTGAAGAGTACATATAAGAAGTTGTCAGCTGAGGATTTGGCTAGCGACGACTTCCGCTTTGGAACTACTATTGTCACAGGCAACCTCGAGAGAAGGGAGATCAATGCTGTGCAAGCCAAACGATGGGCCAAACATCACGGTGTCAACACTGTTCGATGGCCTCGGAAAAGAGAAGAAGCATCTTGGAAGGGTAGACCAAGGACAGAAGAGTGTATTGCTCATGCCATGCAAAATGCTTGCCTTTGGGAGTGGTTTCCGCCGGGTGCATTGGGATATTTAAACTCATACAGCATCAATGGTAATGATGGACTTACAAATGGCACTGTGATCAAGTTCCACTCGCTATCATTTGAAGACAAAGAACAAAGAAAGCAATTCAATGAGAAGCGTAGACAAGCAAAGCCAGGTGATGTTATTGACCTTGACTCGCCTCCTACAACTATCAATGTCGAACTATTTGCTGACTTTCCCGAGGATACAGCTACCGAGACGGAGAAAAAGAAAGTGATGAGGAAGGAGTGGCTTCGAGATGGTAAGGGCACTTTGACAAGGGGACGAATTGTCATTCCTATTTCAACCAGACATGGATCAAAGATCAAAAGTAAAGCAACATACATTCCAGGCTGTTTTGACTTAAGCTCGAATCTATACTACCACGAGTCTCAAATAAAGCTGAAGGATTACTTTCCTATTGAGCCAGCATTCAGCATCACAGTTGATAAAGCACAGGTAAGTTTCATCATCTTTAACTTGATATTCTACGTCATTCTCTTACTCACTTGCTATGAATAGGGCAAGACTATCCATCGATTAGTTCTCTCCATTTCAAAGCACTTGTTTCATCTGAACAAGATCACATGGGAGGGCCTGTATGTCTCGTTGTCTAGAGTACGAAGTGGGAATCACATGCGACTCTTGATCAATGGAGGCGATTGGAATACAGTGAGTTATATATCGGACCTACGAAGGAATAAGTACACGGAGATGTTCTTCAACGGCTATAAGCCACATCCTGATGGTGATGGAAGTATGATATGGGACTTTGAGCTGGCTATTAAAGAAGCCAACATTGATAAGAAGAGGAAGGTTTGTTCATTAAGGAAGAAGAAGAAGAAGAGTACCCCCAAAAAGAAGACAAGGACGAAATAGGACATTTGTTGTACATTTTAAAGTAGAATCTTTGTTTATGTTCTACCCTACTTGACTCCTTGTTAGTCTTGAATCTTAGCCCTCCCTTGTGTCATGTAAAGTCTGGAGACTTTGAATCTCAATTGTGTTACTATGTGTAAGTGGACTCAAACTCATGCTAGGTACATTGTTACTTAGTTTGCTAGGAAGCTTGGTGTTTTAAAGGCATTCCAGGTCAAATCAAGACAAGTGAAAACTGCATGCCGCTAGGCCTTGCGGTAATGAAGTAGATGATAGTGACGATGATGATTCTCAGCCTGGTACCAGTCCTACGATGTCAAGGAATAGTTTATGCACGGGAGTGTTCATATCTGATGATGATGTAGCCTTGGATCAGAATTAAAGTGATTAATACTTGATCAAGGCCAAGGGGGTTTGTAGAATAGCGTGCTCGTCCCACAGTTGTGTCGCCTAGTATATGTTAATGTTGTCTAGCTAAATATAATGATAAATATTATCAACTTAATTAACTTGTTTCACTACTTTCCCCAATTCATGTCCCTTTACTTTACATAACCCCTCTAGCCCCCCGAAATTTCCACCTCATACTAAAAAAAACTTACGCCATTCGTAACTGATAATCCCCATTGGCAGTAATATATCGTACCCAAGGCAAGGCCTGATATCCACTCCTTTCAATAATTTTCAAATATCTAACTTGGATACCCGACACTGTAAAGTACGGGATCTCAAACTTGACACCGATTGGTTTCTTCCACGAGGTATCCATAGCCCCACCACCACCACCCTTGCCAGAAGACGATTCACCAGCATCCTCCCGGCTAATACTAGGCAAACCAAAATGTGCCCTCATTAAATATTCCCTTCCACCATGAAATTGCTTAATTGTCCAAACAACACAATCCTTATCAGGTAAATATGTAACATTCCCCACACTACTTTTAAAGCTCGGACTATCCACATCCGGCGGCACTGGGATCATAATCTCAACATTATTCGCCACACTACGACTTTTAAATTGACTTCGTGTTTTAATCATATATTCAATACGACTTCCCCGATGTGGTTCGACTACTGCCTCTACCCAGATCAAGGGCTTGACATGTGTATCTAATCGGTATGTCATTAAATCAAATTCACCATCGGGTGGGATGAATGATATAGTACGATCATTCTCAAATCGTGCTAACCTAACACATTGATGGAATTTAATATCTTCTAATTCAACAGACTTGCCCTTGGCTTGATTATTCCGTCCTGTAGCCTCGAACATGATTTTATCATTCAATCCTAATTTTAATTCAGGCATACCACTTAGGAAACTCTTCATTTTCACTGCACCGTGAATTTCCGAGTGTAGGACTGTACCATTGGCAGCAACCAATAGATTAATCTTTTCAACAACATCAAGAAATACTTCATTCTTCTTATGTTTAATACCCTCGGCACGCCATGATACTGCATTGGTTAATGCCACGGGTGGTTTTGATTTAGAATCATCTGACATACGATTACCTTCTTGGGTGATAAATTGACGTAATATAGTAGAATCTAATGATTGTGGCAATCCATGATCCATCGTTTCATCTAGTAGTTCATATATAATTACGAAGTTATCACGGATGGATTCCTCGTTGAGTGTTGTGAAGTAATCTTGAAAGAGTGCTGTTAGTTGATATAGGTAGGTTAACATTAGGGCAACGTTGGAGTTTTTACAGGTTACGCCACATAGGTAAAGATTATTGTGCTGGTTTATATTTGTGTTGGTGTGGTGTGTGGTGGTGTAGTTGGTGGATTATGTATGAGAGGGTTAGAATAATTCAAGGCGTATATAAAATTTATGTGCATATCATGTGAGCAACTTTTCATAACTCCTCCTGCCGGGCAAAGCAGGCACCAAGACCCGAGACCACGCCAACATCTCTACAAAAACCAATACAGTTACCACGGCCTGAGACCGCATAAGATATAATTACTCCGGGCGGTACACAATCCCTAACTTTTTTTCAACACACTGCAAACAGCCCCACATCACACAACTAACTCCCACTTAATAACTCTTAACACAACAGCACAACAAACGTACCTGAACATAAACAAATGTTTCACCACCAACACCGGTACATCCCACATCCTCCGAATCAGTTACATAATCACCTGACGAATCAACATGAAATACAGGTTTTTTATTATCATCTTCTACTTCTAATAAATAATTTGTAAATTTTTCAATTGCAGAGGTTAGGGGTATATCGCCTCGGTAATTACGTGAGATTAATGGTTTTCCTGTTAAGTCTGTTATAAAGATTGCTGATGCTACCATATTTGTTTAGAATTGTTGGTTAGTAAAGTTATAAGTGTTGTTGGTTGGGTTTTTATTGCAATAACTGTTTGGTATCTTTAGATGTTATGTAGCGAGCTGCCCTTTGCCGCCACCGATGCTTCACCACCGACCGATTAGTATGAAAGGGTATATATGTAGAATGGTATACTAGATATCGTAGTACTGGGATAGCATGAGGAGAAGCCGCCGTCTCGGTTGTTTTGTTAGAGTTTGATGAGCCTAAAATTAGCCTAGCTTTGTAGTTCTATGAAAATAATGGGTAAACAACCCCAAGATATGGGCATTTCTGTGATAGTAATTATATAGTAAAGTGCATATCGATTGTAGGATATGTACCTATACTTTTACTGGTAACTCTATGAGTAAGGCTTATGAAGATGAAGTATGTCAGCAAGCTCAAAGCTCATTATTTTCCTCGTCTATTGACATCTATCATGAGATCCTTCCTACTAACAACAGCAATCACAGGCGCAGCCGCCTTTACTACATCGAGCAGTATACCATGTCGTCGTTCAACGAGTCTTAATCTTGGAAAGGAGGGCAATGTAGAATTCGGTGGCAATTCGTAAGTGTATTCTCAAAATCAAAATTGCTTCTTTGCAATGTTTCAATATATAACTCATATGTTCTTCTATCTCCTCTGATACTATTGTTCATCATATCCGGTATATGATATTGCGCATCTATGCAATCAAATTATCATCATCATATCGGCATATAATCGTAGATGGAAGCCTAAATCTGAAACAATGGGTGTGAGTTCTCTACTTCTATCTTTATGTGTTCCTTCTGCAATACTATGTTATGATTAAGATTATATGGTCGATTGGGTATATTATGTAATTGTGTGAGACGATGGAGGTTAGCAGAACAATACCTGAAAGTTTTGGATTATGAAATGCGTAATACGAACCGAGGAACAATTCATCAGATGCAAGGGTAGTTCTGCAAAAGGCTGAGTTGTTCCTCTATGCATATATAACTCGCAAGTTACCAACAAAATGTAGAGAAGATGCATCGAATGATCGTTGGTATGCGTAGAACAGCCTACGACGACACTCGTTTCATATCTAACTTCTCGTGTCTACCTCTCTCTTCTCTGTCTATCTAATTACTATTGGCTTATTTTGACGACGATATATACAATACAATCATTCCTCTATAAAACACGATAATATACTCAACACACACATACAATTACAACAGTCCACAGATACAGGAGATTACTTCCCAGAGGGATACAACAAAGAAGAAGAAGTAGCATTCACCGAAGGGATGGGTGGATCCCAATCAGCCGGTAGTGGTGATCGTGGACCAGCATTACCAGGCATGGAGAACTTAGGTGCCGATGCCGTAATGATGGGTGGTATTGAATTAGCAGAGGGTATACCATCTGATATGGAATTTGTAATGAGTTCAGTACCCGATGGAGAAGTTAGTATGGACGTTGCTAGTAATTCCAAGGGTGCAGAATTGTTATTAAGTGTGAAGCCTGTTTGTATGGGATTTGAAGATTACTTTGCAGCCTTTACCAAGGATTCACATCCCAGTTTCTCATTGAGGAATGAAGATGCCGTGGGTCGAATGGATAGGAGAGGTGGTGAACCTACTGAGTTGACTGTTACTTGTACACCTGCTGGTCAGGCCGGAGATTTTGTTGGTAATTTGGTAATTAATTTGCCAGAAGATAATTCGAAGATTTGTTATAAGATTACAGCCAAGAGCTTCTAAGGAGGTGAGGGTTAGTATTAACGGTGGTGGTATTAGAGATATGAGAATTAGTTATTAGAGTAAGAGTACGATCAAAGAACAAAGAGACTCCGCAAATAATAGGCAGAGATGGTGCCGCAGAGCTTTGGTAGTAGTTCCAATGACAGTGTATAAGTTAAAGCTATTTAGGGAACAAGTTACCATGACACTCGTTAATTAGAGATAGTTACTGAATTAGTATTCCATGTCCATATCATTAGCCAATCATCGTCGTCACATTATACGACGGGGTATCATTAGTGAGTAGAAGAGAAGGTACGAAAGTAGGTATGTAGGTAAGTAGATTTATTACACACAAATTATCAACCTTTTGCTTCAGCAGAGATACTATTCGAATTCAAGACAGACGTCGTAATAAGAGGCACAGTACCAACATAAACACAAGATGATGATGTACTTGACACTACTGCTATTCCTGCTACCGACAATTCACGCATATTCGTTGTTCAACTTTAACAATGAAAAGCCAAGCAACAGTATTCAACCACAGGACAATTTAGTGAACAAACGAGCAACAACACCAAAAGCAGCAACAACGAAAAAGAAGAACAATGACAAGGGCTACGGTTCAAATCATTCACTACTACCACCTACCGAGTCTACACTCTCGACTGGGCTGTTTCATACCTGTGCCATTACATACCGAGCAGGCGTAGATCAAGATACGTGTGGTAACAAGCCTTGTGGACCAGTGAAGTGCTGGGGACACGATGAACGGGGACAATCGACTCCTCCACCGGGTGTCATGTTTCAACAAATATCCGCAGGAGGGTTCTTCACTTGTGGTGTCAAGGCCGATGGACGAGTGGTTTGTTGGGGAGATATCGATCATCCACCCCAGTCATTCGAAGCATTATCAAGTGAAGAACAAGCCAAAGTCAAGCGTGCACGACGATTGCAACAAGAAGAAGATAGAAAGAAAGGAGTGAAGAATAGCAGTCGGTCACGACAACAATCATTGCATGGAAATGACTACTACTTGCAAGTTAGTAGTGGCAACAAGCATGCTTGTGCCATAACAAAAGATTACGACGTGCATTGCTGGGGTAGAAATGACTACGGAGAGAGTAGTCCACCCGAGGGAAAGTTTGTTCATCTTAGTGCCGGTCATTCATTCACTTGTGGCATACTATCGAATGGAGAAGCAAAGTGTTGGGGCAAGAATAACATGGGACAAAGCACACCTCCGTCGTATCCGGAAAGTATCTTTGAACAAGTAAGTGCAAGTATTGGTGGAGATCATGCCTGTGGTGTACTAAAACAAGATGGTGATGTACAATGTTGGGGTAACAATGGACGTGGTCAAAGTGAGAATCAGAATGGAAACTTTACTCAAGTATCGGCCGGAATTCGTACATCTTGTGCTATTCAAGCCGTTGATGAGACGGGTGTGGAAGCTAGTTCGAATGAAGACTCTATGTCTACAACTATTCACTGCTGGGGTAGCCGAGCAAACAGTCTATTGCATCATTTTGAACCAGATCAAGTTACACCGAGCAATGACAAACACAATCAAATCTCATTAGGTCAAGATCATGCTTGTGCAACATCAGTGAAGAATGGCTCTGATGAGACTTCGCTAGAGTGCTGGTGGATGGCAGGTTCCAACTTTGATGCACATAAAGTTCCTATTGGCATTTCAGTGATGTAAAGTTAGACTTCTATGACGACGACATAATTCAAAAACATGCAAGCAATGATCAGGCAGAGATGGAGACAGAGAGAAGAAAGTGAAAACATATCTCGACCCGGTGTATAGCGTAGAGCCAATAAGAAGTAGTTCACTATCTAAAACCTGCATCTCCATATGTGTATTATGATACGTCCTTAGATTGAGCCAAGATTCCTATGCAGTTTTTAATGATTGCCTCTTGGGTAGGGGCTTGCTGGGTATCTTTTTGTTTAGTGTATCCTGCCTCCCTACCTCATGAAAAGCCTTATTTCACCTCAACCTATCTCAACTATATCATCTTAGTGATTGCGTTGCCTATCCATGTCTTATCAGTCGTATATCTAGAGTACAAGGTACCACTTATTTCCTAACTCATAATACACAATACACATATCTCAATTTCTTCCTTGGTGATCAATTGTCAAGAAGACCAAGATATTACAAGCCCGCATCACATCAAGACCTATTTTTGACCAAGATTATACGGCTGCTGTATCAGATCATTATATCATTATCAATTAGTTGTATTAACAGTATACGTCACATAGTGTAGGTATTATACTGCATCATGGATACCACTAAAGATATCGTCGATGAAGAGGAGAATAATAATGATGTTGATGTTGCAGCAGAACAGCCCAATAACAACAACAATACATCAAAGACATCAGCTACATCGTCGTCTAGATTGCAATTAATAGAAGATGATAATAATGATCTGCCTTTACCGATGGGAGCAGCAGAAGAGATATCAAATAGGGCCGAGCCTCCGAAAGAACAGAAGATTAGTAAAGTTGAAGTTGAACTAATTGATGTTGACAATATCGGCCCCGAACCTCCCGCAATGTTGGAAGCATCACTTAATGCCGCTAATCCTGAAATTAACAATAAGAAAACTGCTATATTATCAGACAATTTATCATCTGTTAACGATGATCAGAGCAGTCCGCCTACGCCATTCGATTCAACGGAGTTTGAAGATACCATTGCAAAGAAGAAAGATGAGATTGCGAATCAAAAGGATAGAGATTCAGTATTGCCACCCTCGGATAGAGATTCAATATATGAACTTCCAAGGGAAGTTATCGAAGAAGAAGAAGGCATATCAGATAATACAAATACAGGACGAGGGGGTGCGAACAGAAGAGGTTGGGATTATATTGGCATTGGTAGTAGTAGTAATAATGGTCGGGATATAGAATCACAGACAAATACTGATAATAATGATTCAGGAGGTGGTGTCAATAATGATTCAACAACAGAAGCCAATGTACAAGGTTTATCATCATCAAACCAAGAAGCAGGGGATACAGATATACACATACCAGTGGCTTGGAAAGTCGAAGAAGATGATGATGATGAAGACGACGACAGAAGTGAGAATGAGGTGTATGATGCAACTCCTGTCGAGCCAACTCTACCTTGGTGGAAACAACGACGGGCTAAGGTGTTCTTTGGTGTAATTATTGTGCTTGTGGGGGCATTTGCTCGTAGTAGAAACTCGGTACTTGGTGCACTGGAAGTCCTAGGTTTTGTAAGCTTCACACCTATTGATGAAGTGAAAGCTCGTTACAGATACTTAGCCATTCAGTATCACCCTGACAAGCACTCACTATTCGGAGAAGATAATGGGATGACACTAGAGGAAACAACTGCCCATTTCCGAGTAATCAAAGAAGCTTGGGAGTTTCTCAGAGAGCAAGCCCGACGTGAAGCTTAAGTAGGATACCCAATAGTACAAGTATTCTAGCGAGTCGTGATTCAACAATAATAATAACAACAACAACAAACAAACAATTACAACAACAACAATAATAATAACAATAACAACAACAATAACAACACAATCAAGATTGAGTGACCCGACTGCTCTGAGATATCATTACTTGGCATATTAAAGCCTGCCATAGCTATACAATCAACTGTCAACCATCGATCATTGGACAAAAGATGTCAACTACAAGATTTGCGGTCATTGGACAAAGATGTCGGGTATGTGATAAGCTTAGGAGGTTGGTGAAAGAGTCACCACCGTGAACAGAACTCACTCTTGATATAACAACAACAACAACAACAACAAATATATGCATACATATTACATTAGATTAGATATTAGGTAGTTAGTCCCCTTAGAACCAAACATTATATCGGTAGATAGTCAACAATAACAACAACAACAATAATAATAATACAACATACAATTACATTACATATCAATCAAGGATACAATTGGTATCCTTTGGCAGAGTTCGCCTCTTATCCACAACAAACTAACACATACACATATACTACGAGCTAGAGCTCAACTCTAGTTCCAGCAGAGTTGATGAGGAAATGTCTCAACTCTGCGAAACAGTTGATATTCATATGTTCGGCCGCCTTATCAACTGGTCCCATTATCGTCTTTCCCCAACAAGGGTAGCTGAGGGGTTCATTGAAAGATGATGATATAGGCAAGGGACAAAACTCTACACCAAGTCAGGAGCATGTGCTCCTAGGAATGGTCTTTCGGGAGCCTTCGGGGTAAAATAAAGCAGATCCCCTGCATTTGTGGTGGCAGTTCACCTTCATATATTAGTGGCTGACTTTAACTGCATAAAGAAAGATAGGGAGTAAAGAAAGAGATATAGATCTTTTAACTTTGAACTTCACTCCGTCCAAGCACATTCCTAGTTTCAGAGGATTAGCAAGCAAATACATCCCATCTAATATGAAGTAGATTTTAAGTGATATAGCGATGACAATTACTTACTTACTTACTTACTTACTGGTAGTTGTACTGGGAGTCTCTTTATCACAATCCAATAATCCCGAGCCGGTATCATCAAACTCCACAACAGTGACTGTATTTGTAACACCCCAACCTACAGTCAGTATCGCTCCATCATCAAGTATAGCTCCATCCACTTCTCCACCAACAATAACATACGAATGTTTTGGTGATGTTTTGGTGCAGATGATGGTGGTAAAGATGGCATTCTTTATTTTGCAATCCGTGCATATGTGTTACAAGACTGTGCTAATAGCACAAAATGTTTCATGTCGCAAACTTATGGTTGGCCGATAAACTCATGGTGTGTTGGAAATGTTAAAGACATGTCATATCTGTTTTATAATATGGATACGTTCAACGAAGATATCAATGGCTGGGATACCTCAAGCGTTACTGATACGAGCAGGATGTTCGGGGGTGCCAGCTCCTTTAACAGAGACTTGTCAAACTTTGATACATCAAGTGTTACTGATATGAGGTCAATGTTCAGGGGTGCTGATTCATTCAACAAAGATCTTTCAAACTTTGATACCTCGGGTGTGACTGATATGAGTTGGATGTTCTTCGAAGCAACCTCCTTTGATGGTGACTTGTCAAGCTATAACACATCAAGCGTTACTGATATGGAATCCATGTTTGATGGTGCCACCTCCTTTAATGGTGATGTATCAAACTTTGATACCTCAAGTGTTACTAATATGGGGTACATGCTGTGGGGTGCGAGCTCATTTAATGGAGACATATCAAACTTTGATACATCAAGCGTTACTGATATGAGTGGGATGTTCAATGGTGCCACCTCCTTCAATCAAGATGTGTCGAGCTTTGACACCTCGAAAGTTACTGATATGGGATTTATGTTTCAGGGTGCCACCTCTTTCAATCAAGATTTATGTTCATGGCGAGATAGCTTTCCATACACAGCCTACTACAGTGATATCTTCACCAACTCAAACTGTACATATCAAGAAACACGAATGAAACCCAAAAAGGACCATTTTGTGCTTCTGATTATCTATGATGATAGTAGACCAACTTCGGCTAGAACGTAAAGATAAACGTATATAGTTGTCTAATCTAATTATATAACCATGACATGATGTAGCTTAACCTCTTTCTTCCCCTCCTCTTATAAATTTTTGTGCACATCTTGTGTTCATTTTAGTTTCATGTTCGTTCCGGAGGAGTTCCTTGGTCGGTATCCTTTACTTTACCAGCCTAGCCCTAGCTGTAGCTCAGCCGCCACACAACTCATAAATAGAAGTAAAGATGACAGTCCCTACCACCTTTTGGCGCCTAGCAGGAGTTTCGTACGTTCAGGTACGTTTGTTAGTATGATGTTACATTAAGTTACTTTGGTGGGATTATAGAGGTCCGTCGGCGGCAAATGGTTGGCTGGTTTATAATCTCAGCAATTTTTGGTGGTTGGATGTTGTATTATTATTATTGTTGTTGTTGTTATTGTTGACTATCTACCGATATAATGTTTGGTTCTAAGGGGACTAACTACCTAATATCTAATCTAATGTAATATGTATGCATATATTTGTTGTTG
>Ga0214480_100447_pt1 | contig 21034 bp, 19 predicted proteins | sample M1_20Mar14CPVII9_3_FD_165042 | JGI IMG/M metagenome (GOLD analysis project Ga0214480, IMG submission 165042) | Marine eukaryotic communities from Monterey Bay, California, United States - M1_20Mar14CPVII9sort6BwellE17 | ecosystem: Environmental > Aquatic > Marine > Unclassified | place: USA... | reverse complement strand
CAACAACCAGCAAGGATGGCTTTGGCAAAAGAATGAGCCCAAACGCCATCCCACTCTAAGCGACGGCCAGACACTCCGCTCTCTCCCGCTTACCCCAAGCCAAAAAGACGGTGCGGTGGCAGGGTTGCAATTGCAACTACTGATGGATGGTGGCTCTCTGGCATGAAAGCATAGTAAGTGTACTTATGTAATCATGTGGTGTGTGAGGCGATCTTTGAAGCAAAGATGATATAAAAGATATTCCTCAAAATAAAAAGATACCTACGTAGACGTAAGCAATACATCAAGCCATCAAACAAACTGATCATCGGTAGGTAGATAAAGGTAGATAATATGGGGTAGATGATTACAGATGCATCTTAGCGTATTCGGTACTTGCGTGTCTATATTACAGTATATCGTCAATACGAAGGGAGGATAATGCTTGCCGTCGTCGTCAATGATTTTGTGCATATCCTACCTTTAGGTACTTTTCTAATCTAATCTTAAAACACACATATTTTTTCATCATATCACAGTAGAAGGAATGGTGAAGTATGCAAATTAGATTTGGGTAGTCGTCTCTATAATCAGAAGATATACACTTCAACAATTGGTTATAGAGAATCTCCAAAACTAGAAGGATGATATAATATTTAACAAACTCAAAAAGTTAATATGCCATCTCAAACGGAAGAGGATATATGTGATATCACTGTCAAAAGTTTAAACGGACTAGACAGCTTACTATTAGCAATTGATAACTCAACACGTATTATCTCTTCAAGAATTTGATCCAGCAATGGAAGGATACCATTCTAATAGCAATATCTTTGCTGGAGTTTCACTTAACGATAACAAAACAATATCAGAATACAATATCAAAGATGGCAGTATAATGTACTGCGTTGAATGGAACAAATTAAGCGAGACAGGGTTAGATAAACTCTTCGTCGAAGTTAGAACAGACCAGACTTTCAGTACACTCTATAATCAAAAGATAAATACAATTCATCATGGGAGATAACAAACCTCTGTACAGCTTAACAATTGGATACAAAATAAATAGAAGACGATCATATTTTAAAACTCAAATAAGTTAATACAATATGCCGTCTCTAACGGAAGAGAAGATGATTGGTATCACTTCAAGTTTTTAACTCTAGGGACGGATTCACCATTAGCCTTAATAACTCAACTCGTATTATCTCCTTCCCCCCCTTCTAAGTAGACATTGATCTTTAATGAAATGTACATATCAATAATATCAAAAAGATGGCAATACTGTAATATAGGATAAAGAAAGTAAACTTATAATAATAGAGAAAGGGATGATCTTTGCCAACGTTAGAACACACACAAGCCAAGATTTCGTCCTCCAAACTTATTATATACATTAAAAAAAAAACATACCATCAATAAAACAAGGGGAACAGGAAACCTCAACCCAGAATAAGCGCATGAAGGTGCTCAATAATTAGAATTACATATCAGAAATTAACAAACAGATTGTTGAGATTACCTTCTCAAAAACGAAACATACAGCTGATTTCCGAAAATTATGTTCATCATCTCTTCGTTAAATGGTTAAGAATACCTACCAACCATTGTGATACATAAGTAGCAGGCTATTTCCCGATTATGTACCTATGTAAATAGATAACACCAAGTAAAGGGTTAACCAGAGCGGGGTCATATCCTCCGAGTCTTATTGGCAGGTAGATCCTTCCTGGAGGGAGAAGTTTTGTTTCACGAAGAATTGAGAAAAAATTAAACAACCTACTGCAGGTTCAATGCTTGAAACACAAAGTGCATAAGATAAAGTTTAAATAACAATACTAACCCAACTTAAGCATAATCAAGGTAAGTTTGATTTTGTTATTGTTGTTAGTGGGAACTGGAGATTGTGTATCATAGCCATAGCAGTCAGCGTCAGCAAGAGCATCAGCATACATATATTATATTACGATTAGATGATAAGCCTCCTCGCGTCGCCTGCTAACACACTTTTGTTATTGTTATTTAAATACTATAAACCATAGGAAAGACAACTGCAGTAGTCGTCATGAGTACTACACTCGGTAATGACGAGGAGGAAGGCGGTGGGGATATATTCTCTAATATCTCTCCACCGCCACCAACGCCTCAAAGATCGAAGAAAATGATTATGAAATCTTATTCTAATTATCAAGAAAGTCGTCGTATATCAACTGTAGTTAATGACTACATGGATAGTAATAATGCAAGTAACAACGCCCAACCACCTCAGACAGCCGGTATGCCCAATGAAGATCTAGATGAGATGGTAGATACAGTTATGGAGGAATATACAGATGATAATGGCAATGTTAATACTAGGGAGATTGTCAAGGACTCTATCCAGAGTGGCGTGGAGAAGGTAGAACAGCGGATTGAGAATCATTACTTGGCTAATTTGGTAAGTTATTGTATTGATAAATTAGTACAATGCTCGCTGTATAATAATGCTCACATCTTATGTCTCTCTATTACAATTATCAAATTAATAGGTTAAGAACTTTAATGCGTCTGCTAAGAAGAGGTCTATGATATTCACCTTTTTGATTGTTCTGCGTAAGTCTTCTTTATTGTTACAGTTTGTGGTGGGTGGTGGTGGTAGTTCCCCGATCTATTATTACTTTTTTTTGTTTCTAACATTAACTTATTTTGTCAACTCTCCCAACATTACAACGCTCTAAAGTTGTCATCTGTACTTCCATTGCCATATTCTTCGGTACAAAGGGCACGATGGTAACTGGAACTGAACAAGTTAAGGACCAGCTGAATGAAGGTACTGCCGCATTGGAAGATGCAATTGACAACACCCAAGAGACGCTTATTCAGATGGATGATCAAGGCCATCCTCTTGTTCTTGACCGTAAGACAGGGTTGGTAACTTCATCTCGAGTAGTTGGTGATCCATTCATTGCTGAAATGAAGTCTATATCTGGCCGTAATCTGATATGTCTTGATATTGGATCTGTTGGAAGTATGTTCAACGATGCCAAGACTCGTACACCCTCCAGTATTACCTTTATGAATGAGGATGGATTAGAGGAGAAGGTGATACCCCTAGACAGTTATTATGAAGATAATGACGACAGTCTCTTCTTTGGAGGTCCCCACGGCGGTATCACCATCTTAATGAACACGGATATTTGCAATACGGTCATGAGTGATATGCCTCAGAATGATCCTCAAGACATGCCGTCTCTCGGTGATATGCCTCTTCCTGATATGCCTCTCGGTGACCCTCAAGACATTCAAGGCGAGTTGGATGTTGTTGGTAAGAAAACTAATGAGACAGAGGAGATGGATGTAAAGTATGAATTGAACATTCAGCCAGCCCTTGACGAAGCCCAAGAAATAAAAGATTCGAGTGAAGAGGAGGAGGATACTGATTTGTTCAAGCGTGGACTCCGTGATGAATCGTCGTCTTTGTCGGTCAATTCTATGAGTGAGGGGCCTCAAGGTATTGCCCGTGTGCCGTCTTTACGTTCTTCTAACAAGTCTAAATCCACACATGGAACTCAAGGTCAAGATGTAAAGACTCGTCTGAGGAACATGTATGCCCTTGCCAAGACTGCTTCTGTTGATGGAAGGAAGCTAAATGATGGTACTTCGGTCGTGGTTTGTGAGGGCACATCATGTCCAGTCGACTCTCAAGTTGCTGGATACACACATTACAGCACTGGAGGCTGCGCAGGCCGAAACGAACTAGCTACTACTACCGGAGGAAGTTTACAGGACTGTGCCGACAGCTGTACTAATGATTCTAGATGCGTCTCATTTGAATATGGCAAAGCTGATAGTAATCCGAGCGATAGTTGGTATACTAAATGTCAAAGATCCACTTCCTGTAACGACTACAGCCTCACTCTTCAGAATGAAAACGACCCGTTTGACTTTTATCTCCCTGTCGAAGAGGATGACTCTAGTTCCTCTACTTTGTCAAACATTGCAAGGCAAGGTACCCCCTCTCAGTCAAGTGAATGTTATGGTGGAGGTCCTTCTAAAGTAATTGATGGCTTCACGGGTGGTAATTGGTGGCATGGCTCTGTTATGCATACATGCGACGGAGCTGATCAATGCACTTGTGATCCCGATCAAGTAAGTCCATGGTGGATGGTCGATCTTGGTGCCGACAAGCAACACACTATTACCCAAGTCAAGATCTACAACCGAGTTGATTGTTGTATGAATAGAATAGAGTCATCTGAGGTGCAAATCCTCGATGATCAGGGCGCTATCGTTGCCAGCCAACCAATCCAGGGAACGCTCTCAGTCTATACCTTTGACTTTGATAATGTAATTGGACGGTCGGTTCGTATTAAGAAAAGCCAAGGTGTTCTCAACATTGCTGAAGTGGAGGTAATGGGTTGGTCAGAGCCGATAGTAAGTAGCATTTCTACTCTTTTTTCCCCTTGTTTGACTAGTCTGCTGCTTGTTTTCTAACTATCTACATCGTCGTGTTTCCGTGTTTCAGGAGACTGTGTCTCAGTCGCTACAGATTGATGACCCAGTAGTAAGTATCTATTTGTTTTTCCAATAAGATATGAAGAGTGTTTTCTCTGTGAACAAAACATATCAATATCAATCTTACTTTATTTTTCGTGTGCTTCTAAACCTTATCATTCTCTTGACTATAACAGATTGAAGGATACACACATTACAGCACTGGAGGCTGCGCAGGCCGAAACGAATTAGCTACTACTACCGGAGGAAGTGTACAGGACTGTGCCGACAGCTGTACTAATGATTCTACCTGCGTCTCATTTGAATATGGCAAAGCTGATAGTAATCCAAGCGATTGGGCGTACACTAAATGTCAAAGATCCACTTCCTGTAACGACTACAGCCTCACACTTCAGAATGAAAACGACCCGTTTAACTTTTATCTCCGTATTGAGGAGGATTCTTCTGTAGTCAAGGTTGATGACCCAGTAGTAAGTATCCAAGTATATGAAGAGTGTTCATTTTCTAATCTCTCTGATTCTCGTTTTCTAATATACTTCGTTTTATAGGAGTCGAATGTGAACGTTGCTCTAAATAAACCGGCCACTCAGAGCTCTACACTCAGCTGGGAAGGTAGCACTCAAAATCAGGAAGCACGATGGGCAGTAGATGGTAATCGAAACACATATAGTCACACTGAATGCAGCGGCAATCAATGGTGGGAAGTTAACCTTGGTGCGATGTATGATATCAGTAGGATTAATGTTGTCCATCGTACATGGGGCAGTGATAACGTTCTACGCCGTCTCCAGAATTTCAACATTCGATTTTACGATGCCACAAGAAATCAAGTTTATACACTCTATCAAGGTTCTCCTATTCAAGAAAAGGCGTGGAGTGTTGATGTTGGTGCCCAGTTTGTTAGGATAGACATGCCAGATAATTCTGGTAGGACAGATATTACTGATAACTGTCTTCATTTGGCAGAAGTCGAGGTATTTGGAACACCACCGTGTGGCTGCTCTTCTTGTACAGATTCTGTTCTGAGGAGAGATGCAGATGGGAGCAGTGTCAACGATAGAATTGGTTGGGTTGTGAGAAATGTTGGGGTGAATAGAAAAGCTGCATGTAGTCGTGGTGAGCATGAGTTATATGGGGATTCTTTTCCATCCGTACACTTATTGAAACTAACTTGATATACTGTTCTTATTTGCCTCCTCAGTGTGTGTTGACGAGTTTCCAAGCATATGCAGTGAATGCAATCCTAGTAGTTGTAATGCGGGCACAGTAGTAAGTATCCAAGTGTTCCAATATGATAAGAGTGTTTTCTCTGTGAACAAAACATATCAATATCAATCTTACTTTATTTTTCGTGTGCTTCTAAACCTTATCATTCTCTTGACTATAACAGATTGAAGGATACACACATTACAGCACTGGAGGCTGCGCAGGCCGAAACGAATTAGCTACTACTACCGGAGGAAGTGTACAGGACTGTGCCGACAGCTGTACTAATGATTCTACCTGCGTCTCATTTGAATATGGCAAAGCTGATAGTAATCCAAGCGATTGGGCGTACACTAAATGTCAAAGATCCACTTCCTGTAACGACTACAGCCTCACACTTCAGAATGAAAACGACCCGTTTAACTTTTATCTCCGTATTGAGGAGGATCCTGAGTGTCCTCGAGGATATTCCTGTTCAGTGAGTGTCCATTTCTTTTCTAATAAGATATGAAGAGTGCTTTCTCTGTGAACAAAACATATCAATAATATCAATCCAACCTTCTTTTGTGTGTTTCTAAACTTCTTAGGAAGATGATGGTCCTCCTTCTCCTGTAGTAGATGATTCAGGATCCTTTGTTGGAGGGTTACCGTGCACTGAATCGTATGTTGATGGTGGCAACATAGTAGAGAATGCTATTGATGATATGTTTCGACCTTTAGAGGAAAGTCCTCTTGGATCTCTTGAGAGTCAAAATGGTCAAAATCTCAACCTTGTATCTGTCATGAAGGATGAACTCAATACTGCCATTTCAAATGATGTTGGTTTCTCAGTCTTACTGCCACAGAAAGTATGTGCAGACTCTGATGAGGATGTGGCTACTCGAGGAGGAAATGCAGGTGTTGGCGCTTGTGAACGTCTTGATATGATGGGTGACACAAATGTCCTTGCTTTTGGATATCAAGGCAAGGAAAAGGGTATATGTATTGCATTAAATGATGGCACCCATACGTATGCTCTCGGTAAGTTATTCTCTTTGGTGTCTTTTGGTAGAATGCCCCCTGAATAGTTTCTCACCACATGCCAACAACCTTACTTGAACATAGGTCAATCTGGTATCCTACCTACAATTCAGATCCAAGGTCTTAAAATCAATATCCTTGCCATTGCTATCTCCATTACTAAGCAGCTTACAGCAACGACATTGAATGAAATGTGGTTAGTGTCTAATGGTGTAGATTTGTTGGAAGAGTTGACCATTCCAGGTGAGTATGAAATAATTTGTGCACATGATGCACATGATGTGCACTTTCTCATCCTTGCTAATCACTATCACTCCCCACTTAACCCCAGGTCACTTTGTTATGCGAGGAACAGGAGATTTTGGTTTAACCTTGAGTTCGAAGATAAAGGTCGCTCTATCAATTGATGCTACTCTGCTCATTGATATGGATTTGAACAATGATGGAGTCGCTCCTGATACCAGCTCCGGTGCTGTTGATTTTGCCATGATGTTTTCCGGGCAGCTCACACCAACTTTTGAGATCGACATAGGAAAGGAGGAGCCAGAAAAGCTTGATTTCTCGGCAGTCTTCCAAGTTGATGCGGATTTCTACATGGTTCGTTTCATTTGGTATAATGCTCTCGTTTAAATTTGATCAATAACTCACATTCTCTTGTCATATCTCTTTTTCTTTTAGTACATTGACAAGGACTACAAGCATGTCCAATTGGCTGCTTCTAGGAATCTGAACCTTGTTGAAGTATGTGGTGTGAATAAAAAGTTTGAAATCTTCTGTGATATATTTGATGAAGCCGAATTTAGTATGGCAGTCCGTGCATATGCTAATAATGATGGATTCGGAGTACAATTCGTCATCTCTGCAACAATGAAATTGAAGGACGGATTTGATCTTGTAGAGGATCTGGTCGGATGGCCTCAGGTGAGTATTACAGCGTTGTTCGTCTTCTTCCTTTCCTCCTAAACTGTTCTAACTCACTTTGCTCCTTTCGGCATACAGGATAATCAAGTCGATTTAGCTTTGGACATTGCCCTTTTGGGCAATAGACTCCGAACTTGTGTTATGCTTGAGAATACCCGCTTTTGTACTGGTAGGTAATCTTGTCAATATTACTTCTCTATCTAATGGGTATCTCATTTGGACTCTTACCTCTCTTTTATACTAATATTTAGGCAAATGCAGTGATGATTCGGAGTGCGACGAAGATCAGGCGTGTGATAATGTCTTCAAGGTTTGTCGGAAGAAGAGACCTAATGGGGGCAAATGTGGAAGAAATCCTGGATGTATCAGTGGTAACTGGTAAGTAGTGAAGTTGTCGACTTCATTTGCTTCTCGTTTACGCTAACGTATTGAATACCTCTCCCTCTTCTGTTTCGCAGTGTATCTGGATTTTGTCGTGAATGTCCAACAGCGGGGAGTACAACAGGCTGCACAGTAGCTGATGGAAAACCAGCCAACTACTTCTGCCAAAGGACCGATGCAGGGGTTTTCCCCCCTCAAACACATGTATGTCGTCCTCAGAAGAACAATGGTGATATAAGTGGATGCTCAGGTGATGGTGCTTGTCTTAGTGGTGTGTGTTTGAATGGTTTTTGCCGAGCTTGCCGTACACCTGGAAGTACGACAGGTTGTGCAAATGACGAGGTTTGTCAGAATAACTGGTTAGGAGTGAATATATGCGATCCAAAGAAGAATAATGGAGATGCAAGTGGATGCATTAGCGACGCTATTTGCAAGAATGGTGTGTGTTTGAATGGTTATTGTCGTGCTTGCCGTACACCTGGAAGTACGACAGGTTGTGCAAATGACGAGATTTGTCAGAATAACTGGATAGGAGTGAATATATGCGGTCCAAAGAAGAATAATGGTGGTACGTGTGTTAGCAATGGCATCTGCAAGAGCGGCATTTGTCTTCAAGGTGCTGGAAGCAAGTATTGCCGTGTTTGTACCAATAACACACACTGTAAAAATCAATACGGCTCTAGTTACAAGTGCTATGACAACATTGCAACCGGCTGGATAAAGAAGTGCTGTCAATCATATTGCAAAAATGGGGTTAAAATCTTCGGGAAATATCCATTCAGGACGTGCGGCCATTTGAAAAACTGTAAGAGCTAATCTTCAAGGTTGTGATAGAAGACGATGGAGCCGGTCTCAAGGAGGATTGCAGCCGGTTGCCATTCAATCATAGGAAAACTAGATGAATTTGTTTAGTCACTGTGATTATGAGTATACAATACTAAATAGTACCATAATCAATATCATGACGCAGATAGTAATGATAATTAACACATGACAGTGGTTAGATTAAAGATTCTAGCCAAATAGAGTAGGTAGCATTTATCACTCCTACTTTAGATTGATCATCCATCCTACTACCACAAAAGATATCTATATCTCATTGTTCAACGGAAATAGACTGAGGTACAGCTAAAGAAGTAGTTGCTATTAATACCAAAAGGTATCCATTGATAGTCTTTCTAATTCCAATTATATCGTCATGTGCTGTACAATGCCAACACCATTCCTGTCTTCAGTATGATCTCTCCAACATTCTCTGTACACCTGTGCAAGTAACAATAAGAGAGTGTATTCGATTTAGACTTCATTCTCATTCAGGAGTAGCACGAGGAAATTGTATATCCGTCTTCACCCTCTTTAGTCCACCTCTGGAAGATGTTATCACGGTTTATGATGATGAAAGAGAAGAGATCATACATATGTTAGTGCATATGATATGCAAGGGCAATCAATAAAGGCAAACTAAGGTCAAACAAAGGGTCTTCAGAAAACAAGATGAAGCTACTGTTCTTGTACACGTGGACTATCTACTCTTCACAGATTACCATCTCAAACTAAACAGACAGCTTTCCTTTCCGATATGTTCATCCCTTGTTTCATGATATGGTTGTCAAAAGTGGTGGGATGGTTAAGAATATGGATGCCTAACATTTGTCTTTTGATATACAGCTACATACTTTTCAGAAGGCTTTTTGTTACGAGAGACGGGGTCATATCTCCCGCCGTCTTGATGGCAGTGGATAAATCTTCAAAAAGAGAAGTTTGTGTTCACGAGGGCAGTAGAATGGCTTTGTGTGGTTGAGCAATGAATTTACTTTATTTTACAATACATACATACATTGCATTGGCTCAATATCGACAATACTCTATCACAAAGTATATCAAAGTCTAATTATTACTACTACCAAACTCAAGTAATCAAGGTAAGCTTGTTTTCATTATGTATTCTTGATATTTCAATTTCAACCAAGCGAATAAGTTGTGCATATCATCGGCGGTCATCGGCTATCATTATAAATATCGATATGCCCTCCTAGTCCTACGTCGCCTATGCTAACACATACACCTTTGTTATACTTATACTGTAAATAGGAGAAAGACAACTGCAGTAGTCGTCATGAGTACTACACTTGGTGACGAGGAGGAAGGTGGTGGGGATATATTCTCTAATATCTCTCCACCGCCAGCGGCACCACCTCAAAAATCCAAGAGAATGAAATATACTAATGATAATAATCAAGAAAGCCGTCGTATATCAACTGTAGTTAGTGCCTACATGGATAGTAATAAAAGTGGTAATAACGTCCAACCAAAGACGACGACCAATATGTCCGCTAAAGATCTGGATGAGATGGTAGATAACGTTATTGAGGAATATACAGATGGCAATGGCAATGTTAATACTAGGGAGATTGTCAAGGACTCTATCCAGAGTGGCGTGGAGAAGGTAGAACAGCGGATTGAGAATCATTACTTGGCTAATTTGGTAAGTTATATTCTATTGATTTAAATTAGTACAATGCTCGGTGTATAATAATGCTCACATCTTATGTTACTCTATTGCAATTATCAAATTAATAGGTTAAGAACCTTAATGCGTCTGCTAAGAAGAGGTCTATGATATTCACCTTTTTGATTGTTATTCGTAAGTCTCTTCTTTATATTGTTACAGTTTGTGGTGGTTTGTAGTGGTAGTGCCTGGATGATTTGCTCTATGTCTGTACTAACATTAACTAATTTTTGTTACAACTCCCCCAACAATATAACACTCTACTAAAGTTGTCATTTGTACTTCCATTGCCATATTCTTTGGTACAAAGGGTACGATGGTAACCAGAACTGAACAAGTTAAGGACCAACTGAATGAAGGTACTGCCGCATTGGAGGATGCCATTAACAATACCCAAGAGACGCTTATTCAGATGGATGATCAAGGTCATCCTCTTGTACTTGACCGCAAGACCGGGTTGGTAACTTCATCTCGAGTAGTTGGTGATCCATTTATCGCTGATACGAGGTTTGTATCTGGCCGTAAACTGAAGTGTCTTGATATTGGATCTGTTGGAAGTTTGTTCAACGATGCCAAGACTCGTACTCCATCCAGTGTAACTTTTATGAATGAGGATGGATTGGAGGAGAAGGTGGTACCCCTTGACAGTTACTATGAAGATAATGACAACTCACTCTTCTTTGGAGGTCCCCATGGTGGTATCACCATCTTGATGAACACGGATATTTGCAATACGGTCGTAAGTGATATTCCTCAGGATGATCCTCAAGACATGCCGTCTCTCGGTGATATGCCTCTTCCTGATATGCCTCTCGGTGACCCTCAAGACATTCAAGGCGAGTTAGAAATTGTGGGTAATGCAACCGAGATGGGCGAGGAGATAATTGAAGATGCAGAGTTGGTGGATGTCAAGTATGAATTGAACATTCAGCCGGCCCTAGACGAAGCCCTTGAAGTAACGAAAGATTCCAGTGACGAGGAATCGGATACTGATTTATTCAAGCGTGGACTCCGTGATTCGTCTTCCTTGTCGGTCTATCCTATGAGCCAGGGACCTCAAGGTATTGCCCGTGTGCCTTCAGTGCATTCATCTACCAAGTCTGGATCGTTGCAAGGAACCCAGGGGGAAGATATCAAGGCACATCTAAGGGAAATGTATGCCCTTGCCAAGACTGTTTCCATTGATGGAAGAAAGCTAAATGATGGCACTTCGGTCGTCATATGTGATATTGATGGTACTGACTCGGACGGTTCTGCTGGTAATTTAGTCGCTGACAGCTCTGGGAATCTTCTTCTCAACGATGTTCCTATCGCGAGTTTGTCACTTGGTAATGGGAATACACTTGGTACTGCCTATGATGCTGTGACAACCATCAATAACGTTGATCAATTCATCATTCCTGCTGGTGCTACTGTTTACGCAGTTGGTACAGTCAAGATTAATGCCAGACGAGCAATAATTGATGGTACGCTGAATGGTAATGGACGTGGATATCCTGGTGCTGTTGCATCTACCACAGCTGATGGGGCACATGCCTTGTCCGGAGAGAGTCCACCAGGTACAAATGGCCATGGACAGGGAGGAAAGTCTGCAGGTGGTCACAAATCTGGAGGCGGTGGTGGCTCACGTGGTAAGTTACTGTTCTTGAGTGTTCTTCTGTTAATGTGATTTTGATTTGTCTTGCTTACTTGCTGTTGATCGATCTCATTGATATGTAGCTGGTCGTGGTGGTTGGGGCGGTGATGAATCTTGTGTGCCTGGATGGAGTCAGCCATATTTCCCAAGTTCTAGTAATCAATACTATGATTGGGCGTGCAATGAAGGTGGAAGTCCCGGTGATGTGTATGATGATACTCAGCCTTTAACACTACGTCCTGGTAGTGGTGGAGGTGGAGGGGCCGGAAGCCCTAGTTATAATGGTGGGGCTGGAGGTGCTGGAGGAGCCGCCATTCACTTGCAAGCGATTGATATTACACTTAACGGTAATATCTATGCCAATGGAAGTAATGGAGATGATGGAATGTAAGTAGTTCTTCTGTTATTCTTTGTTCAGTTATTCTTCGTTATTCCTATTCGTTGTTATTCCTATTGTAATCTTATGACACTGACTTATCTTTGATTTTGATTTCTCTCATATTCCAGTGCCAGTAATCTGGGTGGCGGTGGAGGAGGCTCGGGTGGATCAGTTCTGTTTTCATCATGTACACTTACTGCTGTATCGAGTGCCAAGATTGAAGCAAAGGGTGGAAGTGGAGGTGCAATCATTAGTGGTAAGATATTTTTATGTCATTTACTTTAGCAGCATGCTTGATTGCATCTCTCATCTTAATCCAATCTTATGAATGAACTTACACGCACACTCTACTTACACAGGATATGGCGGTGGTGGAGGGGGTGGAGGAGTCTACAAGCACGAGGCAACAATTGTCAAATATGATGATGGTATGACTATCGATGTCAACGGAGGAGCTCGTGGTGCACGCAAGAGAGAAGATTGTCCTCATGCAGGTGGTGTTCATGACTCCGACTGTAATTATTGGGTGACTGTAAAGTCTGGATTTGCTGGTAGTGTTGGTAAAGTCTTTCTTGTAAGTAGTCTCTCATTCGTCTCATACTTGATTGATGTGTTTGTCTCTTCTCACTTACACATGTCCCCCACAATCCCACTCTAGACCGATAACCTGCAAGTAGAAGCCAGCTGCGATCATCCATCCTATTTAGATCCTTCTGCTTCTCTTGACAAGAACTCCCGTTGTACTTCTGGTATATGCCGCAGCACTGACAACAAGTGCGGATGTGCCATTGACGATCACTGTTCGTCAGGTGAAGTATGCCACACTGATAACAAGTGCTACAGTTCTGGCTTGTCTATCGGACAAAGTTGTTCAGCAGACAATGGAGATGCTCTAAACTCACGCTGTTCTTCTGGCTCTTGCCGTGCCACAGACAAGAAGTGTGGCTGTAAGTGGGCTAGTGACTGTGGCTCAAATGAACTATGTTACAATTGGGACGGTGGGAATCGAGTAGGGGACCATATTTGCTACACCTCTGAGTTGTCATATGGTCAAAATTGTGCAACAAAGACTGGGCTTCATTTGAATGCCCGCTGTGCTTCTGGTCTATGTCGCAGTTCAGACAAGAAATGTGATCATTCAGGTGATGCGTATGTGCAAAATGGTAGCTTTGAAGGAAATGTCTACGCAACCTGGACCCGCTACACTTCGGGAGGTAGAAATGGATATACTGTTGATACGCTCCACAAGAATTCAGGATCCCAAAGTATCAAGGTCACCAACGGTGGAGCTAATCAATGGATTCAGCTTGACGCTCAGGCTAGATCCACTATAACTATCAGTGGACTTTGTAAAGCAGTTGGCACTTCTAGTGGCCTTCCCCGTGTAGAAGCATCTGTTTATTATGGTAAGAAGACATCATCTGTTTTTAATTATTGTCTATCTAACAATTTTGTTAAATGTTCATATCTCATGCTTGGTCAAACTTCTCAACAATTCACACTTCACTACAGCTGACGGAACTAAACTTTGGGGACAGAAAGCAACGTTTACTGGAGGTACCCATGACTGGGAGTTTAGTGAATACTCTTTCACTGTTCCAAAAGCTGTGAATGGTATAATTCTCTATGCATTGTACCGAGATGATTCAGCTCAGGGAACTGCTTACTTCGATGATTTAGCGGTCACTGTAAAACCAAATATGGTTGTTAATGGCGGCTTTGAAGGAAATGTCTATGCAACCTGGACCCGCTACACTTCGGGAGGTAGAAATGGATACACAGTCAGTACATCCTACAAGAATTCAGGATCCCAAAGTATCAAGGTCACCAACGGTGGAGCTAACAAATCCTGGATTCAGCTTGATGCTCAGGCTGGATCCACTATAACTATCAGTGGATTTTGTAAAGCAGTCGGCACGTCCACTGGCCATCCCCGTCTAGAAGCATCGGTTTATTCTGGTAAGAATATATCACCTGTTTTTAACCATCTTACATGTTAGATAAATGTTCATATCTCATGCTTGTTCAAACTTCTCAACAATTACACTTCACTGCAGCTGACGGATACCTTTTTGGAAAACGAGCAACGTTTCGTGGAGGTACCCATGACTGGGAGTTTAGTGAATACTCTTTCACTGTTCCAACAGCTGTGAGAGGTATAGTTTTCTATGCATTGTACCGAGATGATCCAGCTCAGGGAACTGCTTACTTCGATGATTTAGCAGTCTTTGTAGAAACACCGTAATTGAGCAGAAGTTCTAGTAAGAAGAGAACTTTGTAAGAAGGTATAATATGTTTGCTAAAAGTGTGAGTTGCAATATTTCGGGAAATAAGGGGTTAATAATGATCATAATAGATCAAAGAGTGCTTGTGTATGACTCGTATCTGAAACATAATCTACGGGGAAGCATCTCTATATTGTTTGTTTGTAATTGAGTTTGAATTTATAGTTCGAGGTGGAGAAGAGTAGAAAATCTAACAAATTAAGAATCTACACCTGGGAACTAAACTATGTTGTGTGGAATGACGTGTGCAAGCATAGGTATCTAATCTTTACAATCATCAACACACTGATACATCTCTACTTTGTTATGCTACTCTAAGCTTCTCGTTTCTTGGGGGTTGTGTTTTCTTTTCCTCGTTTAGCTATCATATTAGCCAATTCATCAATATGAAGCTCTCCCGTATATCTCTTGGGTGTCGATTCTCCACTAACGGGGTTATCTCCTCCAAAGTGGTTAGCCAATACCTCATTATCACAAACTGCGGCTGCTGATGATGTTTCACTCTTCTTCGTTGAACCCAAGATCAATTGATACCGATCTCTGATACCACCTCCTCCTTCACTACTATCATCTTTCATAACAGCTGCAATTCTAAGTTCTTGGATAGTTGCTTTCAACTTGGCAATATCATCATCTTTTTGTTTCAATTCTTGTATCAATGGTTTTGATATTACTTTCAGTTCTCCAATCTCCTCTTTTAACTTGCTATTCTCCTCGGCCAGATTGGTAATGATTGTATTTGCTGATGAATCTCCATTCCCCGAGAATGAAGTTGACAACGTTTTGAGTTGTGCAATCGTATCATCCTTGTAACGGAGACTTTCCTTCAATTTGCTATTCTCTGCTGCAAGTCGGAGAAGAGTTTCAGCATTTTCTAATATCTTCTCGTTCTTATCACGGAGATTTGCCTTTAACTTGGTATTCTCGGATACGAGATGAAGAAGTGCCTTGGCATCTTCTAGTTCACGGGTGCTAGCTGAGGCAATCTTGTCTTTGGTATCATCATCTTCACTACGCTTACGCTTCTTCTCCACACTTGATAACTTTGCCCATAATATCTCATCGGCATTCTCTTTCTCCAAAACATTCCACACTTTCTCATCCTCATCATACAGAATGAATTTCATACCCCTCTCATGAAAATCTTTTGATATCTCATCCTTGGAAGATGATGTATCGGCATGCATTTGAAGGAAGAGGTTGAATTCCTTAGTCCGTGGATGGTTCGTATATGATTGACCACGGCCTAATGGATAATGCAATTCCGGCATACCATTCAATAACCTATCGGCATCATTCTTTCCAACTTTAGCCTTCTTACTTGGTGGCGTTGATTTGTTGCTGCTAGGAATTGATGTTGCAGCAGTAGCAGCGACCGTTATATTATCTAGAGCAGCTAGTTTCTCCTCTCTCGTATTGCTATTTGCAAGTGTATCAAGTGCCGCCGGAACAGGGTTGGTAGCTGTTGGCACAGCCGGTATTGTTACTGTCGGTGGCGGCTGCTGAATAATAGATGAACGTGCCGCCGCCATACTCTGTGATTCTCTCATATAACACTGTTCTCTCATCCGTTCTTGTAACGGTAACGGCAATGGGGTATAGGTACCACTCTGTCGATTCTCAGTCAATACCACCATAATGACAAGTGTACGTACTTTATCATTACCCACGGAAACATGTTCTAATGATTTAAGACGCTTACCATTAATACTGTAAATGAAGTTCCCTTCCGTGACAGCGTCACCAATTGCACAATTTGGTGATACTTTATTAATAACTGCCATTTCTAATTCTTGAATGTAATGTACTTGCAATCCCAGGGTGCCTGGAAGTACTGTTACTGGGAAGAATAGACATCTGCCGAAGTGCGGTGTGTACTCGATGAAAGGCTTGGGATTATTCATTGCCGAATTGTTAATTTGGGGATATCGTCTGGTGTGTAGGTTTGATGTGTAAGGAAGAGAGAGGAGGGGATTAGTGGGGATTAGACTAAAATTTGTGCACATCTTATGCACACTTTTTTTTAATTAAAATTAAACATACAAACATTATACACAAATATAACTCACGGAGATGGTAATGACAATGCCATACTACTTCCACTACCCCGCATTTGATTTACCGGATGATGCAATACGGGGTTAGGAGGGGCAGTAGGGAAATACTGCTGCTGTTGATATGCAGTTGGTAATGTTAAAGTACTCATACTAGTAGGTTGAGTAACATTCACCATTCCTGGCACAACATTAACTGTACTACCAATTAACCGTCCTCCCGAAGCAGACATACTATTGGCAATACGAAGATGTTGCAAATCCTGTTGACGTTGACGACGATTAATTTCCATACGTAGCTGATTCGCTACTGTATTAAATTGTTTTTGGTCAGTAATATCATTATTATTGTTATTGTACTGCATGATGTTTTGTTTGTTTGCTGTTATTATTAATAGATAATACTATATATTAATCTAATAATGTTGATGTTTGTTAGATAGATTATGGTAAAAGTTGCAATTTAAAAGGTATATTCTTTAGCCGTCTTGAGATTTTATCTTACCTAATTTGATGGGTTGGAATTGCAATCTATTGCAATCTATTGCAATGCGTAAACTGCTCGATTGGCAAAGAAGCGCTGGTTTTGAATTCGTCAATTATATGAACAGTCTGATAAATATTGTGTTGGTGGTTGGAGATTTAAGGGAAAGAACTAGTAGTAGAGAATAGGCATAGGTAGCTTGTTTATGATTTATGATCTTTATTGAAGGTGGAGTGTGACATTTACTTTTGGTATTCTTTTGGAAGGTATTTACTTATTATTTCGTTACTATTCTGTCTTCAGACACAGGTACAGTTCTTTGACAACTTCTAGGGGATAATTTATGTGAGCGTACACAGTACAAAAAGGTAGTGTATGTACAAAGCACTGGTTGTGGATACCGTTTGATTTACCTGGTACAGCTAAGTAAAAAAGAATACTCTTATGTAGACATCAAGCAATCCAAATGTTACTATGTTTCAAAGTCACTATTTCCCCTCCTCCTCCTTCGCTTTCTTCCCCCTTCATCGTCCTGAAGAGATGTATTATCATTGCCTACTGATACAAAAGAGTCCATCATCATTTGTTGACCAAGAGGCGTAAGCATCATATTATACGTACTCCCATTAGTAATAGAATTCATGTATGGAGTGCACGTCATCATGTCACTATTGTATCCTTCTTGATATGACCTTGGACGTAATTCGTACGGCACAGGGAGGTGTATTTTCCTTGTACACTTCTTGATAAGTCTCTTGCTGAGTGGATTATTTGATCCACCTACTCGTCTTTTACCACATTGACAACCATGTGTATGGCTTGAATCAGAAACGTATAGTCTGTCATTCTCGTCATCACCTGTCAACCGTGAGGTGAATAGAACACCAAGCTCAAAGTTTGCATATGTCATCCTATCCAAGTCTTCCCTCGGCCCTTGGGGTGGAGGCACCGTGCCTGCAATCTGAGCCCATGGAAGCATACGAGATGCTTGACCTTGTGCTCCCCTACTTAGACAAGCACTCGTGAGGAAGAACCAAGAAATATACTCTTTGTTCCGAACTGTAGTAAGATCCATGGCAGTATTATTATTCAATTGAAGTAGTCTGGCAATACTCTTGAAATGAGGACATGCCGATTTGTACGGCTGTGTGTTGGGTGTTGGTTCAAATTGTGCAAACCGAGATATAATTGCCTTTTCCATACTCGAGAAGTTGTTAGAGGACATGAAGACCATCTGATTGGATGTAGGAAGGCAAGGAAGAGGCGATAACAGTTAGAATATGACAAACAATCCGAACATCTCATACACACTCATGATAACAACTTACCCCATTCTCAGTTTGTTTATTAGCCCATCGTTGAGCCAATGTTTCTCCCTCCATTGGTGGTTTGTTCCATATTATACGCCGCTGTCTTTCAATCTCATCAAATAGCTCTAGTGACGGCCAAACTATATCAGTCATCTCCAATGGTTCTTGATGAGTATCTTCTTCATTCTGTTGAGGATGGTGAAGGAACGATTGAGCAACTGTTTCTAAATCTGTACTAGTCCATCTAATACCAAAACTTGTGGGTTGTATAACTAATCTATCATTGAGTGATGGGGGTATCCAAGCCACATTGCCATTCTTGTCATCATTAATACGAGATAGTATAGATGCCACTCGTTGAGGCCCATACGTCACACAGGGCTTCCTGTCGCCCAGATTTCCCAAGTAATCTCCAGGGACTGTTGATACTAAATGAACTTGGGATGTATCAAATTGATATTGATCTGCTAATCCAGCCAAGCCCTTCTTCTCGAGGCCTGGGACGAAGCGGCGGAGGAAACCATCGGGTAAAACATTACCCACATACTTCTTTCTACTAAAGTACTTCTTTCTCCAATTCTTTGCATGCTCGTAGTGTGCAAAGTGAGTAAAAGTTGCAGTTCTCTTTTCTCCATGAAAGAATGCCTCAACCTCATCTGCATTACTTCCGGGAAAGTTTGCATTTGGTTGACGCCAATCATTGTCATCTTCACCATCATCGTCAGTGTCGTCTAATGACACACCGTCTCCCATTGTCTTTGTTACTTTCACATATGCTCCTTTACTATTCTTCCCACAGACAGCCTTCGCACTGTAGTTATCATTCGCCAAATCAGCTGCCTCTGATTGCTTCTCCAAGAAGTCACTCAGGATTAAGCCAAAGTCTGATGGCATACCAAAATCAACACCACTGCCTTGTTTGGGAGTAGCAGCAGCATCTGTGGATGTGACGGGCTCAAATCGCTGTACCCAGCTACCCTCGGTTGATGTACCCGGAGTAAGGTTGGAAGTTGTTATTATCACAACTAATGATCCCGACTTTTCAAATAGGAGAAAGAACTTGGGATGATTACATCCCATTTTACTTGTTGAATCTTCCTCCTTCTTATTGAATTCGTCCGCTTCTCCCTTCCATGCTGATTGAGCAGCACGAGCACGTTTCTTTGGGGACAAATCTTTTGGTAGGATTGGTTTACACCAAGCTGGAAGGATTTGGGTAAAGAATACTTGTCCATCAAATGAGTGCACTGGCTTGGCTGTACTATCCCACCTTGTGATGTCAGAGAAGACGGTACGATCAAACGATGTCTTCTTCTTCTTCTTTTTCGATGATTGTTTTGCCTGTCCCTTAGCTTTCCCATTGGTGGAAGTAGTAGCAAAGACGGTATGATTGAAGGACATCTTTTGTCTTTTCCTTGGTGGTTGCTTTGACTCCGAGGCATGCTTTGGCATCTCATTGACAATTGTGCCTTGAGATTGAGAAGAATCGCATAAATCAATAATTTCCATATCTGCCTTGTCTTTATCCTTGTCAGTGCTTGGGGCTGGCTTCTTCTCCTCGGTAGCATTAGTATCGGTATCAGCTGCATTGTCTGTATCCATTTTGTCACTGGCTGGCGGTTTCTTTGCCTCATCTTTATCAACATTCATATCGACTGCTTTGGCATTACTACCTTTAAAACTGATTGATGATGTCTCCTTAACTGGAGCACTGTCAGCGGCGGTAGCTACTTCAAGCGGCTGCACTTTCTCAGGCAGCGGCTGCTGTTGCTGCTCTGCCTCGGATTTTTCCTCTTTCCCTCGTTTACTGCTACCACTACTACTACTCCGTCGTCTCCTCCTCCTTCTTCGTTTATGAGTCTTGGGTGTACTTGGCAACTTAATAGTAACATTGCCATAAGTAAAGGTAGGTCGGATGACAACGTCTGCATTTAATTCCTTCTTCTTTTCCTTCACTTGAGTATCTACATCTTTTAATTCTAATTCTGCCTTGCATCCTGGTGGTGTTTCATACCATATCTTGTTCACTACACTGTCATCAGCTGGTGAAGAATCGATTTGTTGTTGCTTCTGATGTTTCTGCTGCTGCTGCTGTGGTTTGTCATCCTCTCCTTTCAATTCAACTGTCTTGTGATTGAGTAGTGACTGGTCATCAATAACTGGTGGTGTTTGATAAGTCATAACTGAATCTTGACTTTCAACAAACTGCTGTGAATCCCCACCACCTCGTATACCCTGTAAACTATCCTCACTTTCCTCAATATTTGACTGAGGTTGGGAATGTGGTTGAGGTTCTTCTTCATCATCTTCTGCCATTGAATGATCATCTCCATCCTCAGCATCCATATCACCGTCATCTAATCTACGTCCACAGCC
>Ga0214480_100446_pt1 | contig 21045 bp, 15 predicted proteins | sample M1_20Mar14CPVII9_3_FD_165042 | JGI IMG/M metagenome (GOLD analysis project Ga0214480, IMG submission 165042) | Marine eukaryotic communities from Monterey Bay, California, United States - M1_20Mar14CPVII9sort6BwellE17 | ecosystem: Environmental > Aquatic > Marine > Unclassified | place: USA... | reverse complement strand
GACGAAACAGACCCAAAAAAGCTACAAGATCTATGTGATATAGTTGATGAGTATATGGCCGAAGAAACACAACAGATCAAGCTAAAACAGTTGGGAGATGTCATAAATCCGCGGCGACGGTCGTTTATAAAATGAGCTATTCAGTAGGAAGTTGAATATATAAATGTATAATAAATGTTGGCTAAGTATTATATGTAATCTAATTGAAACATACAAAAGTATAACTTCTCAATCATTGAAATGCACTCCCTAAAATAGCATCCACACAACGGGGGGAGATAAACAGCAAATCAAATCATGACACATAAATACGGCCATATAACTAAGCAAGTGTCGCCCAAACAGAAATTAACTGAATACAGTCATTTCAACGACACATGATATAATAGTCTTGGGGATTTCTCGACAAGACAAACGAACTAGCAACAAATAGGGGACAAACTTTACAAACAATTCCACGGCGGTATCACCATGACTGATACAGGTAAGTGCTAAAAAATTACACTAAAACCCTGCTCCAAGGATCTTCTGAAATTGCCTCCTTGGCAACAGTTTCTGAACTACCTCCTGTTGCTGATGCTGTGGGTGACGGACTGGGAGCAGGAGTGATATCGAAAATGGGAACCTGAGGTGGTGGGGTTTCAAGCGATGCGGTTGTTACAGAAAATGAAGGTGAGGGGCTAGCCTTTCCGGCCTTACCCTCAGAAGGTGCAGTAGGTCCCGACTTGCCACTCTTACCAGTACTACATACTGAAGGTGAGGTTGGGCCTGGAAGGAGGTGAGGAAGGAGATGTCGTTAGAAGATTGAAATAAACCAGAAACCAAAGCATCAAAATCTAACACATAAACAAAGAAGCTTACCACTCTTCTTGCCGCTCTTTCCTTCAGATGGTGAAGTAGGCCCAGACTTGCCGCTCTTTCCTTCAGAAGGAGATGTAGGACCTGACTTGCCAGATTTCCCGGTACAGATTTCTTCAAGGTTTGTCACACAGTTAGCCTTTCCGGCCTTTGCCTCAGAAGGTGCAGTAGGTCCTGACTTTCCACTCTTTCCTTCAGAGGGTGAGGTAGGTCCTGACTTTCCACTCTTACTAGCTTCTTGAAGCCCTATAGAATTAGATTAAGATGTAGAAAGGTCGTGTGAGAACAAACGAAAGGCACAGCTTAAACCAATCCATTCAATGATTGGATTTTTAAACAACATTTCCCATCTAAACTATACCACCATCAACACCAATACTTGCAGCACAACAGTCTATACACTGTACTTGTACCATATGATACCTGTGTATACGCCGACGCCGCCAACCGACTCATTACTCCTATATCGGCGATAGAAAAATAGACACTTACCACGCAACATATCATTCCTCAACTTTCTAGCTTTACTAGAGGTACCCTTAGATGGTGATGTAGGACCGGACTTGCCGCTCTTACCACCTTCAGTAGATAAACTACCTACTTCATTACAAGCAGCAGCATCGTAGGTGGAATAATCCATATTACTCCCCACCAAAGATGATGAAGCAGAAGCGTTGTTATTCTTGTTGGATTGACTAATGCCAACTCCAAGGCCGATTGCTAATGCAACCATTGCCATAACAGCAATACCAATCTTAATTGTCTTCTTTTGAACCATGATGATGAGTATAGAGTTTTAGTAGATAACTAGTCTATTATTGCAATGACAAATGACGATGATGATAACTCTTGTGATGACGAATTATGCTACCCTCTCCACTGTATTTCTATTGGTTAGGAAATGTTGTAGATGATAGGGGATGTATAGTCGGGCGTATGTAGAAATATTCTTAGCACATTGCGGTGTTGTTATGTTAGAAAATACAGAAGCCCATCATCCTCCAAGGCGCGAAACCGATGGCCAAAAGTTCGGCAAGTACTATTGTAACGATTGGATATTGAGCCTCTCAAACTCGGCATCTCGCCGAAATAAGATCGATTGTCTTCCAATAGAGCACACTCCATCTAATAACATCCGCCTCAAGTGCCAATAGTCCACTGATAGACATAGTATCTGATAGAGTAATAAATAAAGGACTTGTAAACTAACAATACTCAGACTCAAGTCGCAAGGATACCCCAAAAAGTTAGAGGTATCTTTGCACGTTCCGGTATCTTTTTATGAGAGTAGAAATATCTTACATAACAACCACCACATATTTGTAATACACACACTCAATACTTTAGCTCAACTACTCTCCCTATCTCCTCAAATAAATAATATATACCATGTCTACATTCACTGGTAAGTATTTGATTCGTTGTTGTTATCGTTTTTTTTCTTTCCGAAGATTGACAAAGCATTTTTTTTTTTCATTGGCTTTCATCTACTATATCTTTTCATATTATATCCTCTCACTATTATGCTGCTACTTCTCACTATATATTATGCTGCTACTTCTCTTTCTTATATTTATGTGTTGGTGTACCAAACAATCTGCAAACTCTATGGATACCTCTGCAATGCACATATCATATGATTTATATACACTAAAAACATACAACAATGCATATTAATAAACACATACATTATACAAATTATCATTACAACAGGCAAATTAATGGGAATGGGAAATCCCCTCCTTGATATCTCAGCAGAGGTACCAGATTCCATCCTTGAAAAGTATGACGTTAAGATGGACAATGCAATCCTTGCCGAGGAGAAGCATATCCCAATTTACAAAGAACTAGTTGATAACTACTCTCCACAATACATTGCCGGTGGCGCTACACAAAACTCTATCCGTGTTGCACAATGGATATTAACCGCCAACGGTAAGCCTGGACAAAGTGCCTACATGGGATGTGTTGGTAATGATGAGTATGGTAAGAAGTTAGAAGATTGTGCCGCATCCGATGGTGTTAAAGTTCATTACATGAAGGATGCCGAGACTCCCACTGGAACATGTGCCGTATTAGTCAAGGGTGGTGAACGTTCATTAGTTGCCAATTTAGCCGCTGCCAACAACTTCAAGCCATCGCATCTTGAAACTGCTGAATCAAAGGCTATCTATGAAAGTGCTTCATTATATTACATTGCTGGATTCTTCTTAACCGTTTCTGTTGATAGTTTGAAGATTATTGCTGAGCATGCTCTTGCGAATGATAAGACATTCTGTTTGAACTTATCGGCACCATTCATTATTGATTTCTTTGGTGATCAGGTTGCAACTGCATTGGAATATGCTGATTATGTCTTCTGTAATGAAAGTGAGGCGGCTACATATGCCAAGAAGCATGAACTTGGTGAAGACTTGAAGGAAGTTGCACTTAAGATTGCGGCAAGTCCAAAGAAGGGATCAAAGCCACGTACTGTCATCTTTACCCAGGGTTCTGAAAGTACCATTGTTGCATGCAATGGTAAGTGTACGGAGTATGCTGTTACCAAGATTCCCAAGGAGCAATTAGTGGACACCAATGGTGCCGGCGACGCTTTTGTTGGTGGATTCTTGGCTGGTCTTTTGGGAGAGAAGGAAATTGGTGATGCTGTTGAGCTTGGCCATAAGGCAGCCACCTTTATTATCCAGCAGAGTGGATGTACCTTGGATAAGCCATGTGAACTTAAGCTTTAAGCTTGTTCTAGTGACTTTCACTGGAGGAGAAGGCGTTTGGCTTTTTGCTTTTGATATCATATTAATCAATACTTTAACATTTGGTTGGATATCAAGTATATTAAATTAAATACAGTGTCGTTACCCCACTCTATTATCCACCTCCATATGGCGCCTTCATTGTATCAGGAAGCTCATCAGCAGGATGAAGAGGATCACCTTTGCACTGTGAGAACCTGCATGCATTCCATACCCATAGATTCGCTCCCCATTTTTGACCTTTCAATACTGGACAAGCACCATGAAGTGAATTGTGGTCAAGATGGCCATCCGGCCGCTGACTATAGAATAGGATAGCATCACCACGCCTCGGTGGCACAGCAAACTTGGTATAACATTTCCTAGATAAATGCTCTTCCCATGACCCTTCTTTCAATCCAGCTTCCTTGACAAATGTCTTTTGATCTTCAAGTGGTGGTGCTTCTCCAAGTCGATCAACTAGCTCCTTTGATTTATCAGCTGTCAGTCTATCAATATTAGGAAAAGCTGTCTCACCACCATATTCAACATCTGAAAGATAAAGGAAGATTGTTGCAAATCGATTACTTCCACCTTTCGACGGATCCCATTGATGATCATCGGATTGATACTTTGGAAAATAATCATGATGTGCAGTGTAAGCCTGTCCAATCTCATATCGAAGTATCTGAATACCATCTGCCAAGTTTTCGAGATATCCACCCATTCTTAACAATCTAAATGCCCGTTGTTTAACAGTCTTTGAATTCTTTGTTGTTATATCAAATGCATTCTCACTTGTTCGTGTTGTCAATCGAGCATCGGCTCCTCCTTGATTCCATGCCTTGTGCGTCCCCCCTGTCGATGGTGCCATTTTGTAAGGATTCTCTTCCGCTGTACTAAATCGTATAAATTCATCTGCTTCTTCACCGGATAAAAAGTTGTGAATGTAGAATATACGTGGGTCTGAAGTCTTTGCATTTGATGATGGCTCGGTTAATGTTTCCAATTCAATCTGCTTGCCATTACCCCCAACTACACCCGGTACTGTTCTTTTATATCCTACACTTACCGCTGGCCATTGAAAATGTGTACCGGGTGTAGTTGGACCTTTGTATAATGCAGTACCATTCCGAAAATGGGTTGGAGATTGAACAATCTGACCTTTATCATTATATAATCTTCCCAACTTCAAAAACTCGTTATCACTTGAAAACTCAACCATTGTTGGTTCACCCACTCCGCCATTTTGATATAACAGGGCATGTGTAGATGGGTATGATTGACCACTTATAGCTTCAGTTGTGTAATAACCCTCTGTCCAAGTACCCCTTTGGGGATTTAATAACTGACGAGTTGTTGAAGAAGACGACACATCTTGTGTACCATTATTATCATTTTGACGATAGTAAAGTGCCACTGCAATTGCAAGTACGACGGGTATAGCTGATAGAAGAAATGATGATGATAATTTAGTTGTACTCTCCTTCTTTGGATCAAGAGATTCACCAATTGTAACCTTGGTGTACTCTGCTTTCTTTGTTGCTTTACTCTTTGATCTGCCCATTATGTTTATATTGTTATATGTTTGTCTCTTATCTAATTAAGCTACTCAAACTACAGTAACACCGATCTAATCTTTCTATACTATTCACTTCTTCTTTAACCTAATTAGGTAACATGCATGCGGTTTGGCAAGCAACAACAACAAACATCAAACTTATTGAGGCTGATACTTAGCTAAGTTAAAGATACCTAAGAACCTTCGCTAATGACCCCATGATTCTAGCCTGGCAGTTGTCAAAACAATTGCCCTTACAATACTGCTATGATGGGGAAACTATTAGCTGTGCATCATCATACTTACTATAGACTCTATTAGTATCATAAAGTATTCACTAATATTGCAATCAACTTAGAATTGTAACCAACTTAGAATTCGATATTATTAAATAATGAGCTCACATCATTGCAACACTCGACCTCCTCATCGCTAGATGATAATCCAATCAATGATTTTCCCACACATATAAACATAGACTTGTCATCTCGGAGTATGGATTCATACTTTACTATTAACAAAGACGAATTGAAAAGTAAATTATTTCATTTTCATACTCAAAGTCAAATAGATCAATGTAGTATAGCAGGAGCATCATTACAACGCGATCTTCCCAAACATTGGAATGAGGTACTACATGCATATAATGAAGATGTGTCTCGAGAAGAAGAAGAAGCCGATGTAGAACAAGTAGCAGCAATGATACCACCACGACGAATCAAAAGAACACCACGGTCTGATAGTACATTAAGAGAATCAGACAAAGCATACAAAGCACTTATGGCAACAATAAGTAATGATCCTACTTATTTAGTAGAGGTTAGTGAAGATGATGTAGAAAGTGGCAGAATGAATGTATTCGATGCTAAACCATGCTCTGGTGAAACAAGTTCATCATCATTAACATCCTCTCGCTTGATTGTATCTCGATGCATATTATGTATCATGACAACATTGGTAGTACTGGCTGTATTCAGTGTATTGACTATATGCCTCTTTGCTGATGAAGAAGATGATCAATGGTCATGGCTGAACAAACTAAACTATATCAAATGGTAATTCTTTCATAGATGATTCGTTAGACTACTCATTTTGCTTTATCTGGAAAGACAGATGGTTGGATACGTATTCTATCATTCACGGCATCATAATCCATCATGCAAGTGAGAGCTTTACTTTCTTCCTCTCCACCATTGCATACAGCTGGCAAAGGGAAGTTTAAACAACAGTAATCCAATAATGTCAACTGACATATCCGTTTCTCGGTTTCGATACCTACCTTTGTTTTATTAAATCGTCGTGGGTATGACCTTCCTTGGATGACGCCTCCACTTGCAGATACTCCCTTCTTTTTATTCTTCTCTGCATTTTCGAGAATTGCTTCTTCTCCAATATACTTTTTTGCAATGTTATTCCAATCTCCTTCTGAATTGGTCGTATTGTGTAATTCGGTAATGAATAATGATCTACCATCAACTATATTGGATAGCATGGGTACTTGTAATGCAAGATGTACATCAAATGGTGATCTGCCGTCGTAGTCTTGGACAAATCTATCTAACCGTGAGGCAAGTGTGCCATTCTCCTGTGACGGGGCATAGATACAATCTTTTCGTGACTTACGTTTCTCTGGTGGACAGAATGCATCTTCATAATCATGATACTTGGTCATTCCGTCGAATAGATATGGAAAGGGATGTTTGTCTTGATTGGTATCATAAAAAGGATTTTGCATCTTATTCCATGGCGATGTTCGTACGAATGCTTCATCATATTGTGAATAGAATCTTGACAGTGGTTCCCTAACAAATGCAATTACATTTTCTAATGCTGGGTCAATTGTCACTCTCCTCTCGGTACTTTCAAATTCATGTTGCATCATAAATCGTCCTGTACTTGAGCCACTTTTAGGCAAGAGGATATATGCAAGTTTATGCTTCTCCGAGTATGGTATTCTCCTAGACTGTTTCTCTTTGAAATGTTCTTTATATATTGTTGTATCAGTATAACATTGTTGTAATGTTGACAATTGTGATATTGGGAGAGAGCCAGAGGGAAAATGTATTGAAGATGATAATAGCTGAGATATACTGCTTGATGCGGATGATTCACTGTTGCTACTGTGTTTTCTCAACCATTGTAATAATACTTCTTCATCCGATAATGCTGTTGTATTATTATTTCTACTGCTTTTGATAACTGTATCAGGTTGTTGTCTCTGGTGTTTTTGTATATCCTTTTCTATTGGAACTTTTTGTACATCATCTACCTCCTGGATATTGATAACTGCATCAGGTTGTTGTTGACTCTGCTGTATCATATCGTTTTCTATTGGAACTTGTTGCATGTTACCTATCTGTTGTCTTCTCTGGGGAGATAAGCTCTCATCATTATTAGATTGCTGGTTGTGTTTCTGTAAATCGTTTTGTATTGCTGATAGGCCCTCATTATTATTATCAAGTGGAGAAGATACCCCTAAATTCATTGATAGGGAAACGCATAGTAAAAACAAAGCAGATGCAACTACCCAAACAACCTTGAGTAATATTGTAGCTGAACAAAAACCACTACTTGTACTACCAACTCCTTTTCTTCTTAGCTGAAGTTGTTGAGTAGGTCTCTTCATTATTGCAAATATATTTGAAAACTGCAATGTGATAGATATAGTTATCGACTGTATATCTCTATACACCTGCTTCCTATTGTTGCATTGAACACTGAATGCATATCGTACGCCCCTCCAACATACACCCAACACCACATAGGAGGAAGATATCGTAGCACTACTACTACTCAGTAAGAAAGGGGGCGGGCCCGGTTGGGGGAGGATCAAAAGGATACCTCTGTATGCTAGCCCAAATCTCAAAAATATGCCGCCGACCTGAAATGTGAACGGAGTACATGATTGCTGCATCGATCTTGGATGCAAAGTATTGAACCGATTCATAACAACCTAGAGGTATCAACAAGAAGAATATAACTAATATAATATACGATGATGAAGTCCGTAGCATTAGCCCTATCGTTGGCGGCGACGTCAACATCAGCAAGTAGCATTCAAGATGCAATGCTATCCTTACCTCGATTCCAAAGTATTCTACACACAAGTTTAGATGATGTACTTGGTAAGATGAATTCCTTGCAGCAAACGAATTCTTTACCTCATTTACGATCTGGAGTCAATGAGGTTTCTACTAGTACCGCCAAGGGATTGAGAGGTCAAAAGAAGATTACTATTGCTGCATCTACATACTCGCCTGAGCAATTCTGGTCTGACCTTGTTGAGCATGGTTGGAATGAAGTAGAAGAACTCGACTATCCTTGTGCTTTCCTCGTATGTTCACATGATATGCATAATTTCTACGATGCCTTGGTAGACGAGCGTCGTTCTGTAATGGAGTTACCACCATCGTCATCATCATCGTCGGTGTCATACAAGAATGATAATACACATTGCTTTATTGAGACTATGACTGCTGATAATGCACGCCTTGTAGCTGAGTATGCTGAAGAAGCTGAGGTGGTACCATTTGTCGATATCCTCAAGGTGCAAACTGGAGTGGTTGATGCCGTAATGCTCAACAAGAGTAATAACATTACCTTGGCAATTGATCTGGTGCCTGGTATGCATGATGAGAATCAAGCAGTATTCGACCCAATGAGTGCTCCTGCCTTGATCCAAATGGCGACAGAGATTATCGATGATGTACATAACATGTCTAAGGTTGGGCACATCGAGAGAGAGGATGATTATGATGAGGAGCGTGTTGAGTTTACACTCGAGCACTCATTCCCTGACCTTGAAGATGTACCTAGCTTGATGGAGACGTTCTCCCTTACCAAGATCGCATCAAACAAGGAAGACGAAGGAGTCGAGGTGTCTCCCCGTTTGAAGTTTTGGGATGATGCCCTTGCTAACGGATTAGAGAGCAAGGATGGTTGCCAACAAATGTTGGATACCTTAATTGTTCATCCTACTATGAATCATCAAGGAGCCTATGAGAGCTTCACCTTGAACGTGGCCTCGAATGATGCATGTGTCGTCTCATTCATTGCTGGTCTGTCTACTCATTCTTGGATTCTTTCAATTGATATCGCGTGAAAAGGATCGGCACAAGAGAGAACTCTTATCGGCCCGACAAAGGAGGAAAGAGTTCCAAGGAAACTGCAGAGAAAAATCTTGGAGATGTTCTTTTGTAGATTATATATGTCAAAAAATGTATAATAGAAAAGTAGATTGTAATAAAGAGTAAAGAGTGTTTTGTAATCTTATTGGTATTCTCATTCATATCTATCTTATTAATGTAACCTATCTCTAATTGACTTGCAAAGTATCTCTCAATAATAATATCATATCATCAAGACCATAACAAATTATTTACTGTCGTCTCGTTGATCTCTTCATCTGCAATACATGAAGATGAACACACTGACAAGCCTTCTGTTGCCGATGTGGAGGTAGAAGTGAATGAGGTTCTTATTCCTGAAGCAGTTTGTTTACGTTGCCCTAGTTTCTCTAAAGTACTTTGTATACTTGGAGCTTGCCCGGGTACTCTTGATAAATGATTGAAATGCCGCTTACTACTCTCCTGGCGATTTGACTTGATCTTATCCATTTTATCTTTTAGTACCTTGTGTCTCCTCTGAATGTCTGAAAGACTTGGTATCACCTCGGTAGTGTATGATCGACTCGAACTACTTCTTGAAGATGTAATTGTAGAAGCTGTCAATGCTGAGATGATACTTGATTCGCATGATTTGTATATCGTATCTTGTGATTTAGTACTGTCGTCTAGAGTCGGTCGACTTGTTTCTGTAGTGATCACTTCCTTGGGCATAATATGAGCAACTTCTCTCATGACACTGTCTACCCAATCATCTATGGGTGTAGAACATTGTCGTGCATTATTATTCCTTCTCTTCTTTGTAGTCGTGAGCTGCTCACTTGATGACACTTCTATATTACTCTTGCAATCCTCACATGATTGTTTGGTAGCTTGAACCTCGCTGTTTTGATGAGTAGTTTCATCTCCTTCTGTAGGCATAGGATCATTCGATTTCTGTTGCATCTCAACACCATCGCCACTCTTCTTGGAAGGGACAAGCTCTCCCATTGCTGCTTGATTCATAGCCGCGGTGGTCCAACTATCGATGGTACTCCTTCTCTGACGCTCTGTCGTCTCTTTCATTGTTAGTATAGTTTCGAGTGCTTGTGTTTGTTGTGGTGAATATGATGATGTTGGTTTGTTAATGGCATACTTAAGAGAGATAGTGGATATTATCTTGAAATGTTTTAACAACTCATCAACTTCAAGTCTTTTATCTCTGGAGGATGAAGACATGGTAGAATGGTAGAGTAGAGTATATGGCTGATAAACTTGAGGTAATTATTATGCTATTATCTAGCACCAAACAGCAATATTATGGTTATGGTAGATAGAGCTGCAATCATTCATCCACTGAGGGCAGTTATGTGAAGTAAGACCTTTAAGAAGTCTCAGCCCCCAATACGATGTCGCCAATAATTCGAAGATGATGGGGATTGGGCTCCTCCTTTTACATGGGCATCGTCACTTGAATCACTTGCACGATAGACATAGTATGTATGAGTAGTAGCCTCATACTCCAACTAATTAAATGCTTTGATGAATAGTACCAATTGCACGTAGAGATGTTGAGGTATCTTCGAAGATAGAGGTATCATACATATCTTTTATCGATATTTTCATGCACATAATCTTCTTTGCAGCAACTGCAAGCTATTCAACGACAAACACATAAGTACTCCGATCTAGAGGGGTGTGTAACTCCCCGGTTACTACTTGAAGATATATATCAACCTCTGCCGAAGTATCTTGTAATTGTAACAGAAAAATAAAGTCGCATTTGTGTGCAAATACGATAGTCATTATCAAAGTATAATATAGGGAACACCGAGGACTCCCTTTTTAATACACTTGACCTTGGCAGTATAAGAAGAGAAAGGATATCTCGGGGGTTAGGTATGCAAATCTCCCCTACGAAGACGATATCTATTTGGTTGATTCCTCCAGAGCCTTTGCTAACAGAACTATCCTCTATCCAATCACAAATAATAAAACAAGATGGCAGACAATTACCAACATTTATACCACATGTTACTCTAATTGGTGGTGTGAAAATATCAGATTGCTGTACAGTTGAAGAGATACAAAAGAGCAATCTACAAATAGATACAGATACCAATGCAGATATAGATGATATTGCTGCACAAGTTGTTCTGCAAAGATTACAAAATACATCCAAGTCATATGGTGGAGTTGTATGTCATCCTATAAAAGACAAGGGGGTATTTGCTGAACGTCAGTGGAACCAATCATGCATCTGTTTATTGGAAAGGAATGATTCCATTATGAATGCAATGCAAACTGCTAATGATGTCTTGTTTTCCTCATCATCGACGACGACGACACCAAACAATAAAGATCAAAGCACTAAACTCCCAATTGAACGGCATTTCAGACACCCAGTTAATGATCATCATTACTCATTTGCATATGGTAATAGAATTATACTCCCATCAGTCGAATGCCCTCCTACTTTTACATGTACTGAAATGATACTAATGTGGACCTACCCAGCAACACTTGATGGTGTTAAAGAATGGACAGAGATTGGGAGAGTCAACTTGATTTAGATTGCTGCTACAGGAGGAGGCTTTCAGATGAGGTAAGAGATGATGACAGAAAAAGAGACACATCATATATCAATCAATAGACCCACTAAAAAAATAGACTGGAGGTAAAGTTGGTTTAGTGTTACCATCCCCGCAATCTTCTGAGGATAAACGATAAAACCAAAAATTCCACACCTCACTCAAACTAAGCGCAGCTTTCAATACAATTAATTCCCCATAATCTTTCTTTTTTCTTTCTTGTTGCCTCTCAATAGAACATCACAATACTAACTAATACCCTCAATCCAACAATCCCCAACATAACTACTAAACTATCAAATCCGATAATGAACAATATCCACTAACTCATTCAAACAGTATGTTGTTCAACCTCTGGGGGTGGTAACTCCACAGCAGCAGCCTCGGGTGCAGGAAGGCTCTCAGGGGCCGCCAAAACAGGTGCAGCGACGGGGGCTACATGGGCAACCGGCTGTGCCGAAACGACAGGTGCTGGAGCAGGAGGAGGGTCGACGGGGATGGGAAGACCCTTTGCAGTGGCGTGTGCTTCGATAATACGTTTTTTGTCATCTGGATGGTGCTGGTTTAATTTGTATAATTGGAATAATAAGTTAACATGAGATATAAAAATTAAGGTGCATCATCATAAATCCCCCAAAACACATCATCGGTTTAGTCTCATCTGTACTGCAGGTTAGTTTCTTCTTCCTTCGCTCTGCCACCCTCAATTGAATGAATAATCTTCTTCTTTGAACCAACTCAAACTCTCTTATTCTTATCCTTCAACCTGCATTTTTACTACTTCTCCCTTGGATATCACTACAACATATCGATCAGGCTCAGTCAAGCCACTAACTAACGCCTCCTCTCCCAATCCAGGTATCGCTTCTACAAACTCATTCCTCTGTCCAGTTAATGGATTAGCCGTAAATAATACTCCTGAACTAACTTGATACCATACCATAACTACAACAACTGCAAAAAAACACCCAACACACAACACACCACCAAAACAAACTGACCTTGGCAAACTTCTGAGCATGAGACTTCACCTGGTTCCTATTCCTAGAGGGAATATTCTGCTGAACCATCTTCCAATTACCCCATCCATGTTGTTGTGTTGCATCCATAAATTGTTTATGTTCAACCTCACCCCATGGTCCTGTTGAGTACGGCTGACCGGTGGCAGGGTTAATGGACGCGGCACATGCTGCTGCGGCTGGTGCCAATGTTAATGGTTTTTGTGCTACTATATTATATTATAAATTAAATAATTAAATATGAGAGAATGGTGCATGTGATATGAACAATTAATTAAGGTGTATCAACACTTACCAGCCTTGGTTTCCACGACAACTGGCGGGGGTAGGGGCACAGGAACTGGTGCCGCCACGACTGGTGGTAAAGGTACCTCCGGTTCAGGCTCGGCAACAACAGGAGGCAAAGGCTCGGCAGGTGGTAATTCAGGAGCGTCTGAAGAGATGTTATGAATATGCAAGAGAGGTAATTATTGTTAGACATGTGTTTTTACAAATAATGAAGGCAAAATGAAGAATTATTCGATAGGCCGAGTCTTCATATGTAACAAACTATATACCAACAAACAACATACAACACAAACTTGGACTTGCCAGACATTATTGTTTGATTATTGATTTGGTAATGGTATCGTTTGGTATCGAGTATCTGGCTACCGAATTGTTGTCAAGCGATGTTAGCTAGCTGTACCGTAGGGTTGAAAAATAGTGCACACTTTATTTTTTAGAATGAGTTTGAGCAAATTCTGACTGCAGATTTGGATTCCTCGTGAAAAACTGATTTAGAATAATGTTGGTTCCATCCATCCAGACCGAGTTATCGACCATATGTGTATCACTAAAGTATAGCACTTTACAAGAAAATGGAGGTGCATTTTCTGAAAGATACCTCTTTGTACTAAGTCCTACCTACAAAGGATACCTTCTCGAGAAGCTTTTCTGCTGGTGAAATTCAGTTTTCTACTTTGAGGTCGCTCCAGCTCGGCCAAAACATATGCTCTTCCAATTTTAGAATAGCTTATGACACACTCCTCACCAAGGGCTGTGTCATAAGCTAAGGCAGGTCTTCTGAAGTTGAAAACTCGCTGAGCTGGAACAACCTCAAAAAAAAAGTGTGCACTATTTTTCAACCCTACGGTATGTTTACCACCGCAGCGGTGGCTGATTTCCCATTTGTCACGGACCCCGATTGTTGTGTTGGGAGTCCGTAGACAAATGGGAAATCCGTTCAATCGAATGGTATCCTAGGCTTTTGTCAATTCTAAAATTCTAGCACTCTCTCGTACCTATGTACAATACCATGGCGTGCTTTGCAACATGTCTATCCATAAAAGTAATAGTAGATGAAACAAAGATGGAACCAGCAGTTGCATATGAAGCCGATGGAGAGCAGCAGCAATGCTCATCATCATCGTCGCCAGGTATACCCCAAATGATCGATACTACAACAAAAAATGAGCATAAGATAGAAGTATCTTTGGATAGTTTGCACATCATCGATGACCCTACATCTTTTAAGAAGACAAATAATAATGAATCATTAAGTCTAAATGATGATCATACTGCAGATGAGACATGTTTAGAATCTCCTGGATCATCTATCAATCACAACCATACCAATACAAATCTTGAATATGATGACGATGATGCTAACGAAGAGGTATCTAGCACTGAATCTGAAGAAATCATTGAGGAAGGCCCCGACTTTAGTGATGACGAAGAAACTATCGATAGTACCCGAATGCTATTAAAGCAAGCTCAGGAACGTTCCGAATATCAATCAGTATATGAAGAAGTGAAGCTCCTAAGAGCAGAAGTATCGCAGTGCAGACAGAGTATTCAAGTGACTCTAAGCCAAAAGTTGGAATTGAAAAGTAAATGTAACTCTCTTAAGAATCAGCTCACACAAGCACAAGAGCATATTCAAGCATACAAAGTTAAAGAATTGCAATGGTATGAAGATGGAGCAGAAAGAGAGAAGGAGTATATGAATCAGCTCGATGAAATGTGTTCATCTGCAAAGGCTAAAGAAGAGGAGCTAATGGCCGAGCTAGTAGAAAGGGATATGAGGATAATCGAGATGCAAAATATGTTGAATGAAAATGATCTCAAGAGAATCAATGCAATGAGAGAAGAGAATATGAATGAAAGTGATAATGAAGAAGAAGAAACTGAGATGAGGAAGGAAGAAGACGTACATGATAGTGATGAGGATGCAAGTGATGCCGAGTCATGCAGTTTCATCTAGATATGAACAATTAATAAACAGGAAGAGTTGTTGAATAATAGTCTGTTTAGAATCTTATGATGCAATGTGTTGCAACGGATTAAACTAAAAAAGACCAACACCAGAAAGTATCTAGTTTGCAATTCAAATTGAACATCATCATCTCATAGAGACAATCTATGAGAGACGTATCAAAGCTTTGCAAGTGATGAAATATAATGAGAAAAGATGTACCGTATCCAATAGAATAGACATGGTCCAACTGTTCATGAGATATGCGTGTAGCGATAGCAGATAGCAGTATAATTTGTATCATGTTTGTTCATTCGGCACCCATGATGACATATACATTGTTGTGTGCCCCCTCCTAGTATATGCTAATTGCATATGTTGGAAGGGGACTTTATTTAGCAGTTGGGCAGTAGATGAGACATTTGTCGGAATCACGTAATCCTAAACGATGAGCACTCTTGGCCCAGTAGCCCTTGCTGCCGCGGACATTCTTCTCCTTGAGTAGTGTTTTAATATCAGACATGATAGACTGTGGGATGTGTTGACATTTACCGAGATGTTTCTTCTGAAAACGTACACTAATAGCACGGTAGATTCCGTCAAGAGATTCAGGGTAAATTGTAGATAGATTGGCACGTTTGTTGGAAGGTAAATGCTTACAAAATTTACAACGTAAACCAATCCTACCGGCGTTTGCTTTTGTAGCCTTGCGGTCGTTCTTCTTTGTCTATTATTAGGTTGTTGCGTGGTTTATAAAAAAGAAATATATACGTGTGAGATGAAGAAATGCGCATGGAATATATACGTGTGAGATGATGAAATGTGTATGGTTAGTTGAACCATGATGAGATGAACCTTGCAATATTGATATAACACTGTACAACAACTCCCAACATTACAACATGATGGTGCATGAATGTGCACCTTGCAAAAATAAGGATGAACCTTGAAAAAGAAGAACGTACCACTCCAGCAGTTGATTTATCCGATTTATCAACAAATACTTCTATAATATCTTTACGAATAATAGTATGAATAGGATTGATGTAATCCTTATCCTCCTCTGAATGTAATGTAGTCGGTGCATCATCCACCTCGCCAAAATTGGGTAAATTTTCAGGAGTGACCGTGCGCCGGAGCTTCTTCTCGGGTGCAACGGTAGACTTGTGATTGATCTTCTTCTTTTTCTTCTTTGGGTGTAATATCAATGTAGATTCATCAATTGTAACCTTAGTGGTTGCGTGAGTGGTGGTAGTTGCAATATCATTATTGCAACTATTAACCAACGAATTTTCATTTTCACACGGTGCACCACTTTTCAACCATAATAAACCCTGTAATGCCCCCATCTCTAGCGACTCTATGGAACTTAGAACCGCAGGACGGTACATATTGGATGGACGAGTGAAGTAGGTGGCTGGAGTAGATGTTATTAGTTATTAGTAGGTGTGTATACTATCGGGTACTGTATTATAGTTGTGGTGCTCTACAAATGAAGCAAGATGCAGGATAGAAGTTTCTATAACAGGTTTAAGTTCCATAATCACACTTCTTTTGCAAATAACGATGATGTCCTTCTATCCACACTAATAATCCCACAATGTAGAATAAAGCACGATCGAGAGATGGCGGGGTGGTGGCCACTCCTCTCATAATTTACTTTGTTGGCAAACGATATCAACAGCGCCATACACATCACTAACATACACCTTTACACTTACACACACACAACATAATAATCAACATAACTTATCACATGATGAACCTTCTATCATTACTACTAACCACTACCACCATCACCACTATCAGTGCATCATCTACATATGATACTATTCCTGGCCATAATTGTCTACGATCCATGACGGGTATGATGCAATCAGTAGATGACCTTGTACAATCCCATCCTAACCTCGTCACGAAGACAAAGATTGGAGAATCATGGCTCAAGAACAATAAAGGTCGACATGATGGTGTACATGAAATACCAGATGGTGGATATGATATCTTTGCATTGAATATTACCGCTTCTGATAGTAAACGTTTATCAAGTGATAAGGGCAAGATGTTAATAACCTCGGGCGTGCATGCAAGAGAGTGGGCACCACCCGAGCTACTGATGCGATTCATTGAAGTGCTTGTGAATGGTTATGGTCATGATGCTGAGGTTACATCAATTCTACAACATAGTGAAGTACACGCAATACTATATGTCAATCCCGATGGACGATTTGTAAGTGAAAAGTATCCCGAATTATACTGGAGGAAGAACCTCCATCCTATTCGATGTGGTGGTGGTACTCAATATGGAGTTGATATTAATCGTAATCAGAACTTCATGTTTGCAAAAGAGGGTGGATCAAGTAACGACCCATGTCAACAAGACTATCACGGACCATCGCCTGAGAGTGAACCGGAATCGCAGGCCTTGATGAATTATGCTAGAAGTTTATTCCCTGAAGAACAGAGGAAGAGTGATCCAGAAAATCAACTAGACCAACCATTAGGAGAGGACATTAGTGGGATGTACATTGATATACATGCCAGTGGTGGATATGTGTACTATCCATGGTAAGTGTAGAAGAGATGTATTCATAACTTATGCTCATATCTTAAGATCACAACTCATGCTTATCTCTTCTCAATACATAAACATCATAGGGGTCACGAAGACTCTCATTCGCCCAATGATGATGCATTGCAAGCTCTGGGGAGAAAGATTAACTATTTCAATGGGTACAAGTTGTGGGCAGGCTCGCAGCCAGACTTTTTATATCCAGCCTCGGGTGACATAAGCGACGTCATGTATGGCAGTCTAGGCGTAGCAAGCTTGGGCTTTGAAATCGGATCCGACTTTCAACAAGATTGTGATGAGTTTGAGGAGAAAGTTGTACCCATCAATATGCCAGCTCTTCTCTTTGCAGCAAAGAATGTCAACAAGCCCTTCCTATCTATCAAAGGGCCAGACGTATTCGATATGAGTGTTCGACATGTCAATGGTGAAGTTCGGATTGCTGCTCATGTAAGTGATAGCAAGATGGTGAACAAAATTTCCTTGGACGACAAAGATTTTGATTCTCATGTGACTGGTGAACAGGACATCACAGAGGTTAGGCTGTTTATCGATGTACATCCCGATGATTATCGTGAGGAGATTGATATTAGTCATAGTATGAATCTTGTCAATGTCTTGGATGATAATGAACAAAATGATGGTCTAGTCTTGAAGGCGAAAGAGTTCAGTCCAGGCAGACACACTCTGTATTTACAAGCGACTGATAGCGAACTATACAAGGGACCTGTCACTAGTGTGTTTGTTGATATTACAGAACTTGAAGTGACGAGAGGATCACGTCTACGTGGTTCAAGCCTGCGTGGTTCAAGTCGATAGAAAGCAAGTGTTTGAGTAGATTAGATAGGAGCTGTATTGCTAAGCTGTATAAATATAAAAGTGTACTAATAAGATGACTTAATAATACCGTGATTTCGTAGCAACTACAACAAGTAGGAGTAGGAGAGCAAAGTTCAAGTGGCAGCTCCAGTCTCTAAATCTTGCTCACTCCTGAGGATACCATAGGGTATCCTTTTTGCTTGGTCTTGGTCCTCTTTTTGAAAGAAATAATTGCACCATAAATCGAATCTTTGCGCCTATTATTAATACTTTACAATGGTGAAATATGTAGAATCAGAAGGTGAATGGGCTGCTCTTATGGAGCAGTCAAAGGAGAAGTTAGTAGTTGTGGATTTTACTGCCTCATGGTAAGTAAAACGTCGATATGATATGTGGTGAAAGATATGTTTGTTTTGTGGTTGTGGTTGTGGAGTTCTTGTCGTGCACTTGCCATGTTAATATCGAAGCGGATGGGTTAAGTGGTGTGATCAGAGAGATTTGAGTGGCTAATATTGATCGTGGAGATCTCTCTGGCATTCATTCTTATGCCAGTATCACGCAATATTTTAGGGGCTGATTATCTCTAATAGTCGGAGTGTTGTTCTATATCCAATAACTCACACTATATACAAATGTATACTCACCATCCTCTATTCAACAACAAATATACACAAAATGTATCAATACTAAAAGGTGTGGACCATGTCAAATGATAGCACCAAAATTTGAAGAAATGGCAAATGAAAATCCAAATGCAATCTTCGTTAAAGTAGATGTTGATAAGATGGATACAATCGCTCAAAATGCTGGAGTTAGGGCTATGCCTACCTTTCAATTCTTCAAGAATGGTGAGAAGGTAGATGAGATGATGGGTGCCAATGTTGCTGGTTTGAAGGAGAAGGTTTCTGCTTTGATTTAAATAAGATACTTCAATTGATTAGATATATTGGGGAAATGAATGAGTGGAAAAGAAGATAACAATAAACAATGCGTTGGTGGGATTGTGGATCTATCAGAAATAACATCAGTTATTGCTCTCTTAATACTATGATGGATATGTTTATCAAGTTAAAGTTCTATCTTCATATCTCAGTATATCAATCATTTCGACATGCTAAAACATATTCTATTATCTGTACACCCATCCCATCATCACCACATCCACCCTGAATCAAGTATACCACGGCACCATACCCGCTTAGTATATCACGTTCTAACGCGCTAACAAATGCACGTCCACATACCTCTACTAACTCCTCTCCATCCAAATTTGGTTTCCATAATGCCTCGGCTGTACCATGTAATGACCGTGATGCAACACCTGAACAGACGAATGATGTTGATGTAGATTGTGCTCCCAACATGTCTGTTCCACATAGGTATGGTCTTTGTATTGTTTTGTATGTGTGTATTATTTGTTTCTCTTTTTGTGATGTTGATATCAATTCTAGTGGGCTTCTTGTACCTGATGAACTTATTGCTTGGTGAATGCCATTTGAAGATAACATATTATTATTCTCTACGTTTGAATCGTTTTCTTCTTCTTCTAGAGTAGTAGTAATTGGAACACGAACATCTTCCAACCCAACAATAACCGGTTCAACATAATACGGTGCATTTCGTCTTCGATACAACAAAGCACTCATTAACATTGTAATTGCTCTTGGACTCATCATCTTCTTCCTTATTGTATTATTAGCTGAAAAACCCATACATGCAACTTTACGAACTTTCCTTGTCAATAGTATATTCAATTCTTCAGTAAAACTAATACCATCACCATATAATCCACTCCATGCTAATAACGTATTTGAGTTTGGTAGTTGTATTATCCGTGGATTACCCTCTCCACCATTTATTATATCTTTATTATCATCATTATTATTGCCACTATTATCATCTAATCCAGTGGATATAGTTTGAAAACCTAAACCAAATCTCGAATCTATTGCAATTGCTACTGAGTTGTGACCTGACATTGCTAATATTGATCCACCATTGAATTTACTTGGATCTTGTTGCTGTTGTGCTTGACAACATGATGTTAGTAGTGCTAGAGATATCAGTAGTATGAATATCATTCTATTTGTACTCTAGGGACGGACATCAAACAATAAGCCAAATACACTAACTCTCATAATTTTAATAATGCGGCTTGTTAGTTAGTTAGTTAGTTAGTTTAGATTATAGGCTACGACTTGGTTATCCACCTCTGGAAGCGTGTTCCTTGCTATTCTCTACACAGACGTAATATAAAATACTTCTATCTCATAAACGAATACTGATCTCTCGTTGATTTCTCATTGAACGAGTGATAGCTCTTACTTGTGTCTATTTCAATTGCTCGGTTTCCCGCATTAAGTCTGATCGACCATTGAAACATACTAGGGAGATATCGCGATCAATTGAGACCTGCTTAAACGAGAGAGGTTATCCAGGGGAAGGCGAAGCGATTGCAATCCCCAACTCTCTCCTATCTCTTAGGTGCCGACGCTTGTTCAGTCAGGTTATAAGCGACCTATTATCAAAGAGACGGTCTCCGGTGGTATGGCTGTCTTGC
>Ga0214480_100442_pt1 | contig 21092 bp, 13 predicted proteins | sample M1_20Mar14CPVII9_3_FD_165042 | JGI IMG/M metagenome (GOLD analysis project Ga0214480, IMG submission 165042) | Marine eukaryotic communities from Monterey Bay, California, United States - M1_20Mar14CPVII9sort6BwellE17 | ecosystem: Environmental > Aquatic > Marine > Unclassified | place: USA... | reverse complement strand
GCATGGATGTATAATAGTAGATGATATTACTGGGCTCATAAGATATTATCAAATACATACGGCGTGACAATAGTATAAGTGTTAAGGATACCAAAATAAGTTCATATCTTTCGACATCAACATTATCCTTCGATCATATCATTACCTTTTATCATGTCTGGACTAGAGATTATACAACAACTAAGAGCAGAACCATTTAATAAAGAAACAGAGAAGAAGTTACAAAACCATCCTTTTCTCAAAGCTGCCGAAGTCGGTACTTTGACTCTATCTCAACGACGTGCATTCGCTTTTGAGCAGTATAAAATTCAATTATCAGATGCTATATCCTTTGCAGCGCTTGCTGGACATACATGTTTCATACCTACATCACTCAGTAATATAAGTGTTCCAGAACTACCCAACAACACATCAAAAGAGGAAGAAGAAGTTGATTTGTTCCAATTCCTCCTTGGCGGCGAGGTGTATGCTGCTTCATTGCTTCTATCACACGCAAAATCATTGGGGATAGATGATGAAGATGCATTGAGATCCCCGGCAAAGTGTGGATATCAACTATCAGCAAAAGCACAAGCATATCCATCTTACTGGTCAAAGCTAGCACTATCAAACAATCGAGGAGCAGGAGCAGCTGCCGTAGCATTGAACTTTCCGGCATGGGGAGAAATGTGCAATCGTTTACTTAAAGCATTGGCATCAGGAGATTATGGTTACAACAATATAGACGAATCATCATTAGCATTTATCAAATTCTTTGCAACACCAATAGAGGGGCTTGATAAGATGGCAGCATCGATTATTGATAAGGAAGATATCTCTTATGATGACTTGGTTGAGCATGTCAGGCTTCTACAAGCTTATGAATTATTATTTTGGGACGGAATTTACGAAGGCTAAATAACAAATGATGATACATATTGAATACACGATGCAACTTCATGTTCATCTATCATTTAGAGTATGATTGAGGTCAAGCAAAACTTTATCAATCATTGCTTCGAACGATTTAAGTTTCATGGTAAAGTTGCCATACACTTTATCCGACGAATCACATATTACACAGATGTCATCATCATTTGCATCATCTCCACACTCTTGAACACTTTGATGATGACCATTTAGCAGGGCCATATATCTAGGATTGCCTATAAACGTTGGTATATGACATCCCAATTCAACAAAGGTTGTTCCATCAACAGAAAAGATACTGTTAACCATTTGTGCTCCATGAACCATGATTGCTGCATCGGCACCATTGAATAGTGATGCTTGCTCAGTTATAGAGTATGAACCAAAGTCCTCAACCATATTGAAATCTATCCCTAGATACTTTGATTGTTTACTAAAGGTATTCACCAATTTATCCATTCCTTCAAATACTCGCCTTCCGCTCGGTTTGTGTGCATAAAAGAGAAGTTTAATATGTTTGTTCTCCTCATCTTGTTTCTCATAATGGTAATTTCTGCTACGATCAAGGTTGAACGAGTGAAATAGTATGTCTCGGAGCTCATCAAATAATGACTTTGTCAGTACTTTATGCTTTAAGCCTCTCTGTATTGCAATTTCGGTAACATACAATGATTTGTAGCATGTTAATGTAGTATTTGAAGTAGGGGGTAGCTCCTTTGCATCATCACCAAAGGCATTCATTGATCTTAATATTCGGCAATACCAATCGTTGTTTGTATCCGAAAGACATCCTTCTATAGAGTGACTGTATATACCCTTGAATGGATAGGTAGTATTCTTGAACTTTTGCCAATGAGGAAGATACATCAATAGGTGATCAAAGAGACTGTGACCAATGTTATCAGCTTGAAAATTTAGAGAAAGTACTGGTTCATTGTAATACCGAATAGATTCAGCAGTTGCAGGTACTTGCTGCTGTCCCCACAAGTTGGTCAAACTCTGAGCATCTGGTTGCAATCTACACTGATTCCAATCTTCTATGTCTGATGCATACATAACATGCGTAGATGTGAATCCACATTTATGACCAACCTCTTCTTCATCGCGACCTGTCTCATTCCAGTGATGCATTAATGGAGCAGAGCAAGTAACACATCTTAATGGATTGCTCATCATCTTATCATCGTTGGGAGTAAAGTATATAATTCCCTGTAAATTCCCCTCACAATGATTAACAGACTTGCGGCAAGTTTCAGATAACTGCTTGGTAAGGCATACATTGTTGAATTCGTATAATCCAGGGATATCCCGATTGACTAGAAATGGTCCTGAAGATATCATTTCCGGCATTGCAGTTATATTGTCATATATTGTTGGTACTAGAAGATTGTGTTGATTTGATGTAAGTTTTTGAATGGGATAATAGCTGCTTGTGATGGTGATGATATTATTGTGCATAGTGACCATCAGCCTCGATAGTGATATCATACAGCATAGAAAAGTCAATACGATCATCCATCTCTGAATATTGCTGTTTGAGGACGAACCAATCAGTCTATTACTTCCTCTCCCTCTTCCCTTTACCATACCCATATCATATGTATATCCACTTATCTCTTCGCTACATATCTATATCAATCTACTGTTTCATAACAATAGGGCTGTTTCATAACAGTAGGTACAGGGTACAGAGCCGAAGATGATGAGAGTAGGATATTTGATCGAGACATAAAGAGCAGCTCGGTATCCTGTGCGTAACTTTATGCCTCACTCTACATACTTATATCACCTCTCTCTCTGAGATAAGTATACTAAGCCTTTTGCAACTGTATATATACTCCTCTACGATGATAGCAAATATCAAAACCACACAACGTTTAGCCTTCCTTGTTTTATCATCACTTGCCCTCGTAAATGCCTGGGGCGTTTGTACCGGTGGTAGTGGTAGCTTAAAATGCATGACGGATGATAGGACTACTTGTTTACAAACAGGTGATTATAATTCAACGACTAATACAGTGAGTAGATATTAAGAAGATGATTGTGATTGTTATTCCTTATGTATCTATTTGCTCCAATTACTCATCTTTACAACACTATCATCAATACCATTACAGTATTTCAAGTGCAAGTGGTTTGATTTTGGTTGGTTGATAGGATGCATAGCCGCCGCATTCGTACTTATCCTAATTCTCTTTGTCAATAGATACATGAAAGCATCGCACCGCATTGCCGAGTTAGAGAAGCGATTAAAGAGAAATGATGATGCACTGTTAACACCCGAAGAGAGGAGGGAAGCTAATATCAGAGATGAACCAAGTGCTAGAGATCAAACAGTACCTGTCAGTTCTGGCTGGGGTGCAATCGGATTGTAACGATACATAACTGAAGCATATTTACTGGTAGTATCAGCTCTAAAAAAAGCACAATGAAGGTTGGAATCATGTAGAATAAAACTAAAATCTTAGTTTAATTCCTGTCTTGATTAGAAACAACAACACCATTCATATTGCCATATCCCATACTCTCCAACAAATCTCTTGTCTCCCTATCAATACCAATAGTCTCCTGTTCTAGGGCACTAACCTCAGGCACAAAGTCCAAACGACGTTCACGTTCCTCCTCTTGTAACTTCAAGGAGATGTTACGTACGGGTCCCTTGGCAATACGTTTCATTAAGTGTGTGGTGAAACCAGCAATCTTATTACGCATACGCTTCGAGGGGGTGATGGCAATTTCATCAATGATACGTTTGTTGGTGTGGAAGTCGAGGGTTAGTCGAGGGTAGTACTTCTCGACGATGGTACGTGCTGACTTCTTAACTGTCTTGGTACGGACTCCCTGTGATTATGAATATAAATAGAGTATTTGGTGAGATACATATACAAAAGTACTTACGCCGAGAATCTGCAGTAGGCGGATGTCATTGATCACTGGTACTTCTGTGGTAGACTGAACAACAACACACTTGAGATTATTGCAAATCAGATTTTATGTACATCATTCAGACTACCAAGAATTGTTGATCGGGACACCGCTTTCACAGACCTCGGCATATAAAATGCAGGTCAGAATCCCAGGCAATAAAAGCACTGGCGCGGATAAGATCGTACCATGGTTTAAATATGTATTGATAATATAGAGTATTATTAAAAGTTGTGGTGAAGAAGGTGAAGAGATCAATTAATGAGTTGCACAAAAAAATTCTTCTGCCTACAAGTGGAATGTATGGCAAGTTAATCGCCATCGATTCACGCGTAGTAAGCGGTAAAAAAATATATATTTGCAACTATGTATTGCCGCTAGTGCTTCAAATAATATTATACAATATCTACAGAAGAACAATGGGAGGAGCAAAGAAACAACGTTCCAAGAGAGCTGTAAACCGAGCAGATGATTTACTTGATCAATTCGATGATATGAAGGGAGAAATATTAAATAACAATAAATCAAATATTATCACCTCTTCTCAAGTTAATAGTAATGATGATGAAAAGGAAATGCGTTTCCAATGGCTTGATCATGATACATCAAATCATATATTACCCGATGGTAGCAGTGCTCGGGGTGTTAGTATTGCAAAGAATCCAGAGAATTTGACCAAACACGGAGATCGTCATCAAGTGAATTATGGTAAAACCAAGTATATCAAACCGTGACGTACGGGGGATAAAAGTCAGCAGTTACCGCCGCAGACTGGATTTAAAACCAATAAAGGAAAGGGGGGTAAGAAGTTTTCTTTATAAACATAAGTTTGGTGTAGGTTGATTGGTTGTTAGATATATATGTATCAATTTATTATTGCAATGGGAAGGCGGAATAAATGCAAGAGAAAACAATACTTTGGAATGACACATCTCGTTCAACGCTACATTAAATGTTAATGGAAAGAAGAACTTGATGTTGATATAAAGTGTTAGTTTTATCATTGTGTATTTACCGTCGAGTGTGGGGAAGAAGGAGTATGAGGAGTATGAGAGCCGAAGCTGTATATTACTCGGCTTGAAGCTAGATCTGTCAAAGCTATATGGGTCAGACTAAGAGTGATCAGATTGTTTTATGATTTGATCATTGATGTGAAATCTTTGTAAACTAGATAAGAAATCTGTTACAATACGACCTGAAGAATGGCTTCAAAGTATGTCTTGTGCCTTAAGTGTCTTATCTCAATTCAATTATGTAGGACTTTACTAGTTTCAGTGGCACATACCCATTATCCTGGTCTAACATCAGTAGAGTATTGTAGTTTCCCTATCTCAACTCATCGTGAGCTCATAGTTAGAGAAGAGTGGTGGTTGCTATCTACACATACAGTTTGTGTTGGTCCTGAGACGATTTGCAAATCGAGGCAAGTGGCATATGTTGTTGGATTGCTTATTATCTTGCTGCCCCCTAACGTCTATTATATTTCTAGCTATCAAATGTACCTCTGAGAGATCTATTGGAGTGGTATATCGATGATATGTCATGTTGCACATAAATAATCATATCATTTGACATATGAGTAATTTCAAAATACACTCTCTGAATCTCATCCTTCTTGTCAATAACCATCGTCGTCTCTGTAGGTAGTCTACTGCACAATCATATAAAATGAGAATACACGGAAGACAGAAGAGAGGACGATACTGCTTCAACATACACAAGATATCAGTAGTATTACTAGTGTTCCTTGCTGTGTCTTTACTGGCATGGCAGATAGCTCTTCTACTACAACTTTCTATAACTACGGATAGTATACTTGCTGCAATAACACAACAACATGGACATAAAATATCTATACAACAAAGTGCACTAGATCATCTTCAATCATTAGGATCATTTCCAAAGAAATTCCATTTAATATGGCCAGATAAACATGTATTAAACAAGACATCATATGATATACTTGAACATGGTGCAAAACAACTCAAAAGATTAAATCCAAGTTGGGAGTTTATAATACACAATTATGATGATATACACAAAACCATAGAGAGTTTCGATCATCCAGATGTACCACAGAGTGTGATAGAGCAACTATTAAGTGGGCATATAGTTGAGAAGACGGATGCTTTTCGTCTCATATTGATATATCAAGTAGGAGGGATATACTCGGATATAGATCGTGTTATGAATGTGAATCTCGATGATATCATCAATCCAGACACAACTAAGATGATACTACCAACTTATTATGACGTTAATTTCTGCCAAGATTTATTCGGAAGTAGTCCAGGTAACGAAATGATACTCAATGTATTCAAGAAGCAGAATGAAAAGAGATTGACGTTACCCAGAAAAAATGGATGGATAAAGAGCTCTGATCTCATCCATGGATTATTTCAAGTTTACTCCGATAGTATAGAAACAGAACTATTTGGACATACACTCAAATCTTTCAATGAAACTAAGTGGGATATCGTTACTACTCAAGAATTTGACCCTAATAGAAAAGCTTCTCGTTCTACTGTATCAATGCACTTAAGTATGAAGAGAATGTCTGAGGTTCGTCATGTATTAGAAGAACATTCGAATGGTATGATAATAACAAAGAAAGATACTTGGTGTAATGGTTTCTTAGTTCATGATTTCGATGGTTGTAAACGAATCAATAGAGATTCCCTTTACAAAGCGTATAACATATCTGGTTGGGCTTCACAAGTCGATGCACTATGGGCCAAGACTTGACTTAATGAGAGGAAAAGGGCCAAATGTATACCTATCTAAAGCTACAGATGCATAGATTCAAATTTGATAATTAATACATATAATAAGGATATGCTACCTCACTTCTCTTCTTTCCAAACAGCATCAACTTGAGCAGCCCAGCCAGTGACGTCCCCTATATATATCGGCCTCCCATCGACACTTACTGTACAAGAGGCTAGAGAGAGTGTAGTTTATTCACGGAGGTTAAAGGGCACGCGCTTCATGCTTGCAAAGCCACAAAAAATCTTGACGAACAACAAACAACAACTCTCTCAAGACAGCAAGCTTATCTGCTGCTATAATTGTCTATCATACTCTAACCATATTGCAATCTACCTCTTGACAATATAATAGTACTATAGCAATTGCCTGATAATCTGAACACAAATTGCATAAATCACAAAAACACAAGATATGTCATCCTCCTCCTCGTCATCATCTTCTTCAGATGATAGTAGCAGCAGCAGCAGTGAAGAAGAGCAACAAACTAAATCTACCACCAAACCAATGAAAGGATTACTAAACGACGATTCAGACTCCGACTCCGACAATAATGATACTGATACTAAACTACAACCATCCCTTAAAATCAATACCAAATTCGCTAAAGAATATGAGTCTAAAAAACGACGTGAAGAGTTGACAAAGCACCGCCATCTCTCTTCCCACGCTAACAACTCTGACGATAGTAGTAGTAGTAGTAGTAGTTCGGAAAGTGAAGATGAACAGGGTAACTTACTAACACCACAATTAGATGTACAAATATTACAAACATTACAGGCTATTAAGAGTGGTAATGAGGATGTTTATGATCGGAGTGTTAACTTCTTTAATAATGATGGTAGGCAGGTTAAGGATGGCGGGGATAGTGAGGAGAGTGGTAGTGGAGATGATGAAGAGAGTGGTAAGAAAGAAAGAGAAGAGAAACATAAGCCTAAAAGATATAAGGATGTAGTACGTGAACAAATACTACAACAAATGAATGATGAAGATGAAGAGGGAGATACCAAATCAAAACCCAACATAAACTCAGCTGATGGTGAACAGCATAATTCATTGGCATATGACGAAGAACAGCGTCAGTTACGTAATGCCTTCCTCAACAATGATAACAACTCCGACAATAGTGACAATAGCGGGGATGAAGATGAATGGACTAAACCAAAAGCAAAACGCAATATACAATTAGATGTAGAAGATGATATGGCACATAAGTTATGGTTAGAGGAATATCAAAAGAGTACCAATACTAACGGTAATGGTATTGGCGGTAGTGGTGGTAGTGGTGGCAATGGAGGTAGCAGTGAAAAGGGGGAGGGTAGTAAAGGCAGTGAGAAACTAATTGATCCAAAAGGAGAAATTAATAATCCAGATCAATTCTTAATGGAATTTATGACTAACCGTCGTTGGATGGATGATGATACCAATAAAAAGTTGGGCTCTGCTAATAATAACAACTACTCAAATGGAGGAAGAGATGAAGATGAGGAAGATTCATTAGATGAATTAGAAAAAATGGATGAATTTGAAAGCAAGTATAACTTTCGATTTGAGGAGGCCAATAACAACAATATGGCAGGTGGTGGTCAAGAGTCGGGAGCATCACATTCAATAGTACACTATGCCCGTTCCTCCTCTAATACCAATACATCCACTACTAATAAAACATTACGTCGTACCGATCAAAGTCGTAAACTCAAACGTCTCGAACGTAAAGAACGCAAGGCAGCTGAACGTAAAGCCAAGGAAGAACAATTAAAAAGATTAAAGAATGCAAAGAGGGAAGAATTGGAAGGTAGATTGGAACAGGTTCGTAATGTACTGGGATATAAACATCAACAACAATATGATACTACTACTACAACAACATTAGCCGATAATAATGATGAGCTACAACATCCCGGCACTGAATTAGGACTAGGCATCCAAGAAGAAGAAATGATATTAAAATTAATGGAAGGTGATTATGATCCTATAAAATTTGAACAAGTTATGAATACAGCATATGGTAATGAGTATTATGAGAAAGAGGATGATGTTTGGAAGAATGATGTTGATGTTAAGACAGATTTATTAAGTAGTGATGTTAAGGATGTTGTTGTTGATACGTTTGATAATAATGATGAAGAGGGTGAGGGCGGAGAAGGAGATGAAGGCCAAGAAGAGGACTATGGAGAAGAAGACTATTATGATGAAGATGAACAACAATGGGAAGAAGAACAGTACAACAACGACAACAACGAAGAGTCACAAATGGATAAAAAGCTCAAATCGAAAATGTTCGATGAACTCTACAAATTAGATTATGAAGACATTATAGGTGATATGCCAACTCGATTCAAATATCGTAAAGTCGAAGCAAACAACTATGGATTATCAACAGAAGAAGTATTATTCGCACGTGATACGACATTAAAACAGTTCGTTAGTTTAAAGAAAATGGCACCGTATCGTGATGAAGAGGAATATTTACCTGGTACGAAACGACGGAAGAAATTTCGACAAATGTTAAAAGAGGAGAAGATGGAAATGAATGTCAAGGAGGAAGAGGGGAAGAAGAGTGGTGGTGATGGTACTAGTGATGGTAAAGATGGAGATGAGAATACAGCTACCGCTGGGGATGATGGTAAGAAGAAGAAGCGTAGGAGACAAAAGAAGAATGGAAAGGGTCGTGTTGCTGTTAAAGCTGCTGCCGCCGCTGCAGATAATGATGGTACCAAGAAGGATGATAATCAGGAAGTAAAAGTATCAGACAAGGTAGACTCTCCACTTGATACTACAGAAGGTGAACCGGAGAAGAAACGCCGTCGTAGAAAGAAGAAGAGTCGGGATAGTAATACATCTGATACCAATGTCGAGTCAGGAACTGCATCCAAGGAGGAGATTAGTAGTACCAAACAGTCTTCAGTGGCGGTAGAACCAGTAAGTAAGGCTGATACCAATCAACCCGTTGAAACAGCACACAAGGAATCAAAGAAGACTAAAAAGAAGAAGGATAAACGAAAGGATGGTCATAATAATAGTGGAAAGAAGAGGAGAAAGAAGAGTGGAGTAGAAGGAGTATCAGCTGCTAGACTAAGTGCTTATGGATTCTAGAGATCAGTTATCTGTTCTAAACCACATTAAGTTAACTTCTTTCTATATGGTAGGTTAAACACAAAATAATCCATCATCTCTTTTCTGGGGTATCCTGTAGGATACCTCAGAGGTTGATACGCAACCTTTATCTCCTCTTATCATGATCCACAATCTAACACCCTGATATACTTCTCAAATACAGTTTAATAGCTAGTTGATACGGGAATCTAGAATTCAGTATAATGACACGAATCATTTTAAAAAGATACCCTACTAACTGACCACGCACTATCCTACCTCTTATGTATATGAAGATTTCCTTCTATGCTTGGCCTCCTTGTGCCGCCAATCTACTCATTTGTTGCTGTATAGATTCAACTTTCATATCACTACCCCAACTAGTGTAGCAATCCTTTGCCCGTTGAAAGTAGACTAAGGCCTCTGCTACATCACCTTTCTTCTTATAATGTACTCCAGCAAGCTCATTTGCCAAGCCTTCTTCGTGGACATATGTCAAATCTTTAGCTGATGATATGGCCAAGTCATACTTTGCCTGTGCTTGTTCGTCTTTCTTATTAAACGAGTATAACTCGGCCTCCAATAGAAACATTTTATTTTGATACTTATCTGGAGAAAATTCTACTATTCCGCGAAGTGCTTTGATAGCCTCCGTGTACAACGGTTTCATCTTAACGAACTGGCTGCCACTGCCGTTGTTGTTCTTGATACCACGAAATGAGTTCAATGTACCATAAAAGTATATCATCAATTTATTGTGTCGACCTAGAAGCTTATTCTCATTTGCTTTTTTTACAAAGTGATGGCATCGTGTCGCTATTAGATTATGTAGTGGGAAGTAGGATACAAGAAGAATCGTAAGACAGTGAGCAAATGCATAGGGGAGGCATGAGATGTACGATAGATACTTACAATGCCCAAGCCAAAAGGATTGAAGCATCTTATTAAAACAGATCGTCTCAGCATGGCGTTGCTCGTATACTGGATTGTGAGACTTCATCTCATGATCCAATATCCCATTTGATTTGTTCGATGTATGTTCTCCTTTATCAATGAGCAGTGATAGTGTTTCTCTATAAGCAGATACATAAGGAAGAGAAATTGTATTTCTCATTCGAACCATGACCTCAAGATGATAATCAACCTCTTCGAGAAGATATTGCAAATTCTCGCCTCCAAGGACAGAACTTCGAGCGAACATTATCGAATTGTAGAAGGCGAAGTGTGCGAGAGTTCCGGCGCCGGCGGATAGACCGACTAGAGTAGAGAGTACAAAAGGCAGATGAGTAAATGACATGGGAAACTGCAAGTTCATAATAATAATAATATATGTGCACACCTTCAAATCCTCTTTTCAAGTTTGATGCACAAACCTTCAAGTTTTCTGTATATGTCGCAATGTAACCCCAGTGTGCAAAGTTCCTAGGTACCATCTCAGATGAGTCAGATGAGTTATCTTCAAAACGTTTCATAAGGGCCATTGCTGCCTTGCTAATTCTGCACGATTCCTTAATGTCATCGTTTCCCACAGTTGCGTTATGTGCTATGAAAGAAGTGTAACATAAGAATCCAAATACACTCTCTTGATTCAAAAAAGAGAATGGATACAAAGAAAGTGAGTGAATGTGAAGTGATATGTGATATCAGAATGATATGTTGGGATATCTGTCACTTCTAACTTACCTTCACAGATACCATGCTCAATAGTAAAGTCTATCATGTTACAGACGATGAATGGCATTATCTGGGGCGAATGCCAATAAGCTATACAGAACAAAAGAGTATAAAATTTCATGTGATATTGAATTTTAGGATCCATATCCTTCATTTTATACATGTCTTCATCTGATATTTTCGATAAGGTTTTTGCCATTTTCCTCATCACATCGGCAAGCTGTTGTGGACCTATCGCATCTAGCTTTGGTATTGTTTCATTAACTTGTGTCAGAACGCTGACACAAGTTTCATATGCCTCCGTCCTTTGATCGCTTTGTTAGGATATTAGCAGATTGATTTTGTAAGCAGCAAGAGAGGTGGGGTGAGATATCCTCACAAGAGAATTATACTATACTTGATTAACAACAACACACTCACCAAGCATGCAGGATGGTGGCATAGAGGTAGTAAGCATCAATCTTGTCCTCTATACAATGTCCTTTCTCTAGAATAACCATTAACTTCTCCAACGCCTTGGCATTACCACATCTAATATTATGTTTTGTAAGGAAGAAGAAGTAAATAGTAACTGAGATATCTGAAAGAAGTACACATCTCATGCTTAAAAGCACACGTGCATGCTACTTACATATACATAGATTTGGCCGATAAAAAGTATATCTTCAGGCACAGTTTGTAGTTGCTGCTCCATCGATCCTCGGGGAGAAGATGCAGTGCGGTATTTAAGTACGAGTTGGAAGTCTCGTAGTCAGATAGATCCATAGCTTTTATTCCAGCCTTACAATAAAGCTTGGCCAATTCTACTTTCTTGTTAGGCTGTATCAATGATTCGCCGAAATTTATTTGACCAACAATCTGAAAGATGACATCACTCAAATCATCCTGATCTATTGAGGAGGAAGTATACATTGACATACCCAGATCATAATGGAACTGTTTCATTATGAAAGAAGAAGGTAGAGTGAGAACCATAATCACATTCAAGAGGGAAAGCATGCAAGTTGCTAACGAGAAACTTACCTGATTCTTGTCAACATCCTTTATGAGCGAATATGCGGCCTCTCTTACTTTATCATGAACTAACTTGAACTCGGAGTTGTCGAGCTTCCGGATGAAACCTTCATTGATTGCCTGGACGAGCCAGTCATCTATGTTGGCGTACTTGGGAGTTTTCTTTAACAAGTCGATGACGTTCTGGTGAATCTTAATTCCAATGCATGACACAACCTTTAATACTAATTGTATGTTCTCTGGAAGTGTAGCCATTTTAGTTGATAAAAGGTAAAGGACATTGTCTGTGATGTTGTCAGATCTTGCACGAGCTTCATCCCATATCCATCTCTTCTCACGCAAGCTATACTTAACTAGTCTACTATCAATTAATGATCTTATGAATTCCAAGGCAAAGAATGGATTGCCCCGACTATAAGAAAGATACACAGGCATGTCAGGGGCTAACCATGTATGATATGAGCAGGGAACATAATATACTCACGTTTTCTCAAAGACAATATCACTTAAAGGCTTGCAAAGCCGCGGAAAGAGACAAAACATTTCCGCCTAGTATAAGTTGAGCAGTGACAGTGACAGCAGCGTAAGTTCATGTGAGTCAGACAATGAATTAAAACAGCAACAGAGAACTTACAAGCATTCGATTCAGATCGTCTTTACCCAAGCCATCGAGATTTAAAGATGTCGCTCCTATATCACATAATCTTACACTAGACAACAATTTGAATAATGGGTGACTATCCGTAACTTCGTTAGACCTGTATGATCCAACAAACATGAAACATGTAGAATTTCTCTGATCACAAAGTAGACGTTCAATTAATTGTAGGGTGGTAGTCCCAGCCCAATGGATGTCGTCTAGAAAGAGCATCACAGGGTGTAATTTACTTGATGCAATCTTAAGGAAGCGTTGGAGGGTGAAGGAGACATTATGTAAGCTCATGGCCTGTTCGGTGACTGCTTTTACTATCGGCTTGTCAAAGTTTGGGAATATAGCACTCATATTTGGTAGTAGCCGAAATAATACTGACAGATCAGAATCGAACTCATCCTTAAGCTTGTCGGAGATTGATTGCAACTCTTTTGGTGAGCTTTTGTTCTTCATTAGAATTGGAAGTCGATTGAAGGCTGAAAGAATATCCATCAAGGGTCGCTCAGATGACATCTTCTCTATCTTTTCCACAAGAACATATCCGCCTGATACATCAACTCTATCTATTAAACTTTGAACGAGCATAGTCTTCCCCGCGCCTAATAAGGTATAGTTTAGAGGAGAAGTTTAGTCAATAAGTAAGTTGTGATATCACAGCAATCAATCTAGAGTGCAATGTTTATAACATACATATGAAACTTACCACTATATCCCCCAATGAAGAATGCCTCATTCTTTCCTTGTGAGACGCGGCAGAATGAGTCCGTAATTAGTTGAATCTCTTTTTCTCTACCATACAACTTCCCTCTTCTGATTTGTGAAATAGTCCCCTCCAAATCAAAAAGGAAAACCTCAGGATCATTAAGTGCCAAATGTAAATCAGCTATAACATCATCCAAACATATATACTCCTCTTGTACATCAATCAAATTTGATACTAATATAGAAATAGAGGGAGGGAATCCCAATTCCAACAGAGGCGTGTATGATTTAGTTTGTAATGTTGAATATGACTTGCCCTTCCTTTTATCATATCTAACTGTTGATTTCTTCCTTGCTGGTTCCCCTCCTTCACTTTGTTTAGTATTACCATACAGTTGATTAGAGCACATTGGGGATTTCCCCGAGAATAACTCGTATAATAACATACCACATTCTTTAATATCACTACTGCTACCGGAAGAATTACTACTAGATCTCCTTTTGAGGGATGTCAACTGTAAGTGACTACTATCACTGCAATTAGTAGTAGCAGTACTAGTAGAAGATTGTGGCGTCGGAGTAATCTCAACCTCTAAATATCGTCCCCATCTATCAACCGATTCTATAAAGTATGGCTCACTAATTTCGGCAGATAATATAACATCACCCGTGGATGGTATTATCAAACTAACATCTAATATATCAAGCCAATCTGTTATATTATCTGTACTTAAGCAATTTGTATTTGTTTGTACTGAAAAATTAGAGAGTGTATATCTTGATGTATTATCATCTTGCTTATTATTTTCCTTTGCATGTTTTAATAGTTGAACAATACCATATGCAACAGTTGTCTTTCGTAACAGAGATTGTTTGGTATCAATTTTCTGTTGATCGATACTATTAGTAGTTCGTTTTGTCTCATCTTGCATCCATTGGTGGAGTGATGTGTTTCGTCTTTCTAATCGAGACATCACAATTGCAATTATCAAATATTATCAATAGTAGAACTACTAGCAGATAGAACATCCATCGCCTCCACAATCACTTACTTAACACCTCATGATGCGGACTATTTTTTACTCATATGTACATTTACAAACTCTCGAATTATTAACCCTAACCCTCAAGACAAACCCTACTGAAAAAAAGGTGATACCTATTTGAATGGCATTGTTTACATGTATAACAAAGTGATGAACACTCCCAGCATGATTGTAGGACCCTCCATCATACTTTTACAGCCCCATGTAGGCAGGTGTCTTGCCTCAGATTTAGATTTCCTGCCGACTTTCAGGCAACATTTGGCCATCAAGTGGTACCTCAGAGATGAAGGCTTGCTACAATAGTGCTTGTTTGGCATTGTATACATGTATAACAAAGTGATGAACACTCCCAGCATGATTGTAGGGCCCTCAATCATACTTTTATAGCCCCATGTAGGCAGGTGTCTTGCCTGAGATTTGGATTTCCTGCCGACTTTCAGGCAACATTTGGCCATCAAGTGTTACCTCAGAGATGAAGGCTTGCTATTATAGTGCTTGTTTGGCATTGTATACATGTATAACAAAGTGATGAACACTCCCAGCATGATTGTAGGGCCCTCCATCGTACTTTTACAGCCCCATGTAGGCAGGTTTCTTGCCTCAGATTTGGATTTCCTGCCGACTTTCAGGCAACATTTGGCCATCAAGTGGTACCTCAGAGATGAAGGCTTGCTATTATAGTGCTTGTTTAGCATTGTATGGGTGTATAACAAAGTGATGAACACTCCCAGCATGATTGTAGGGCCCTCCATCATACTTTTACAGCCCCATGTAGGCAGGTGTCTTGCCTCAGATTTGGATTTCCTGCCGACTTGACTTTCAGGCAACATTTGGCCATCAAGTGGTACCTCAGAGATGTAGGCTTGCTATTATAGAACAGAACAACTTAGAAAATTAGGTAAAATTAGCACTCTATGCAACTACCCAGACAAGTTCAACCAATATTGGAGTCTTCATACGCCGATGATGTATAACCAGACAGCGTCGCAGTATAAACCACATGAGAGGGTTATCCTCCTTCCATCCTCACAGTTGGGAAATATCAGCTATTGAAAGCTAATAAGCCCTGTTCTAATGACAGGGTGGAAATATAATTAAGTCCCTTCTCAATTGTGTGTTTCAACTACTCCGTTGATTAGGCTCTCCATCATATCGTCTTCTGACTCTGTCTCAATCTCATTGCGTGGGCATCTCGTGCATCTCCGTACTCTCGGAGGTAGTGTCAAATTCAAACCATCATCTCCTTCGTTGGCATTTCCTTCCCTCTCCCTCTCACTCCTCAGTCGGCACGCTTCTCTAGCCGCTCTGATTGCCAATAACCAGTATTCCTGCCTTTCACCATTCGTCGTCTCTAAATCCTCTAAGTTCACTTCCAACAGATACTTGTCTTCCTCTAGTAATCCTTCCTCCCCAAGCTCTTGCTGCATCTCAATCTCCATCTGTATCTCTTCTTTCCTGAGAGCAAAGGACTGTCCATGTGTGACTTCCAGCAGTCTCGTGACAAGTCCTGTCGCCCAGTACGTGATCAACTTTTTCGATCCGCAGTATCTCATCCATTGCAGTTGTAGTTCGGTGCATTCTTTGGAAATCATCCCTTCCATAAACCTGCGCCAGCCAATTTTGTCTTGTGAAACTGCAAAATGATAGTACTTGTCATCCTTTCCCGAGCAGATCTCTTCCATTGTTACACCGCCTCTCCCTCGAGCATATCTCACTAAACAGTCTGCAAGTCCCGGATCAGTACTCTCTTGTTGTAGCCACACTTATGGGTGGTGACGCTAAGAAGCTCCTTAGTAAGTCCCAAATCGGTTATAAAAATTTAGAAAGCCATATCTCTATCAATAAGTGTGTATTTGGTATATTTCATTATACCATCGTCTAGCGCTTCTTCTTAGCTTTCCAATAAAGTCCCTAAATCTTGCTATAGTGCACCTAAAAAAAGCAACTTTTGATTTCGACAAAGCCCCAGAGCCCCCTAAGGAGCCCTAGAACGCCAAACTCGGGGCCTTTGTACGGGCTCAAGTTGGGAATAGAAACCCCAAATGGGGCGTTCTGTCGGCATTGATAACCCGTTCAAATTTTCTATGCCCGAAAAAGGCCCTTTTTCTGCCCCTCACATACTGCTAATCACAACTCATGCTCATCTTCTAGCGTCTCTTCATACCACCACAAGCATTCAGCCTCTCTACCATTGTCTTGCGTCATCGGATAACGCTCCGATAGTTTGTTGGGTGGTGTTTATTGGCGTTAATTCCGGCCTAGAGTTTTGATGTAACAATTGACAAAATGGTCAATTTCATGTTGTTATCAACGACAAACCTTTAATAATGATGCCCCAAGTGCCCCAATGTACCATTCTATTGCTATTGGTGTATAGAAGCGTTGTGTAGATTGGCGGTTCGGGGGCTTGCGTACATGGTATGATATACGACCATCAAATATGTGGGGTTTCAGCCTTTGCAATTGGGGTATAATTTACATCAGCAATTATCACCTCAACTAATGAGAGTTAGGCCAAACCCTCCCACCCTTATCAAGCCATTACATCAAAGAACAACTCGTTATGTGTTGTTAGTAGTACAATAGTTTATTATTGGAGTTTGAGTTCGTATCATGATATCACCCAAGCGATTCATGCAATTTATATACGTTGATTTGTTGGACGTAGTGTGGATATATCTGACGGTTTACAGCAAAGATCTCTTGCCAGATGTTCACCAATACATCAATAAACAACACTGTAGGTCGGGGCTGGTCGGGGCACTGTTCAAATTTGCGTAATGACACTCATCATCATGATATAAAAAGAGGTGTTATTTACACCCTCATTTTTCATCACTATTTGAGGCCTGGCACCGTCCAATGGTGCTCTACAATAACAAAACTTGCACCCAACCTTTGCTATGGTATAAATGAAAGATCAGTGGTTGTTTGGTCGTCGGGGCATTGTTGGTTATTACAATATTAGAGTTAGATTGATTTTTACATTATGCACTTTTAACCACCACCTCCCACTAAAATGTTATTAATAGATCATTATCAACAGTATGGGCGTGATTTATCGGTGTGGATGTCTTCTACAGATGTATTGAAACGAGTTGTTGCTGGGTTACTAACCCAGAAAGGCATTACTCTTCCATATATACACAATTCACCCTCGGTTGATTTTTTGGCATTATTTTATGTACCACCTCAAGTATTAGTAACAATGCCCCAAAGACACCACGCAATATTAGTCAAAAATAACCACTGAATCATCCAAGGGACATCATTAGCTGACTTTGGGACTATTGGTTGATCGTTGGACGCTTCGAATCAACGACTTTGACCTCCCAAACCTCAAGATTGAGTTGAAATGAAAATATTAAATCGCCATGATACTGTGAAGCAAATATGGACTTGTTACGCTCCATTTTTGATCCAACCAATGACTCTCATTCGTTCATGGTACCAATAGTAAAGGTAGAGAGTGTTCATTGGCAAGCAAACGATGAAGAAGTGGCCATTAACAACGATCATAGTGAATCGCACACTTTTCGTACCCTACCCATGTTGAGGTATAGAAATTGATACACCGGCCTCCGGAACGCCAATCCTTGTTACTAGACGCTTTAATATTATATACCCGCGTGGGGATCATTGGGCGGTTGTGATTGGCGTTATTTGGTGAGTATCAGCCTCCTCAGAATTTAGTATTCATTTTTGCTGAATCGCATCTAACAGCCCGTGTGTAAATATGGCTATACTCTTGCTATGTGTTCGTATGGTCGTAACCAACGCACCAGACCTCTTCTATGGACACATGGCAATCGAGAAATGCAACAAACAGCGCGTGAAGATGGTTGAATACAAAGATATGAGACATCTACTGAGCACGTTTGAATTTTCGTGTCAATTTTCACGCATACCTTAGGCTTTGGCAGTGAATAAGGCAATGATAAGGACCACGTAATACAGAATGAAGATATATAGTGTCTAGAGGAGATGATTAGCTGTTCATTGATATGCTGGACGTCTCCAACTGACCTGTTGTTGGCAAGAAATGACTCTCCAATCAAGCATCATCAACAAACTAGTTAATGTGAAAATCAGAAAATTCCAAAAATAGGCCGAAGGGGGTAGATTGTAAATGTTAATATCTTCATTAATATAGGTGCTACGAAGGCCCTGATTTCAATAATAAGCTCCCCTCATAGTGTAGAACACGACCCTAGAGTATGGAACGATTTTAATATTTTGACCTCTTAGTGACAAAAGCTTAGCGTCACCACCCATAACTGTGTTCTAGCATGTCTATTGTCAGCATTAGCGCCTCCACCCTTCCCTCTTCATCGCACTCAAGAATATGGGCACAGTCCTCCACCTTTCTACAGCAGCTTGGACACCATCTCTCTTGCGTCGTGTATTTTGACAAGTTCTTAAAGGTCGGTGCAATATCCATTACTTGTTTGCAGGCCCAGATTTGAAACATCCGAGGAACAAGTTCGAGAGCTGCATGCACATTATCCCAGTCTACCTCTTCAAACTGCTCCCTATCTAGCACTTTGTATTCGTCAAAGAAGTCCTTTGCCAATTCTCTGTGAGCATGAAATCTAATGTGACTGGCCGTGTCGGAGGTCATCTTCTCTTCTCTAACAAACATGCAAATAGATTCCAGTGGAAAGGGCTGTTGATCAGGTGGGTCGTCAGGGTCGAGATCCCACAGCTCGCATTTTGCACCATAATCCATTGCACTGTTGTAGCGTACTTCCAATGGCTGTTTATTGAATTCTTCTGCTGTGGCGTTATCCATTGTGTGTGGGCTCACGTGTGAAAAGTACCTCTTGAAGGAGAGGCTGCTGCAGTTGACCATGATTGTTTTGAGGATGTCAGAGTGTCTACATCTCGATGGTATTCTATGAGGTGGCAGATTCTCTACTCTTCCAAGTGCGCCAAGACAATCTGAGAAGATGTGTACAGAGCCGTCTAGTGCGGGATTGACCTTGTTGATACTCAGTAGTAGCAGGTGAATTGCAAGCAAACCAAATAGCTCGCCTCTATAAGCACAAGCCGCCATTGTTTGTTCTGGAAAGGCACCTATCAGTCTGCCTCTGCCCTTGCTACATACTAACACGAAGGCTGCTGAATTGACGTTTGGAAGGAGCTCCTTGATGTATGAGCCATCCGTCGCTGCAATAAGAGAGTTGTCTCGAATCGCCTCTTCCAGCCACCCATCTTCTCCCTGGAGTTGTAACTTCTCCCACATCCACTCACTTCCCCATTCTTCTAGTACTTCCAGGAAGGTAGACGGGTGAGACGGACTTGGTGGTGGGTCAGCCTTGGCTACTATTGCCATCGTATCATCTCTGATGAGTTTCACACTGCAAATCTGACCTACTTTTTCCACCGGTTCATCCAGCCTCGTTCTCGTCCATCGATTGTGCATGTGCACAAATTGTTCATCGGCGGACTTGAAGTATACATCCATCACGTCTCCCTTTAGATGTAGCAGCTTTGGCCTTGAGTTCTCTTCATTGTCATCGAATCTCCAATCCCACGTCTTGTAGCCTTCAGATTCGTACTCTCCAAGTCTAACTCCTGTAGTAATCGCAAGTAGAGCTTCCTTCCACATACTAAAGAAGGCACGTGGTGGCTTTTCTGTAGGGAATGTTAGGCTAGACCACTTTTCTCCATCCGGCCTCTTCTCTAGATATTTCTTGTCCAATCTTCTCCCACTTGCATCCATCACGTCTGAGAAGAATACTACCTGTTGGTGTAGTCTGACCTTGTTCAACTTGACTAAGTCAGCCTCATCAAATCCAATCTCCCAGAATTTACGCATTAGCCAGTCATCACCCCAACGTGGGAGTTTTAAAGAGATGTTGTTCACTTCTATTAGAAAGTCAAACATGTCAACCTTCTCCCAGAGTGTCTTGAGCCAACTATGTGTGACGAACTTGCCATATCTTGCGTAGGACTCTTGTAGAGGCTGCAAACTGATACCCAGTTCTATAATCAGGAATTCCATCGACATCTGAAGCTTGAGACCAACACTGCAGCCATAGTGCATCATTAGCTTATTGGCTTGTGCCACCTTGATCCTCAGAGATGAAGGCTTGCTACAATAGTGCTTGTTTGGCATTGTATATATGTATAACAAAGTGATGAACACTCCCAGCATGATTGTAGGGCCCTCCATCATACTTTTACAGCCCCATGTAGGCAGGTGTCTTGCCTCAGATTCAGATTCCTGACCGACTTTCAGGCAACATTTGGCCATCAAGTGGTACCTCAGAGATACTGAAGGCTTGCTATTATAGTGCTTGTTT
>Ga0214480_100440_pt1 | contig 21121 bp, 27 predicted proteins | sample M1_20Mar14CPVII9_3_FD_165042 | JGI IMG/M metagenome (GOLD analysis project Ga0214480, IMG submission 165042) | Marine eukaryotic communities from Monterey Bay, California, United States - M1_20Mar14CPVII9sort6BwellE17 | ecosystem: Environmental > Aquatic > Marine > Unclassified | place: USA... | reverse complement strand
CCCAGCTACATCTACATTGAATTCTTCTCAAGCAGCATGATATGTAGAGTGAAGGAAGATACATAGAGCCAATGTACGGTATCCTTTTGGTATCCTTAATCTTTTGTGTGCAGATAAGGGTATGTTGTCGTTTGAACAGTGAACAGCAACTTTGCAACTCGATAGATTTGGGAATTTGATAAGCCGCTTATTTGATCCTTGTTTATATATTAAATAATATTAATAATGAATCCAGAATAGTAAGTTAATTGGTGTTAAAAAGTGGTGGCCGGCGTTATAGATTATTTGGTTGAAAATGTAGGCTGAATTAAGAAGAGTTCGGATGTGGTGCATTACTTGCAATTAGCTGAGAGAGTAATGACCATACAATAGATGGTATTGAAACCTTCTACTCAACAATTTTATATTACTACGAGTATACATTGATGTTATATATTTCCATCTCTGTTGCTCGAGTGACCTTGCCGTATGTTACCAAAGCGGTGGTATTTTTTAGGCTATACCATTGCAAAGGACGCACGACAGCAGTTATTAGGGGTGCTCGACATATTAGAAGTGGTGTTGGTGTATAATGCTGCAACTGTTTGGTTGTTTTTGTTGGTGGGGTGGGGAGGATTCGATATGCAGTTTTTTGTGCGAGAATTCTCATGCCATTTCTAACATATATATTCCTTTATTATCTTTTGACTATGCTTTCGACAAAACTACAGCGATTATCTATTTAAACTACTTCTTATTGGAGACTCGGGAGTTGGTAAATCGAGTCTTTTATTGAGATTTGCCGATGATACCTACACGGAGTCATATATTTCCACTATTGGTGTTGATTTTGTAAGTTGGTTTTGTTAAATTGCAATTATCTAAATTATTGTTGTGATTCTTGTCATCATATGCACATGTTGCAGTATTTACGGGGAGTGGATTTATTAGTTTTAGGAGGGTGTTGGGGGTGAAGATTAATTGGGATGTTTGGAATATGACGTTAGGACTCTGCCAAATTTTGGGGATGGTGATTATAACACTGTTGTCTTGTGCAAGGAATGCACCCAACTATTATTAGAAACACACTGCTTTGGGAATAATACACAAAGGGGCGGGGTATGTGGGTACTGTCTATCCCGACTAGAGTAGTACAGAGCAAACTTTTGGAAAGAGGGAAGGGACGGACTTGCCTTGGCACCTTTTCTACACACACACCGGAGTAGTCTTGTTGATTTGTTAGCCGGATATTAGGGAAGATGGAACCGAGATTTATCCACTCCCCAGCCAATAACTCTCTACTTTTGTACCATGCAAAATCACTAACCGATACTTCACTTCCCTTCACACATAGAAAATCCGAACAATTGAGCTAGACGGGAAAACAATCAAGCTTCAGATTTGGGATACAGCAGGACAGGAACGTTTCCGTACAATCACTTCATCATATTACAGAGGAGCACATGGCATTATTGTCGTATATGATGTCACAGATAATGAGTCCTTTAATAATGTGAAGCAATGGCTCCATGAAATTGACCGATATGCATGTGAAAATGTGAACAAACTCCTAGTAGGTAACAAGTGTGATCTTGAGGGTAAGCGCGTGGTATCAACAGAGCAGGGTAAGGAGTTTGCCGATGGACTTGGAATTGAGTTTTTGGAAACCTCCGCGAAGACTTCTACAAATGTTGAGCAGGCTTTCTTGACCATGGCCAGTCAGATCAAGGCTAGGATGAAGAACCAACCCAGTGCCGCACCGGCCTCCAAGCCTGGTGTTTCCCTCCGCAGCCAACAGGTTAAGAAGGAGAGTAGTTGCTGCTAAATGCACACATGATATGATTTTTGATATTGGGATTGTGGAAGAAGAAAGGGAAGTTCGTATGTAGGGGAGAAGATTCGGGTTATGCACAGAGGATATAATGTACCATTAAGGGGGCTCGCTTCTCTGTCATTCGGAACTCGTGTTAGATTGGGGCAATAATTATGTCTATCAAACTGAGTGGACTGTGGATTATACATAGAGGGGAGAAGTTGTTAGGCACGTGACTGTTTTTGTGTTGTCTCTATGTAAGATATAAATATATCGTTGACCTAGACCGTCTGTATCTTTAGTATTGTTGACTGGCCGCCCTTGAACTATAGGTATCAGGTTGTTAATCATTTGCGTACATACCCACTACATACGCTAATCAAATCTTCTTCACTGTGATTGTGGTGGTCATAAGTATGTGAGCGGACAAATTTAGACTTCGCACTACTCACACTTTGCAGATGATATTGAGTAGTTAGTAATTGCAATGCTGGTAGTACGAGTCTCCAATCCTTATCGTTCGTTCCATATTGTAGTAGAGTATTTTATTAAGATTACCAAGTCGCACAGATCACAAACAAAGTTAGGTTGCATTGCATCTACTATAATTGCAACACTTGTTTAGTTAGAAACATCTCGTTAGTCTTCAACAACAACTGATTAATGATGAATGTCAAAGAACTTTCAACAATTCTACTAATACTAACATTATTTACAAACAATGGCCATGCATTTATGCATTCCGTACCACATACAGGAATAATAAGTACACATCATATCGTATCTTCTGCTACTGTCTCATTATCATCTACGGCTGATTTAAGTGCTGCACCATCAACTAAAGACGAAGATGCATCAATACAATCATCTCCTTATCAATTAGGAGCATGGCTACCAATTGGGTCTGCATCATCACTTACTAGAATCAACCCGTCTCAACATCGAATATGCGGAATTGATATTGCAGTTTGGCACAAGCCAATGCCCAAGAAATCTAAAAGAAATGCAGTTGCAGCAACTGAGTGGAGTGCCATGGTTGATTCATGCCCACATCGATTAGCACCTCTTTCTCAGGGTAGGGTTGATCCTGAGTCGGGATGTATTGAATGGTAAGAGTAGTTTATGCATATGTTGTGTTATATCTCTTTTTATATCATGTACTCGTATATCTCACATCCCCTCTCCTTATCAAATAATCATATAACTCAGTCCATACCACGGCTGGCAATTTGAAACAGATGGGAAATTAACTAGAATACCACAGTTAGAAACGGGACGTACTATCGAAACAGCAACAGGGGGTGCCTCTGCCACTGCCTTGCCGCTACATCAAGCCGGGGATTTGTTGTTTGTTTTCTTGCCAACGGATGTAACTGGAGAATCTTGGCCGTGAGTTGTTGTTTTGCAATAATTTGGTTATATGTATTTGTCATACTCATAATCTAAACATTTGTTTCTACTTATACTTGCAGAATATCACGATTACCAGAACATCATTATCCCTATCTCCAAGATCAAATTGATGAAGGTCGAACCTATTTTGTTAGAGATTTGCCCTACAGCCTAGACTTTTTACTAGAGAACTTTATGGACCCTGCTCATATCCCCTACGCTCATCACTCATTGCAAGGAACTCGAGATGATGGTTCTCCGCTGGAAATGGGAATATTAGAAAGCAATTTCACACATGTTGAGGCGAGCTTTAAAGATATATCCGGAGGAAAGAAACGAGACGGAGTACTCTCGTTCCAACGTCCTGCGTTGTATCACTTTCGGACTAGAGCTAATGCAACAGCAGAATATACACCGAATTTACTGGTATTTACTGCTCCAATTGAGGAAGGAAAATGTAGAGCAATCCTACCAGACTTCAAGCTCGGGGGTTTACCAGACTGGCTAGGACATCTTGGGTCAAATCGTTTCCTTAACACCGATACTTGGCTTCACGACGCGGAGAGGAATGCGAGGATACACATGAATAGTCTCAACAAACAGAAGGGATCAGTATCGGTAGGTGCAGCTAAAGAAGGAAGGCAACCCACGGATGGGCTCAACTATATATTGGCGACCAAGTCTGACTTGGGACCGTCTACCTTTAGAAAATGGTGGACAAAGCATGGGCTGGCTGACTCGCCTCCTAACTCATATGGTGCCTCTTCAATATCATCTCTTCCTACACGTGCACTGAATAGAGCAGAACAAATAGACCCATGGATATGGCATGCCAAGAACTGTATCAAATGTCGAAGAGCACTGAAGAACATGAGACTGTTACAAAAGATGAACATCATTGGAGCTACCATTAGTACAATCTTACTAAGGAGAAAGCCACCCCTCGCTATTGCACTTGTACTGTCAGCTTTTTATGTACATAACTTCCTTCGTAAGTTTGCTACAGCAATTGAAGGAAATAACAATAGAGCAGAGATTAACGATCGAAGTGTAGCTGCAACAAAGGAAAGCAAGGCGGCATCAAAAGATCATACTGCTTGAGAAGAATTCAATGTAGATGTAGCTGGGGAAGAAGAGAGTGTAAGATAGATTATGTCTACTAAAGTACTTATTATCATACGATAGTATAATGATGTAGAAGTAGAATAGTTCTATCTTATCGAGCGAGATCACACACGTGCCCTAACACATTCGAAGATTACACAACACTACGACTGCAATCTTCCTCTTCTAACATAGACTAGACAATTCATCTAACTAACTAGATGGAACGTGCGCTTGATCTTGGAGAGACGTTCAACATTATCACCATAGTAGAACTTTTTATAGTTTGGATTGCCAATGGGCGTCGGGTAGTTTACATAGCCTTGGAGAGCAGAAGGATCACCCTTGTAGTTCGTTAACAAGAGTATCGGCAATTATGTGAACTTATCAACGGGGGTAGTGACAGCAGTCATGATCGCAATTTGCAGTATCATCGGGTTTAGGAGCAGTTGCCGCTCCATGCTGAGAGAAGATGTACGGATGAAGAAGACGATTAGATTGAATAAAATATAACACATTGCGCTTTCTTAGTGCTCACCTGAAGATGATTGATATTGATAACTGTCGTCTCTTTGATAATCTTATTCAATACATCGACCTCCAACTTTGGAATCATGATGCCCCCAGGGAAAGTCCCTTGATAATGGTCTGAAGTGGAGGTGATAATGACTATGTAACTTGTCCAAGTGACTATTAGCAATGTATCAGTATGATGACCATACGCTAGAGAATTAGTAAAAGACCAATTACTAAACAACGCATATTTCAAACTTGAAATCATGACTTGGTCGAGACTTTTACACTTCACAATATCGGACGTTTACACTTTACACTTCGCACACGAGAATTCCGGCTTAATTGACATGCTTTCTTATTCCTTATCAGGGGCAGCAGGGATTTGTAGAGGTTGTAGGAAGACATTCCTAGGATCATACTTGCGCTTGATCTTGGAAAGACGCTCAACATTGTCACTATAGTAGAACTTTTCCTTATTTGGATTTCCAATAGGAATTGGATAGTTGACATAACCCTGGAGAGCAGACGGTTTGCCCTTATAGGGTTTGTGTTCGTTAACAAGGGTATCGGCAATTATGTTGAACGTATCTACAGGGAGAGTGACTTCAGTCATGATCGCAACGTCCCGTAAGGCATTTGCAGTATCATCGATCTTGGGAACCGTTGCAGCTCCGTGCTGAGAGATTTATCCAAGAATGGAGAAGGTTAGTGCTTAAATTTGAATAAAATCTTATTATGCTTCTAATGCTCACCTGTAAATGATTGATCGTAAAACCTCCGGTATCTTTGATAATCTTATTCAATACATCAACCTCCAACTTTGGAATCATGATAGCCCCAGAAAATGTTCCTTGTTGACTGTATATCGGTGAACTAGAGGCCTCAGCAAGTACCCTATCACGGTTAACTTGGCCTCCACGATTCATGAATGATGTTGGATCAGACAATTTATCTTCAAACTTTTGAATCACCTCTTCATCATAGCAAGGATTTACATCGAGGACGAGGGGATCTTGGAGCCAAGTAATAGAAACTATAACACCTGTTCCTGGGATTTCGAAGCTTCTTGGTACACACTTGGCCTGTGGAATATCAAGATCAGCACACCAATTGTTATTTTCCGACCATGACACATAAGTAAAGGCACTAACAAGATCAGTGACCATTAAATTACAAAGATTGTATATCACGGAATCCGTATATTTGTCGAATTCAAGGAGACGTGTTCCAGTCACATTGATTTGGGATGGTATCAAACCTGGTATTGGTTCCGTGTCAGGGAACCGGACAACATAACTGGGAATGCCACCCACACCAGGAATTTCAAATCTTGTGTTTAGCAAACCAGCATCTCCAAAGTCATGAATAAGCTCTTCGTATCTACCAAGGTAGATGCCATCTAAGCCTTGACTGAAAAAATCAAACTGTGGGAAAAAAATCAACCTTCCCGAAGCACCAAACTTGCTACTCTTAGGATTTTCATATAGAAACTCCTGAAAGTTCGTCAGCCAGCGCTTGTGCTCCTGCTCGTCTTCAGTACCATATCTAAGTTCTGTGAAAACAAACTTTCTATTTGTTCCTTCCTTTGGCGTGGGAGACTGAATAACAGCCCTTGTCAAGTTGAGGATGATACAGAAACCACTGCCACCACCACGGATAGCCCAGAACAGGTCCGAGTACTCGTTATGCTTGTTGGCCGTGACAACTGAGCCATCTGCAAGTAGGCAATCTACCTCAATGAGATCGTCTGAACCCCATCCGGTGTAAGGTGTCACCAAGCCTGATCCTCCTCCAGTGACATAACCTTCGTGGTGAGGAGAAGTTAAGGTTTGTGTTAGTTGTGAAGAGAACAGAGAAGTGGTATTGATTGTGAGTTATGAAACATCTTACCAGCTAAGCCAACACTCGGACAACTCCCCACTTGATACAAAGCCCCTTCTGAACGAGGGAAATCTACCTCATTTTTCGCAATGTATCCGATCATTACCCCATTGGTACAACCTGCACTACTCTTGATTGACTTGAGCCACTTCTGTCCAGGTAAGAGCCAACTCTCTTCCAATGGTTTGACAATTTCAAATTCGTCAACTTTACATAGTAAACTAAGGTCAATAACAACATGACCATCCATGTTGGACATTCCAAGGTAATGATGACCTCGTGCTCGTGGAGAAACATTGTACCCATTATCAGTGGCACATTTTAAGGCAGCCTTGACTTCTTCCTCATTTTCAGCGTAAACAAGGGCCGCGGGATAACGTTTACTATAAAGATTTCCTGTTCCACCATATAAGGCTTTATCATAGTCATCTCCGTCTTCGGGAACAGTGACCTTCTTAACAAAAAAGTCTTCACTGTTAGTGTATGCCAAAACTTCGGCGAGAGGATTAGTAATATTCCTGGAACCAGGTAAACTAGTGCGCAAACATAAAGTAAGAGCACTTGGTATACGTGTGCTAATGCCACATGATATACGTGGGACACAGGCAGCTAAATTATTGTCCAATCCGCAAACTGGCTCTGTGGCTGCTATCAATTGTTTCAGGATGGTTTAATTGAGGAGTGAGGTAAAATGGCAAGGAATAAGTAGTAGTTGCATAAGTAAGAGAAGAATACGTACCCTTGGAAGATTTGCTATCAATACCTGCTTTCTTGCTAGTCTTACTACTTGCCCTGCTGTACTTACTATGAGTAGTATAAGCTGAAACGGGCAAGTCGTTTGTTGTTGCAATAACGATATTTGTGTCGACCTTTGCTTGTGTATCTTCTTGATTTGATGTTGATAAACCGTCGCTATTGGCCATGGCAGTATTACTAGCAGTATTGCTACCACCAACGTCAATGATCATGGATGAACTAAGCGGAGATGATAATGATGATGCCTTACTCGTCATGTTGGGTGTCGATGTACCATCTGATTTCGTTGCATAAGCAACGGCCAAAACAACAATAGCAGTATATGCGATGAAAGATAGGGCGGCGCCTAACAACTTCTTCTTGCTAAATACCAACGTGATTTCTTGTTCGTTGTTATCTGCGTGGGCCTTGGTATTGGACATACTGTAATCAATATTACCATCGCCATGGCTGATTGCTATACTTTTTGATTTTGAATTATTAGGCGACCGTAAGCGGAGGCCTGGCGACGCGAGGTTAGGAGATCGATTCGCCATGTTTTAAGGAAACGTTGGAGGGGGTATATAGTTACTTGCCGATTGATTTGGATGAAAGGGCTAGGACTACTAGCTTAGTTGTTGTCGACGTGAGATGCACCGTTTTTATGGCCGATTGCTTTTGTTATTTGTTTAATGGGCGGTATCCTTCTTACTCGGGGGGCCGTCCCGCGCGCCCGGCGCGGCCTTCAACTGAAAAAAGATCCAACTCTTCTCTTTGCAAACCATAGCCACAACTCTTTAAACAATACCATCCTCTTAATCAATAACTACATCAGTTTATCTATCTACGGCTCATCCATATGTCCACATCCTCACCAGATCGTAAGAAAACTCGTTTATCCGAAGATACAAAAATGACTGAAATAAAAGATGTGTATAATCCAAATACTTCAGCCTCTTTAGCTGGCTATCATTCCACACATACATCCTCCATTGCTGATATCTCATCATATTGGAGTAATCTAGCAAACACAAAGTTGGATTGGTTTGCTCCTTTTCCGGAGGGTGCTGCTGTTACCGGTAAGTTGTTTTGCAATTGGTTAAGATATATATGTTCTGTGAAAGATATAGATATCTTATATCCTACTTATATCTTTCTAATATTATAATAAATGATGATTTAATACAGGATCCTTCGAGGATGGCTCTGTATCATGGTTCTCCGGTGGTAAAATTAATGTATGTTACAACGCCGTCGATCGATACTGCTTGGCACCATACAATCGGGGTGATGAAACTGCAATTATTTGGGAAGGTGATGAACCCACTGATGTGAAACAAATTACCTACCGTGAATTACAATTAAATGTATGCCGTATTGCCAATGCATTAAAGGCAAGTGGAGTACGTAAGGGAGATGTGGTTACATTATATATGCCGATGGTTCCAGAGTTATCCTATACAATGTTGGCATGTGCTAGAATAGGAGCTGTTCATTCAGTTATCTTCGCTGGATTTAGTGCAGATGCTATTGCTGATCGTATCCAAGATGCCAAGAGTAAATGGGTCGTTACTGCAAGTGCTGGTAGTCGAGGCGGGCGTAATCTTCCACTCAAATCTATTTGTGATACAGCTGTTAAGAAAGATCGATGTGTGGGGATTGTTGAAAAAGTATTCGTGTTCGACGGCAAGGGTGATAATGGCAGTGAATGGATGGGAGAAGATATTCATGTTCGTATGACAGAGTTGGTGGAATGTCAACGACCTGTTTGTGCATGTGAATGGATGGATGCAGAGGATCCATTGTTCATTTTATACACTTCTGGCTCGACGGGACGGCCCAAGGGACTTGTGCACACTAGTGGAGGTTATGCACTCTATGCTATGCATACTACTGCAAACAGCTTTGGTTTATCTCAGCAAACTGGACCATCAAATCCAAATGCTAGTCATAAGGATGTGTATGCCTGCGTCGCTGATGCAGGAAAGTCCGCGTTAGTATTGTTTTATGATATGAATTCATGTGATTTATATGAAGTGTTGGTGATTCGAGTGCTTAATTTTGCCTTTTTGTGTCTTTATTTGATTGCCTTTGCAAATCTCATGTACTAACATATGTTGCAATCACTTCTCTTCGTGTTCATAACTGGTATAACGCGCATCTTCCAGGATGGATTACAGGACATACTTACATTGTCTACGGTCCTCTTCTTAATGGCGTTTCAACATTAATGTTTGAATCAACACCCATGTATCCTGATTGTGGTCGTTATTGGGATATGGTACAACGTCATAAGATTACAGTATTCTACACTGCACCTACAGCTCTACGTAGTTTGATGCGTTTTGGTGATGATGCTCCAAAAAAGTACGATCTGAGTAGCTTGAAAGTCTTGGGCACGGTCGGGGAGCCGATCAATCCAGCTGCATGGCAATGGTATCATGATGTTATTGGAAATGGTAACTGTGCCGTGGTTGATACTTACTGGCAAACAGAGACGGGTGGCCATGTTATCACGAACCTTCCTGGTATCACGCCAATGAAACCTGGCAGTTGCACACTTCCATGTTTTGGCATTGAAGTAGTAGTTTTGGATGCAGCATCTGGGAAGGAAATTGAAGCTACTGAAGCTGAGGGAATCTTAGCCATTAAGCAGCCTTGGCCTGGTATGGCTCGAACCTGTCTTGGTGATCATCAACGCTATCTTAATGTGTACATGAAGCCATATCCTGGCTATTACTTTGCTGGTGACGGCTGTCGTCGTGATAAGGATGGATTCATATGGATCACAGGCCGTGTCGATGATGTCTTGAATGTGTCTGGTCATCGAATTGGTACTGCTGAGGTTGAGTCGGCATTAGTTGCTCATCCTGCAGTTGCTCAGGCTGCTGTTGTTGGTGTTCCTCATGATATCAAAGGACAGGGGATTTGCTGCTACACAACACTAACAGAAGGATATCCCGAAAGTGATGAGTTGATCAAGGAATTGCGCAACGCTGTACGAACGGGCATCGGTCCATTTGCCACACCTGATTTGATCATTCCAACTGCAGCAATGCCAATGACAAGGTCTGGAAAGATTATGCGAAGGATATTGCGTAAGATTGCTGCCGGAGAACTTGATACACTTGGTGATACCTCTACTCTATTGGATCCATCTGTAGTTGACACACTGAGTGCTAAGGTCGTGGCCGCTCAAAAGAAGTGATTTGATAAGAGGTTTTCTACTTATTAGCGAGGAGATAAGGAGTGTGTCATCTGTGTCTTTAAGGTTTAGTATAGGTTACAATGTAATAGATTGAGCATTCACATTTTGAGTTTATTGTCTTTGGTAACCAGTTGCGCTTCACAATTTACAAGCCGCTCTAAGGATACCCTACACTCTTAAGATACGTATCTTTTACCACCTCATCATCAGCATCCCTTTGTTGCTTATCTCCTATTGCCTATTATCTCCTCCACCAACATAATACACAGTAATCATGGCGCCTAATACAGAAAAGGAGATCACTATGGATGAGGTCAAGAAGCACAATACAGCGGAAGACTGCTGGCTTGTGATTGGAAATGACGCCACTGGTGAGTATAGATTTTTTTTCTATCTCCAACTCAGCTTGCATGTATTGAATATAATTTGGATGTTAGGATATCCTCTTTACATTGTATGGCAATACTGACTAAATATTCAATTCTCTTTTTGCTCTATACCAAATCATCACGACCATATGTTATATTATCATATGCTCAAATGTCCATTACAATAACAACAATAATAATGAACAAAAAAGGTGGACCTAAGGTATATGACATAACATCCTACCTAGATGATCATCCCGGTGGTGCCGAGGTTATGCTCGATGTTAGTGGACAAGATGCTGATGAGTTCTTTGAAGATATTGGCCACTCAAATGATGCTAGAGAAGAATTAGCTAAACATCAAATTGGTGTACTTAAATTAACTGCTGCTGAAATTGAACAAAGAAAGTTGGAAGCTGAGAAGAAGAAGGCTGGAAGTGGAGGTGGTGGTATGGGTCCTATTGCCGTGGTTGTTGCTCTTGTTGCCGCGGGATATTATTACTACAAGACACAAATGGATGGCGAAAGTTCATAAAAACAATTCACAATACATTTAAATTAGGATTGGGGGGAGGGGTTCATATCAAAAATATTGGGGGCATTCCAAGCAATTCGGTTCATTCTATGTGTTGGTAGAATATACAAAGTAACCAATTATTGGTTACAGATTTGGTAAAAAATTATCTAGTGCTGCTTTAAGACTGTTATTAGGTACAAGTTAAAAATGAAACCTTAAGCATGAACACATCGGATTATCTACACTAACTCTACGACATGCTTATCCTTGGGTGTCCGATCGACACTCATTCTAGTTGGAGTATTCTGCAGTGGACTAAAGCGGGGAGACTTGACTCCACGTACTCCTTCATCCTCATCTCCTGCTTCGGATTCTGACTGCCCTTCTTCCTCGGCTCCATATTCATCGTCGTCATAAAAGGCGCAGCTCGTTTCCCCTGCAGCATTCTGCTTACTGGCCATCTCTACATTCTTTGAACCTCCGTCCTCTGCATCAATCTCTGAATATTCACCCTCGTCGTCGTCATCTTCATTCGTCTCATCACCAACAATATATCCTTCATCTGTATATTCCTCAAATTTCTTCCCCATAAATCTTGCATTCCAAATTAGGAAACTCGCTACACACATACCAACTAAACTTCCCTTATCAATAAGCTCAGAAGCTGACGATGAGAAGGCATTGGTAACAACTGATCCTAAAGCTTTGCTTCCGCGAGCTCCAAAGATATCAATCCAACTCTTAGCCTTATACTTGACACTTGAACTAGTTGGTTGGTATAACATTTCCTTCGTTGGATTGTTTAATGCATACGAGTTGGCCTTGAGTATCATCATGGCGGCGAATACGACATTTAATGTAGGATACATTCGAACTGTAATGATAACAATTAGACAGATCGAAGGAAAGAGAAGTAAAGTCGTGCGTAGACCGAGGTATCGAATGACTGCCGACGTGCCAAAGAATGACAAAAGGAAACTCAATGTATTCGTGGCCTGTCCAAACAATCCCATGAAGGCTGTAAAGGCAACTGAGGCATCGGTAGACATACCAACTGCGGAGTTAGTCTCGGTATCCCAACAAGACATTGCTTCACCTGTCGTTGTATCCATTGGTTCACAGGGATATTCAGTTGAGAAGTAGTCCCGTGCGAGTACTTTCATTGTATAATCCTATAGATGGTTGTGAAGGCGATGATACGAGAGGGGTTGGGTGAGAAAACAAATATACACGAGTAGGCACATGTCACATGCACTGAGTTGAAAACACTCACCACAATGGTAACCTCCACCATGAACAGACACGAGATTGCAAAGATACCCTTGACATAATTATGCTTCATGAATAAATGTATACCCTCCAGAATTCCAGCCTTGGATTTACTCTTCTTGTCATCCTCCTTCTTTCCAACAACCTCAACATTCTTCTCTTCTTCTTCTACTTTATCTTCGGCAACAACAAACATTTTCGTATATACCCACATTGTAAATTGCAATACAAACATACAAGATGCTCCCACCATATAACAAGTGGGTATACCCAAACTACCCGAGAACTTATTAACAAATGTCGGTCCCAGAATACTACCCAATTGTGCGGTGGCAACCATCATACCATAACTACGCTTAGCCTCCTTTAAATTAAAGTTGGAATTAGCAAAACTCCAAAATAATGATACCATTACACTACCAAAACTTTCAATACCACAATATGATACCCAGCCTAAGATACGTGTTGGATCTTCCGTCTGATTTGATAAACCAATGGTAGGATGTGATAATAAGTACGCAATACCAACAAATAATACTCCGTAGAATGTACCAAAGACATAGAATAATTGTTCTTTTCGGAAGCCATTACTTTCATCTAATAGAAAGTTGTATACGGCAACCACGCCTAATACTACAAAGACAGATAACATTTTAGCCTTGGGTATACTCTCCACACCGCATAATGCAGTCAATACAGCATCTTTCAATGACCGTAATAACCAATACCCGCCAATCATAACAAATAATGTAGAACTTAATACCATTGTTTTTACAAAATCATTCCAGGGAAAAGTATCACCATATACCTTACGATGTAATGATTTGAAACAACCACGTGTATTATAATATAATCTTTGTACTAGTAAGATTAATGTTGATAATGGATATGGTATATCGGCAACATCCTCTGGACGGAGTAAGACGCGTGTGTTGCGTAGTGGTGTATCGATGAAATCATTATTATCATCATCTGAATCTGAATTTTCATTATCTGAGTCTGAATTGTCTTCTATGCCCTGAGCTTCATCCATATCATCTTGGTCATATATACTTTCTCCTCCTTGATTATTTGACTTTTTACTCTTCTTCTTTTTACGAACTAATGATTCCTTCGTATCACTACCACCTCCTTTACTTGAACCTTTGAATACTTTGGGTAAACGTTGTGATATTGACGTACCCATTTTTGACCACGTTCCAGTTGCTATGGTTTGGTGTGGTACTGTATTATTACCATCGTCATTGTCATTATAGTGTTGCTCGACAGAGGCAGCCAAGGCTTTGGCCTCCTCGGACTGCATTGGAAATGGATCATGAGATGCCATAATTAGATAGTATATTGAAGTATTTACCGAGGAGTAATTGCAACTCTTCTACTAGTGGGGAGTGTATTTGAGGCTGATCGCTTGACTTAGTGATCGGAGGTCATTGTTTAGCAAATAAGCAAAGATTATGAATAAAAAAAGAAGACATGTATCTTCCCCTCCCCTATCTTGCAGTAAGTTTGTATTGCCTGCCGTCAGCAACCTCACATGATATGAGGTTATATTTGATGACTACGGGTGTGGAGGTATAACGCTTATATTAATCTAGAAATATAATAGTCATATCAACATAAGTATCCTTTTTATCAATATATCTTCAAATTAAAAATTACTCAACAATTGCAATGCAAAACAATACTGTAGCAAAGATTATATATCATCAGGTGATAAGGTATAAATCGGTATCATCATTATCGGCAGCTGTCGTTAGTCGGAGCAGTTTGTGTACATCTTCATGTATACCGTTATTTAGGATACCGAAAAAGAACAACTTTCATGCTAGCAGCAGATATTACAATTCATCATCAATTATTAGCAATAACAATAGCAACAACAAGAACTCCTTCATACGAACATCGAATGATGAACAAGTTATACGTGACCTATTCCTAAGTTTTGCAACTCAGATTGATGATAGTGATACTTGTGAACCATCACTAGACGTTCATGATTTGCGTGATCTTCTCCTTGCTATTGGCGAATGTCCATCAAATGATAAATTACAGCAATTGATACAAACTGTAGATAAAGACGGTGATGGAATCATTGATTATGAGGAGTTTATAGCAGGATGCGATGCTATCCTTGGTGGTAGTCATAGTAGTAGTAGCAGTGGTACTAATGAAGATACCCTGGATTTGATTGAAATATTTCACATGTTAGACGCAGATGGCAGTGGAGATATATCTATGGAGGAGTTATCCAATATGCTTTCAACGGCAGGTGTTGCAATAAGTGAAGAAGATGCACAAGAGATAATGGATACAGCTGATAGAAATGGTGATGGCAGAATAGATCTGGAAGAATTCCTGGAACTAATGACAAATGAAAAGCTAACAAGTATTCATTTGCGGATCGCGACTGCCTTCAGGGTATGCTTGATGATGGGAGGTCCAGGTTCAGGTAAAGGAACATTATGCGATAAGTTGATTGAACATGCAAAAGTTCAACACTTTAGCAGCGGGGAGGCATTACGAGAAGAGATTGCCTCAGGATCTCCATTGTCAAAATCGATAGAGCAAACAATGAAGGAGGGGAAGCTACTTCCAAGTTGTACAATCATTGCCTTGGTTAAGAAACAACTCCGACGATACCCAGGAGCTCTTGTGGTCCTTGATGGATTCCCGAGAAGTTGGAAGAACTATAAAGACTTTGTTGATATCCTGGGGACGCCTGAGTTTGTTATCAGTGTTGATGTTTCAGATGAAGAAATGATTTCTCGAATCTTAAAACGAGGAGCAACTTCTGGTAGAGCTGATGACAATATCGATACTGCACAGTTGAGAATTAAGACGTGAGTAATGCACTTATGCATATGCTAGTGTCGGTGTATTTCGGTGTATGATTTCTCACCTTACTCATTACTAATCTCACATTTGCTATGTCAAACACAAGATTTCATGACTCGACAATACCAGTGTTTGAACAGTTGGAGAAGTCTGACATACCCATTTACAACCTAGATGGCACTCAATCCCCAGAAGAGGTTTGGAATGAGTTGCTTGTCAAGTGTCCGCAGATTCAATCTCGTGAGATAAGATATAGAGGCGGCGCTTCAGCTTAGATTCAAGACATATAGAATTAGAATAGAAATGTAAAGTAACTGCACTACACTATATGCACTTAAGATAGCTGCCATACGTGCAATAATTAAGCCTCGAACAACCTTGGGGGGCTGACAGTAATAATCATAGCCCGCTCTCTCGGTGAGGGTATCTTCCGCGTGGAAATTGATCTCACTCACTCCTGCCTCACCTTACACCTCCATTGTTCAACTCTGATCCTCTGCTCTCATTCCTATGATACATCCATAATACACAATGAAACTTGAGTTATTAACAACATTAGTGGTACTGGTATCACCTATATTCGCTGTATCAGCGGCGCCAAACAGCAGTAGACGTCTCTTTGGTGTGGTATCCTCATCTAATAATCATCCATCAAAAACATCATCATTATGTAAAAGCACCATCCTCGATATCCGTGGTGGTGCCGTACATGAATCTTCTACATTAAGTGATTTAGAGTCAAGAATTCAGAGTGCTGCATTGCAAGATAAGCTGACTGTTATTGATTTTACTGCAACTTGGTGAGTTTATTGTTGTATAATGATATGTGTCATTGTCGTACATACTAATTCTAATGTGATATGATAGGTGTGGACCGTGTAAACAGATTGCACCCATCTACAAAGCATTATCAGATGAGTTTGGAAGTAGAGCAAACTTTATTAAGGTCGATGTTGATGATAACCCAGAGGCGTAAGTTTTTGTGTATATATGATGTGTTCATGATATGTTTATCAACAATGAGATACTGATCGTCTACTCATCATTGTAGGGCACAAAAGTATGGAGTGTCAGCTATGCCAACATTTTTATTCATCAAGGGAGGGGAAGTAGTTGATAGATTGATGGGTGCTAACTCCGATAGGCTAAAGGAGGTAAGAATATGTGTTCTATTATGAATTTTTACATATATTATGTGCATGCAAAACTAACACCGAATTGCTTTATAACAGCTCATTGAAGAGTGGTCTTTCTAAAAGAGAGGAACTACAAACACCGATTATAATAGCTTATTGAAGAGTGGTCTTTCTAAAAGAGAGGAGTATGTGTGGTTGGATCTTAGTTTGTTCTGGGGGAGGATTCAATTATCACAACATATGAATCAATCAATACGATAGTGATATTACGAGGATCAAGGGAAAGAGAGCTTAATAATATGCTGATTGATAGAGAATCAAAATAACAAGAAGAAGTCATTCGATATTGAAAATTCATACATATATCTATCTTTTTTTATTGGATACATTAAGAATTGGACGCTTGCTACCACTACCACTATCAGACAATCCCTCTTCTTCTTGGTGTGTAGAACTCTTTTCTTTTATCATCATCCACATCATCATCTATCATCATCATTAATCTTTATTTCATCTAAATCTTAAAATGACAAGGAACAATCATGCGTACACAATGATTTGAGGATCTAATCTACTCTTTAATATGGATGATAAGCACCATGTCTTCTCTTATCCTTGGGGGCTCTACTAACTGAGTTCTTTTACAAACGGAGAAGTCTCTCTTTATTCCTCTAAACAAACATATAAATTCGCTACGCTTCCATTCCCACTGATACCACATCATTAACCACATAGAGTAAGTCCATGCTTGTCAACTCTAGACATGACACGAGTTCATGAGAAGATAATCTACTTGGGAAATAAAAGAAACTCCACTGCCTATTTTCTCCCCAGGGAGAAGCTCGCCTAAAGACAAGAGAGATCTTTATTCCTACGTTCATTCTCCACTAGCTATAATGACAGGGTGTAACATTTATTCAATATAACCCTAATTCTTACCCTCAACACTTTTTTAGAGAAATAAAGTTGGTGCTTAGCTGTTTGCTACTGCAAAGTAGTGCGTGATGCTCTCATAATATTGTAATCTACTCCAATCAAACAATATCATAATCATGAAGTTATACTGCTTAGCTACTGCATCACTGATGCTTCTCGGTGCCGCTGTGGCTGAAGAGGTTAGTTATATATTTTGTGCATATGATGTGTCATTTTTTTTATTGACGATACTAATCGTTAACTCATCTTCAACCTACATACTCATATCATATGCTCATATCTTTCGCAATGCTACTATAATATTAAACCAGCCCAACCTCCGTGGTGTTGCTGACACCTTCAAGGAACAAGTTGCTGAGGCTTTAGGCAACCCCGACGATATCGAGATGTATCCCCACGTTGGATGTTCTTTTGATGCATGCTGTTCGTATGAGGACTCTGAAGACTCTGAAGACATCAAGATGTATCACAAGAGGTGCACTTGTCCACAGAAGAAACATTACATGTGCGGAGGAGGACACCGTATCCCTCCCCGCCCCCCTCAGCCTCATGAAAGGGGTGGGTGTGCACATTGCTATGACGCTTATTGCAATGATGGTCCTTATGAGTCGGATTCTTTTCTTGCATACAACAAGAGATCCATTGAGGAATGCGATGCTAATGGATGTCAGCACATCAGGGATCAATGTGAACACCACCACAGGGGACCTCCTAAGCCTCATCCTAAACCTCATCCTAGTAAGCCTGCTCATCATGGATGTGCACATTGCTATGATGCTTATTGCAATGATGGTTCTTATGAGTCGGATTCTTTTCTTGCATACAACAAGAGATCCATTGAGGAATGCGATGCTAATGGATGTCAGCACATCAGGGATCAATGTGAACACCACCACAGGGGACCTCCTAAGCCTCATCCTAAACCTCATCCTAGTAAGCCTGCTCATCATGGATGTGCACATTGCTATGATGCTTATTGCAATGATGGTCCTTATGAGTCGGATTCTTTTCTTGCATACAACAAGAGATCCATTGAGGAATGCGATGCTAATGGATGTCAGCACATCAGGGATCAATGTGAGTGAAGGAGGACACGGCGGTGAAGTTGGTCAATGCCCTGACTGCGGTACAACCAACCTTTGCTGTTATTAGAAGGAGAAGGTGGGCAAGCAGGGAGGTAGTTGGAGAGAGAGAGAGAGAGAAGTTCGAATATGGTAGAAGGGGAGGTAGTGTGAAGGTAGAAGGGGTGGAAGAGATACGGAAGTTTGGCGGACAGGCAGGATTATTCGTTTGAAGACAGACTAAGTTTGAGTATAAGTATAAGATTCTCTTAGTTTGAGTAATGTAACTATTAAACTCTATTATCGTAAGTCTTTTATCATCTTGATCTAACACTTAGTGTCAAGAGGAACAATCTACATATAGAGGCTCTGTGCCTCTGGAGATTGTATCTTTGGGATGATCTATTTGCCTAACAAATTGAACTTAGTGATCACATCTTATGTATAACAAACAAACAATAAAGATAAGAAGTCAATCGATATTGAAAATTCATACATATATCTACATATCGTTTTATTGGGATATCAAAGAATTGGACGCTCGCTACCACCACCGCTATCAGACAATTCCTCTTCTCCTTCTTCGTGTGTAGAGAGCAAAGTATGGGCATGTCTTCTTATTTGCAACGACTTGGGTGACAGCCCCTTCTTTGGCTTCTTATTCTCTTTGTTATCAAACTTATTTAGCAAAGTAGGAAATGAATACTCTTCTTCCTTATCATCATCCACGTCATCATCGCTGTCGACTGAGTTGTCGACTGATTCGTCCTCATCACCGTCATAGAGAGAAGTCCCATTTGCTTGAGGACATAGCCTACTCTCTTCGCCTCCTCCCTGACGAGCAGATAACATGTCCATCTTCTCCTGATGTTCACGTACTTTTGTCTCGATGAGTTTCCAAGCCGCCACAAAATCAAGCTTGCCATCCTTTGATACATACATTGCACCCTGCAATGCAACCATTAGCTTGCCAATCTCTCTTCCACTGAAGCAATATGTTACATTCACAGTCGATTGGAGCTGCTCACCAGTCATTAGATCATTCTCAATCGACATTATGAGAGGTTGTTGCTTTGTAAAGTATCGAGTAATCTGTGATTTCAATGAAAGTGCTTGTTGGTTATTCGTCTCCATAAACTTTCGAAAGTGTAAATCAAAGTAGAGCAATATCAAGTCCTTTCTACATTCAGCATTTGGAAGTGGAAAGAAGATTGACTCATCACAACGATCCAATACTGCCGCGTCCAAATCCTCAGCTCGATTCGTAGCAAGGACTAGCATGAAGTCCTTTCGTTCTCCACCCGTGTTGTACAGTAGAGAATTCAGTGCATTATGAGCAGTATCACTCATCAAGCCTGAATCTCTCGAGCCTAGGAAACACTCAGCCTCGTCTATGAAGAGAATAACACCCTTTGGTGACATCTTAGCCCAGTTGAAGAGGTTGTGAATCTGTGTTACTGCATCAGAGCCGAGTGGACTAACATCTCCACCAGACATGAGAGCGTAATCAATACCAATAATCTTGGCCAACTTCTTTGCGACCATTTTCTTGCCTGTGCCTGGAGGACCATAGAGCAGCACATGTCGAAACGGAGCATTATGTCTACGAGCATTACGAGCCGAGTGTGCTAAATCTAACACTCGTTCTTTCAATTCTTGAGGCAAGATTAGATCATCAAACGACTCTTCAATATCACTTGACGAGTTGTTGTTTCTACTATTCACCAGTATCCAAGAGAAGAGGTAGGAGAATACTTGAACAACATACGATAACAACGACCACGGCATGTTCTTTCGTGTTGTTTCTCGAATGAGTTGTGGTTTACCAATCGTGGCTTCAATGATGGATCGTACAAGCTTTGATGCCTCTCTTGCTAGGAAGATTGAGCTTGTCAATAGACAAGTATATCAAATAAGATTTGTCAATTGTGGTAGACGTCTATTACCCCATACCAAGGGGTTGGCATTCATTGGAACAGATAATGAAACACCCTAAAAGATAATGGGGGTAGGTTTGAGTAGGATTATTAGTAAATAAGAAACACAATACAATACCAAAAATGCAAAATGTATCATGACTTACATGTTTGTGCATGTTATTGCACAAATCAATAACATCTTGAGAGTTGGGATCGAGTGGAAGTGTTTTGTTATTCAATACCAACCATGCAGTTCTCATACAATCACCGTGTTCAATAGCCGTGCGTATCAAATCTTCACAAGCATATCCTTCAATTCCAACAACACTAACAGCTAAATAAGCATCACGTAGCGTTGTTGTGATATTATGCTCCCACAAGTTGCTAAATAATTCACCCACACTAATCCGTAAATTCTCATCATTGTATATACCCCTCTCAACTACTTCATC
>Ga0214480_100439_pt1 | contig 21135 bp, 18 predicted proteins | sample M1_20Mar14CPVII9_3_FD_165042 | JGI IMG/M metagenome (GOLD analysis project Ga0214480, IMG submission 165042) | Marine eukaryotic communities from Monterey Bay, California, United States - M1_20Mar14CPVII9sort6BwellE17 | ecosystem: Environmental > Aquatic > Marine > Unclassified | place: USA... | reverse complement strand
CGTCATCATTATAATATGATGATGATGATGATACTCCATCAAATAGTAGTCCAAAAGATCATTCGCCACCCGGTAATTTTCTAAGGTGGTTTGCTGTGTTGACACAATTAGCAGTGGCTGCCAATTACATGCTTGGTGTACTATTTTCCATGACAGCAGGATCTCATATATATGTCTACTTCGGTTCATATTGCTTCCTCTTCTCACTGTTATGGTTAGCAGTTGCATACTCTTGCTTTGTACTTGTGTATGTTTACCGAGGTGCACTTTTAAGAGTGTACGGGCATAATTTTCTTGAACCTAGACATCGTATTAGTCTATTGAGGAGTATATTGATATTCCTGACAAGTAGTGGAGTAGTTGAAACACCTGAGCTTGATAGAGGTGGTAGCAGAAATAATAGTAATGGCTACTATGAAGATGAGGAAATGGGAGATGATATTGATGAAGAATTACTAGCATTGACATCAGGCCGTGGATATACGGATTAAATAAATATGTATACAATAGGACGACACCAAAAGGTTAGTTTATCAAAGTGTGGGCGATGACATGATATATTTATGTTTATGATGACAACAATATGAACTAGAAGTCTTTCTCAACAAACACCTTTTCCTTTGAAAATATAGCCTTGGCATCTTCAATCTCTTTAAGACGAAGAGTGAGAGCTTCTCTAAGTCGGCCAGCACGTTTTGGATTCATACTGAATGGAATGTTCACGAGATCATACTTTACAGTCTTCTCGTTAATCTCGAGTAGTGCCAATGTCTTGAGTCGTTCCGACTCAGCAAGCAATACTAATCCAGGTTCGGGAGGTTCAAGTTCTTCCTTCCTCGCCCTGTCTTGTTCTACTTGTGCTATCCTTTCTTTACGTTGAGTTATATATCTCGGTACCTTGCCATATGATTTATGTCTCGACGATGAGGAGGAGACAACACTGTCTACATCAGTTATAGGCCGACTACCAGATATTGGACGTGATTCTACATGTATTGGTACTTTCCTACCAAAGGCAATATGAAAGTCACTATTCTCTGATGATACAGAATCTGTTGCAGCAGCAGAAAATGGTGAGATTACTCTCGATTGTATAGGTGCATCGATTGAATGGCAACAATCATCATTAGAATTGGATGATGAAAGAGACATTGATACACGAGATCGAACATTGCCGTACAGCTTTTGTTTCTTCTTCTCAATGTTTTCTTGTTTCAACTTTTCTTTTCTGTGTCGTTCTGCTTGGGCATTCCTATTGTTTTGTTGTTTCTCGCGGAGAGCTTGTCGATTGGCTTGGATATGATTGATTACTGGTTTCTTCGTAGGGCTCTGTACTTGTACTGTACATGACTGATCATCTGCCTCATCGGAATTTAATGCTATCGGAGAAGCATCAATTAAACATTTCACATCATCTCCGCCTCTTGATCTCTTTGCTATAAGTTGAGCTAGACTTCTAGGTGACCAATTCTCTTGTTGGTTAGGACTATTATTATATGATACAATCATGATAGTGTGAAGGTTAATGTGTTATTGAATGAAAAAATTGGAGGCTTGTTTTGTGATTAATGTTGATGAGAGGATACCATATCTTAGTAACGATGAAACGAATGACTTTTATTGAGCTGAACCTAGATGATGGAAAGAAGAAGATCGTGCCTAAGATTTGAGACGTCTAGTAAAAAGCAAAATGGGAGTGGGAAGATTTAAGACAGGCGCATGCAAATTCCCGGGTAGGTCAAGATGGGAGTAGAAAATTCACATTGAATTCACATTCGTAATAGGAGTGGGAAGATACAAATTTTGTTCAAAAAGGCAGTTGACTCGCACCATTCTCTCGACCGCGGATTGCCTGTTACTCAACCAACAGCAGATTCATTGAATTGCAATCATTAAGTACTGGCTCTCTCATCTAATCAATACGACTATCAAAATCCAAATCATGTCGAGTAACCCATTCATGACCACATCTAATGAAAGTTATGGTATGTCGCTATCCGAAGCATCAAAAAGGTATGAGACTACATCAAATGAAAAAAGTGAATCAACGAGTTGCAATTCTAACGACAACAATAAAGGATGTGGAGCACTACCAGGAATGGAGGAAGAGAACGAAGTTAATACTCAAGACTTGTCATTCCTATATTCTAGAGAGTCTGATAGTTTCGGCAAAGGGACGCCGTTTTCGGATTCATCACTATCAAAAGTCTTTCGACTTGAGAAATCAGCAGCTATGAATAAACGTCGTAAGAATTCAGCCTTTGCTAAACAAGTCGACAATAGCGCTAATAATACTTCCAAGACTATACCGAAAGAAGAGGTGAATAAAATACTATCACAGTACAATCATTCTCCCAAGAATGAGAATCCACTATATTCAACGACTGCAAATGAGTTTGGCTTGAAGAGACCTACACAGGCTACATATACTAATGTGAGATATGGAATGAGCCAAAAGTTCTCCCAGTCATTTAATAGAACAATGTTTAGAGACGAGGGATTAACCAGTAGCCTCACTAGGTCGAATATACATGACTCGTTAACGCCTCTGTTTAGTTAACACCTCAATAAAATACTTAAAATGGTCTAAACTTTCTCTCCTCCTTCATCTGTTTAACCTTCTTTAAATCCTCCTCAAATCGTTGTTTCAAATCAATCACCTCTTTCTTTCGTTGTTCCTTTAATTGGAATCTATAGAAATCAGTCAGTTCATCAGCACCACTTGCACCAGCCTTTCGCTTTCTATTCCTTTTGCTTGATTTACCCCTTCTTGTATGTATCTCTTCTTCTAAATCATTTGTTATACCAAATGATGGTGTGGATGATTTAGATGTTACTGTAATGAAACCATCCTCGTCTGGCTCTTCGGCTAATCGCTTTGCATTCTCTTCTTGTATTGTTTCTTGTGTTTCATATGAAGCCATAGCTTCGTTACACATTTGCATTAATTTGGACCGTGAGATGTGCCTATTTGCTGTATGGCGAGCTTGAGCAGCTATTGCTTGTATACCTGTCAATTGATGGGTTGTATCTTCTTCGTCTTCATCTTGTGAATCATCATTATCTTCTTCTTCTTCTTCTTCTTCTCTATTCTGTTGAGTAGCTAATTGTTGAGATTCCAACTTGAGTTGTTCCATCCTATCATCATTCAACTTCATAACAAATACACCATCTTTGACACTAGATATCTCCTTCTTAATTAATTTCAATGCCCTCTTCATTTCTTTAGATGATGTGAATACTACATGTGCAAACTTTCCATTACCCTTTTTACTTTTGCAATCTGTTGCAAATATATTACCAGTATCTAAATTGGATATGGCAGATTCACGAAAAATCTCTGTAGCCGTTTCATCGTCATTATTAATAGATAATAGATTGGCCTTTCGTGGATTTTGTGCCACAGTTACACGTTCTATATCACCATATACTTCAAATAATGATTGCAATAAGATATCAGTCCGAATAGGGCCATTAGAAGGTGCATTTGATATAAATAGTGTATCACTACCTCCACTGCTGCTGCTATTGTTGTTAGTATTAGTACCCTGTGATCTTTGGATATGTTCTTTAATATATATGAATGATGTAAAGGAGTGCTCTTGTTGTTGTTTACTGCTGCTACTTGATGTTGATATTGATGGAAGTGATATACGGATAGGAAGATACCCTTTGATCGCTGGGTTGTGATCTTTTGATATTGATTTCTTCTTCATGGTATATAACTACTACACTGAGCTAATATTATACTACCTATATAATACTGACATATGATATGCCACTAGATACAATAGAGCATGCATACATTCTTGAGGCATTATGCAGTACATGAAAAATGACTGGATTTGCATAGACTTGCATGCAGCAAGAGACCATTATGCACTAGGCATGACTATCGACGAAATGAACAAAAAGAATTTATTTAATAGTGAACCATGGTAGGCCGAATTAAGCGGCGGCATGCCGCCCCAAATACATCACAATCAAGTCCATTATGTAGTACAGTATCGGTAACAATAATAGCAGTGATAGTCTTTTGTTCCTTGACGTTTGAGTTGACGGGTAAGTGCTTTTTTGCAAAGTGTGAGAAGGACATCGGTATGCAAAAAAATGCCGTGTTTCTTATATGGTTGGAAATGCTATATGGTATCGTCTAAGACCCTAGAATGACATGGATAAGAGATATACATGTAGGAGTAAATACACATGCAGGTTTTTGCAGGAAGTCATGTCCGTAGGCTGCTCTCGATTATGTGCACTGATATGCACCGACACATGTTAGACACGATATGTTTCTGTAGGATGTATGGATGAAGATGACCTGCAATCTTTTGGATTGACTCATCGATTCTGCTCTAATCTATGTATTATCTTGCCTGCTTCTTACTGCTCTTTCAGGTAAACATGATCCAGCAGCACGTGATACATGTCATTCAAAATGCAATAATCAATTAAAGCAGTCTGCATCGATACCCTCGGCGATGAATATGCTCTTTCAAAGTCAAGGAATGTTTGATCAGCAACAAAAGTCAATATTGCAAGGGAATAGAAAGTCATCAGCTGCCGCAGCACGTCCACGGAGACTTCCAACCTTGATTAAGATATTGACTGGTTTTGGTGATGAGCACCAAAGAAGTTCTACTGGTCATTATTATGAAGATAATGATAGACCAATTATTGTACGGAGAATAGATAGGCAGGAGTTCATAGATCAAAGTAAGTCAGATAATCCAACACAACAAGCTGCAGTTGCAGCGGCTGCTGCTGTATTTTCTCAGTCACTTCGGGTGTATGGTAATCATCGTATGAAGAATGTGAATGCCGAATGGCAGGATGCTTTGGTATGGATAGCGGGCTGGGATCATAATCAAATGGCTCAACCTTCTCCGTCATCAAACAGAGGTAATGATAGAGGATATAATAACACAGATGATATGGAAAAGATGCTTGAAGAATGTATAAAGCAATGCATCGATGATAAAGATTCCGATATCACTGTGACATTGGGAGAAGATAGTAGATCGTCAGAAGAGTTGGAAATGCACGGCTTCATTGGAGAATCAACTTTGAGTTCCTTCTTTGATTGGGTTGCATCATTTTCATTCTCCAAGCTACCTCTAAGAATGATATCATCTGAGAGTCTATACATTTTGACCAAAACATTTCAACTTGTTGCTTCTTTAATGGCAATGTACGCCCTTCATTCTATATGGGTTTGGACATTTCCAGTTATATCAACTTGGTATACATCTCTAGGTCATACCACTGAGTCTCCTGAGTGGCTACTTGAACATGAACGAGAGTTGCAACAAGCAAAGTCTTCTCGGGCTCGACAACGGAATAAGTCGAAGAGTAAGAGACGGCAACAGCAGACAAGGAAAGCTGCTAAACAAGACAGTAAACAGACTCCTATCAAAGAAGAAGTGCAAGTTCATCAGAAAGAGGATCCCATTGACAAGAATATCTCTAATAGAGATTATCTGGATTCAAATCGTTTGGCCAGAAATAGAGTTCCGACTCCTCCGGATCCTGAGCCGCCAAGTAAAGAAGAGCATGAAGCAGTACAAGTGCCTGCATCAAAAGCAGACGATAGCAGCAGCCAACTTAGTGAAGGTATCCCTTCTCTGATTACATACAGCACTACGTCAGCTTCGATATCTTCTCCGTCATTCAAGCCACTACCGAGTAGTCACTTCGAGGATCGTGACATTCCCGCGAAAACTACTCGACAAGGTCCAGTGTTTCCTCATCTTCCTCTGAATGGTCTTTCTGTACCGACCCAGGAGCAAAGAGAAAAGGCAGCAAATCAACTAAGGGAATTTCAAGCAGCACAAATCCAAAAGTTGTTGCTAAAGAAGAAGCTTGCTCAAAGTGCTAACAGTGGTATATCTTCTCCAACTGCTACTTCAGCTCAGAGTATGACCTCTATTCAACCAAAGAAGGTGATGAGGCCGCCTCCTGGCTTTTCGCAACCTTCTGAATCTATTCTACCGACTCAGAATGATGACAATGGTGGATTTCTATCTAATAATGAAGTATTCCTTTCAAAACTGCTTGATGATGATGAGGACGACGGTGATAAGAAGGCTAGTGGTGTAAAGATGCCTATATCTTCTATTTACAATGAACCATCCATGTCACCTGAACCTCAGTCTTCTCTCAATCCAGCGGCAGCCCCATTTATTGGAAGTAAGATAGAGGAAGATCAGGTTACTTCTACAAACGTTTCAAAGATGAAGAAAGAAGATTCGTGGCAATCTAAACCAAGTGATGTATCGTTCAAGGATAACAGTCCTGCCAGTGGTGGTATCAAGGGAGTATACGGGGGTAGTGTTTGGTAGAACAAGGGGGTATTAGAATGCATTAACGTGACGTCGTCCTGTGCACTGAAAAGAGTTATGTTGGACTATCAATGACGCCATATGTAAATAAATGAAACTGCACAAAGCTCTGTGTTTCTATTTGCAATCGACCTCCTCTGGGTCGATTTCGCACAGCTTCCCTCCATTCTTTTTTAACCACCATTGTCCCATCTCATGGCGATCTAGCCACAGGAACCCTAAACCATACATGATACCCATAATGCTAAACGCTCCACGAGTTAGTAATTCTGGTGCTTTGATACTCAAGATAGCACACCATGCTGCACCTAATATAAAGCCACCAATAACACTTAAAGACATAAGCATCCCCTCTTTCTGCTTAGCCCACTCTCCGCCATCACCGTCTTTGATGATAAATAGATCCACAATCATATTAGAAACTCTTGTCATAGCACCAGTTACAACAAATATCAGGGTACCACATACTTCACTACCCACACTATTTACTATACCCCATGCAAAGCTTAGTAATATACCAGGTATAAACTTGGATGCGCCAATATATGATAAGTAATCACTACACATGAAACATCCAACAACAATCGGTGCAAATAATCCATTCAATGCCTTGTCTTTGTATGATAACTCTGCTCTTCGAAATGCACCAACACCAATAATATATGAAGTAATAACTGATAGGAAGAAGAATGTATCAACTAATCGTCCTTCTACTAATGCCAATGCCATCTTCATGGAATTGCCTGTCATCATTGTCGCGAAGAAGTTGTATTTCTTTATAAATAGTAAGTCTGCCCATCCTGTCAAGAATGCCATTAGGATTGCAGTTCGTTTCTTATATGTAAATATCCGTTCTTCTGAGACTGTTGTACTACTTAATGATAAGGATGCGATCTTATTATTGGTATGATGATATGATGGTGCTACACTACTGGATGGAAAGGAGGATGTGATCTTATTGGCACGATGAGATGATGGTAAAAAAGGAAAGTAGTTATCGATGTTGGGACTTTTGTTGAAGCATCGGGGAGATTGTGGTATTGCTGATGGCGAAAAGGCACTGGCAGTGGATACAATAAGAAAGATCACTGATAGAGGTATCATTGTAGCTTTGGTGGTAGGAGATGTATTTAGTAGGTATTGCAATGACGTCCGTCCTCAACAAATAAATATTCAAGATAAATAATAATCCACCTCTAGGTATCCTTGGTATCTTATTATGACAATTACAATAACCCATTGACTCTACATTGAGTATCATATCTCTTCTTCCTACTTCCTATACATATACAATAACCATGATCAAATCCTTCCTATCGATACTCCTAGTTGCCAGTCGTGCCGGTAATACATTGGCATTCAGTAGTAGTCGTCAATTCATTAGTAGAACGATTCAAGATACATCTCTCTCCCTCAACGATGACGACGACTATTCCTCGACAAATACAGAAAACCGTCGAGCCTTCCTTGTTAACTTTGCAGCAGTACCAATTCTTACAACATTTGCTAATAATGCTGCATATGCTCGGGATGATGGAAAGCTTGTGTATGGAGGTGAGTGGATAGTACATGTTTTTGCAAGGGGAGATCTTCCCCTTCTTCGATACCTCACCATGTTACAATTTCCTTTTGCTATGATGTTTAGGTGATGATATAATGAGTAAGAAAGAACATGGTACTACATCTTCTCCCGTCCAAGACAGTCTAAGATATGGAGTAAGTTTTGATATTATATTTGTATGAAATATTTATTGCATCATGACAAAACTAACTAACATACCTACATAATTCATTACACAGGTTGATCAAAAGTTAGCGGATAAGATATGCTCTTTTAACCGTGTATTTGCTGAAATGGGAGGCTCCTTTGAGAAGACAAGCTTTGAAAAGGAAGTCCGAGAGATAGTTGCAAGTACAAATGAGCCAGTGACCTTTTATGATTCAGTGTCTGGTAAGGCACTGTTCAAAGCACCAGTCAACAGATCAGCAGATGACTTTATTGCAGAAAGCAAAGTGCATGGTTGGCCGTCATTCAGAGATGATGAAGTAGTTTGGGAAAATGTGAGAGTGTTAAAGAGTAGTGGAGAAACAGTCTCTACAGGTAAGCGCAGGGTTATTTTTTATGTCATTATCTTCTTTATATTATCTTTTATGCATCTTTTTCTTACCCATGATCCATCTCTTTCCTTCTAAATCAAGTTGGAACCCATCTTGGGCATAATCTACCAGACAGAAGCGGAAACCGCTATTGCATCAATTTGGTTTCTATTGCTGGCAATCCAGTATAGGTCGCCTTATAGTATCTCATAAGTTAAATCTTTGTTTTTGGATTGCTTCAGTTAACTTTTCACACAACAAATTTGCCATAGTTTCATCATCACAATCGACTTTCTCTACCACTTCAGAACCATCTTTATTCTGCTTATTTAGATATATTTTCACACTGAACGCTTCTGTATCTTCTTTAGGCTGAACTTCAGCCTTGCTTATTTCATTGAATGGTAAAAGAAGTTTTTCTTCTCCAAGTATGAGAAGTCTTCTAACAGACATAAGTGCAACACTGCTATTCATATCAACGTGATCGAGATAGTTCTCTCCCCCAAGACAGAGCTTTGACTGGATAACAGCCGCAGTGGCATCATCAATACGATAGGGTTTCACTAACCTATCGTCACCATATAAAGCACGCCTTGGTCTTACTTGACTATATGATATCAGCATATCAGAAGCTGTGCCCTCAACAGACCCCTTCACCCCGATTAGTGTATCGGTTATCAAATCAGTCACTCCAATACCAGGCTTGACAATCAAGCCAAGCAAACCCTTGCCAACTCCTTTAGCAAAACCTTCAAGGCCACTTCGTTCCGCGCCTTTTATCGGTTTGGATACAACACCAGTAACACCCTCAAGTATTCCAGACACAAGTTTAGAAAAGCCACTTTGAAGACCATTTAGGAGATTTGCAGACTTTGTATCGTGAGCTTTCAATTTGATCACCTTGTCTCGACGCTGTGCATATTTGCGATCGAGGGTAAGTACCGCCATATTCTTAGCTGCAGTGGAAGTCAATAGAGCTGCACTGTCAGCAAAACCGCCTACGGTATGCCGAGCTAACGAGCCCGTTCCTCGAGCTACTCCATCTAATGCAAACGACGGATTCATCTCTTCTAGACTTCGTTTGAATCCTTGTACTGGCTCGTTGATAAAGTCACTAACCCCATCCCCCAGATTTTTCACCAAGCCAACTGGATTACCCAGGGCGGCTAAAGATCCAATTAGAGAAGGGACGTTGGCAATCAGTGATGCAAGGTAATGTGCACCGAGATATGTCAGAAGTTGAGGACTGTTGGATGTATGATTAAGAAGCGCCACCCCTACAGAAAGTAAAGTTTGTTTGCGAGAGGATATATAGTGAGAAATAAATAGACCTACAAAGGAAATATTGAACAAGACATACCTTCAAAGTTCAAAGAGGCACCATCTAAACGGAGCAAAGCATCCACTAGTATTGACTTCATCATTCCTTGTACTACTGACATGGCCGTTCTGTTTTTACTGCCGATCTTCACACCCAACCCCCCGGCTGATCCTTCTCCGACTAGTAAGTCTCCTTTGCGAACCGCGGCATGTATCGCCGATGCCTCTTGACCTTCAAATTGTTCTTGGTATTTGGTCAATGCACGAACTGGAGCCACCGATAGCTTAACCTTGCAAGGGAGAATAGTAAGGCGTTGAAAGTACATGCTTTGATGAGTTATTGTCTTCCCAGACTTTTGTTTCAACAGCTGTTCAATGTTCGATGGCAGCCCCCAATTGTCTTGATTCTCAACAAATTTATGTGTTCTTATACCTGTCGCATCATGTATGTGATCTTGTATACCAAGAAGGTAGTGTTGAATGCGTAATATGAACGCAATGTCAACATATATCTCAACATCGTGCAAGGATACACCACCAGTGAGTGATTGGATGCCCGTGCGATGAGCAGGGGCGATATCTACCACTACCTCTAGGAAGGGTTTATTGGCTGTTAAGGCCTTCTTCACATCCTGATCGATATCATCTTTACTTGTTGCATGGTCAGTTGGTTTAACTTTTGGTCGAAGAGCAACGGGGTAGCTCGATCCTGGACAATGATTATCCAACTGACAGTAGCCAACAATAACTCGTGTCTTAGCATATTTTGTACCTGAAGAGTTCCAAGATGCACCGACTTGCAAGTCATGAAGGGAAAGGACTGCTATCTCAGACGGTGACGAGTCTATAATGCTAAAGATAATACCGCTGCACTTTAGTTCAAGCTGAATCTCATTACCGACATGATCACTATCCTCTTGTGAATTTACTGAAACCTTTTTATCAACAATTCTCTTGCAAACGCCCGTCCCGAAGAATGCCTGTTTGGTAGCTTCTCGTTCATTTAACAAGGATCCTTCTTGTAAGAGCTGTGATGTATATCTTGCTGCATTTTGTAAAAGCTTTGATCTATTAATATCTTCATTGTGTTGAGGTTTTGATTCAGCAGACATTGTGAAGCTGTGCATGGGATTGATCGTCTCTCGAACTGCGTTTCCAATGTATGACGTCGACGAGATTTCCTTATTCATCAATACAAATCGAAGTGTACGTGTTGGCCCGTCCTCGCCAACAATACCTAATACTCTAACACCGAGTAGTTCGGTTGCAAAAGCAGAACCAATCAGTGATGAGAGCTTGGAAGGTGATAAACGGATGTAATGGCCAACTTTTTCAAAACATACAACCTTGGTCGACTCAACACCCTCGCGTGTCGAGAGAGGTGCTAATGCACAACGAAGCAAGAGAAGCTCCGCGGTTGATGCAGAACTTCTACCAGTATACTTGCCCTGTCGCCAAGGGACATCAAGAGCGTATGAAGTGTATTCATGTTGCTGCACGACATCACATTGTGATGTTGATGTATCATTTTGAAATGGGTTGGCAAGCATGCCATCTTGTGCTACAAATAAAGGAAATGGTGTGTGATTCTCAATCCTAAACAGTGATCCTTCTCCTTGTGGATGTTCATCGCGCAATGAAATGATTGTTCCAGAACCACCTGTACTTGGCTGAAGCTCGACGTTGACACGCATAGATCTCAAATTCGATTGATCAATGCTTCCATCAATTCGTCTAATACGAATCGGAAGCATGCCAAGAGTACATACATCAAACCCCCCACTCCATTTGAATCTATTCCGACTTTGTGTTGGCCTTGCACATACCAGGTCTGGTAGCGAGCCGTCATACCAATAAAATGGCACACTGTGTGGTTAAGTAAGTGATAGATTAGTTAGTAACTTGGAGAGAGCAACACTGACAAACACTGTACTTACACTTCGCCTTTCTTGATTAGAGTTCGAGTTGAGTCAGGAGCACCCGTTTGTTTTACATCAATATCAAGCCATGTTGATTCATTTCGTATCATAAACCGGGGCGTTATAGTGACCATTCGACTAAGTTCTCCCCACAAACCCTTGAGCACGGTGACTTGATAAATCAATTCAAATACAGTTGGCTCAAGCGGGGCTATTCCCAACTTGCCCTCTGATGTATCCGAAGTGCTCTGCCAGGTAGAATATTCACTACTTTGTCTCTTGGCTTTGGTTACTTGGGGCCAACGAGATGAGCACAATCGTATACAGCCAGTGGCAGCGCCACTTGGCGGAATTATTGCTGGTGTACTCCACTTCCCATCTTTGTATTTGACATATATTAGAATGCTACCATCATTTGCGACTGTAGTCATGATATCCAATACGCCTTCTTGCTGTGGGCCGTTGAATAGATCAAGCAGATTTGGTCCATCTTCTTCAATGGCAATACCAATTGAGTTTCGTTCTGCCTCTCTCTTTGATCTGGTATAGAGATCTAAATCTTCTGGTTGGTGAAATATCAGCTTGTTGCATATATGATTTCCTGTAGATCGTTTCTGAATAACTTCTTTACGGAACCATCTTCTCCGTCTTCTGAATCGATGGTTTCTATTGAAGACCCTCCGGCCATTAAAAGTGGAAGACCTCTGTCCAACAATGTTGACGCAACTCTCCCAACCATCTTGTAGAAAGGGCTCACCTGCAACATCAAGTATCCAATTGTCGCATGTTGGTTCCTGTCTCCGTGATACATGATTCTCTGATGCCCACCATCTATGTTCTACTTTCCCCATTGAATTCAATGAGACGTACTCAAACACTTCTTCGTATATTTCTTCACATTGTTGCAAAGGGAGATTAAACACGTCATCACCTATGTCATCATCCCCAACATCATCATTACCAAAGATACTGTTACCTTCTAAGACATTAGTCAATTCGAGTAAGGCCGAATCAGCACTAACCTTTCCTGGTAATGCCGACTCAATCATCCCTTCATCCAACCCTAGCTGTAGTGATGGAGCTCCGAAAGTCAATGGGAGCGCTGTTAAATTTCTTAACCAAATCTCTGCATATAAGAGTACATTGAATCCTTCTCCATCATGAGGAGACAGTTTGACACCAATGGTCAAGGGATTGTCACAAGAATCATCATTGCACTTGATGTTGACTTGCTTTGACTCGAGGGCATATTCATCACCGTCCCTTTTCATGGTTCCGTCAACAAGGTTTATACATAACCACTCCGACCAGTAACATCCATCTCCTACTATACACTTGAATCTTGCGTATACTTGACGATCCCTATCATCTGGAGTGTATATTTCTACAGCGCTACCACATTGTAAGGAATCATATGCAGTAGTATTTTGGTCTGTGCGTTTCAAAGAGCTATCAAAGACTGATTTAGATTCCTGTTCATCAGATTGAGCAACTTCCCATTCAACATTGCAACTGTTCAAGGTATTAGAGAGATAAGATGGTAATGGGTGTGAGCTGGCATGCATGATAGAGACTGATCTAGTCAACTCTCAACAGTACTTACGGCAGCATATTTCTGATCGTGATTGCAGACCAAATAATGACGGATGTTTTGAATTTAAGTGAAAGATGTCCATCACTATCAGCATCGGATAATGAAATTTCTGCCTTGTTGTCGTCTAGCCTTTCATATTTCAGTGATTCTTTGGAAGATGAGCACTTGAGCCATAACGGGTGATAGCCGGACTCATTGGCTGGTGCCGTCTTTAATGGGCATGATACCCCTTCCAACGATGAGACCGATTTCTTTGTCACCCAAGAATAACTGACTTCTGTAGCATCCGCATTCCATCCAATTTCTTTGAGGCATATTACAGGGAAGGCACTCCAGCAATAAACGCTGCGTTGGCCTTCATTCTCCGCGGATCCATCTCTTGTAAATGGACGGACAAAAACATCTACCCTACAAAAGCATGTCTCAATCCACAACGGTAGATAAAATACCTCATCCTTTGATGTTGTGCCAATTGAGATCATCTCCCTCTTGTCGGAAATACGTTCATCTTGGTCGTTTGATAAGCACGCGCCTATTTCAAAGGCAGAGCCACAGCCAAAGACATTTATACAGGCAGCTGAATGAAGTGTCAAGACACGCCGACCTTCCTCCAATGTTACTGACCAAATGACAGTTACCTTCTGTGATACCTGAGTTATGATCTCTTTCTTCTTCCAAACATTGATAGATCTCACAGAGTTGCCAACTTTGCCTGTGGGGAGACTAATAATTGGGTCAGCAGCCACATCTGGAATATCAACTGAGCCTCTTGGAGTGTTGACAAACTCTAGTTCAACGTCAATTTTTGGGAACTGGCCGTCATATCTTCTAATCATTCCATCTGTTTGCTTATCTATATTGTTGGCCAATCTCATTTGGAATTGATAATCCTGGCCATCTTCTACAATAGTGGTATCAACTCCATGATAAGAAAAGAAAACCTGAACTCCAAGTCTATTCCTAAAAACAAATGGTGATACCTTAGAATCTGTATCTGTATGGGTCTTACCACGCCTCCTTGAGAAGTTAAGAAGATTCTTTGCAAGTTTTGTTGCTCTCTTAAGGTCGGCAGCAGATGAGGTCGAAGCTGAGCTTCCTCTTTGAAAAACTGGACTTGGCGATACATGAGTTGGTGTTGGACTCATTGGTGATCCCATTTCCTCAGATGTTATTTGAGCCTTGGCCTTTTTCCATTCTCTCCAATTCATGGCAGATTTACTAAGCATATCCACTGCAGAGTCAGACACATTGATACAGATAAAATCGATTGGACTCAGATCAGATGATTGGCTGTTGTTATCGCAAATAAGTATTGAGGATTGACCTGGCTGTGTTCCATTTCCATTCTGATGTTCAAGCCTTGTCATCAAACAATGAGGTTCGATAATATGTTCCCAATGGTTGATGTTTGCATTGTTATACTCCACACTGAAGCGTTGTACTTCAGATTCCATAGTGACTACCGAATTGTTACTACCTTGAAGTTGACCTTCCTCTGTTGAAGAGAGTATTGCTGGTGGTTGGACATTGATTGTTTTTGTTGTTACAGCAAGTCCGTGATTAATAGCAAAGCATGCATTGTTCATACCAGCTCTCAAAACTGGCATATCTCTACCGTTTGTATCATCAATTATAGTCAAGCTAAGACCAAGCTTTCCTTCAAAGGTGGAGATGTTTCCCCAAGCTGATGAATCTAATTCAACAAAAGAGAGACTGTAATATTTGTCCTTCGAGGCAGATTCTTCGTATGATGTGAGCTGTTGACAGACTTCCTCTTTCCCATCAATTCTCTTCTCATCAATCGCCAACACAACTGCACCAGGAAGGGGCATTCTTGGTAGATCGTCGTCATCACAATCAATATTAAGACTTTGAGCTAGGACTTTATAATCAACTCTATTCACAACTGCAGCACCACCAATCCCAACTAACAGCTCGATACCAATTGGTAATCCACATTCACAGACTAGGTCATAGTATAATGGCTGTGATGGATCTTGATTAGAAGCATTCTGGTCATTATCATCATTGCTTCCACTTCCAGAGTTTAGACTCAAATCAAAAGACGAAGAATTGGAAGTGACATTGGCATCTGATGACTGCATGGGTAACAATTCTGATTGGTACTCTGAGTTCACACGCGACAGTGTAATGTTCAACGGTCGAGGCGTTGTTTCAAATAAGTTAACGATAGTCGATAGTGACTGTCTTTCAACTGATTGTCCATTAATACAAAGGAGAATGTCGCCTGTCTCGATTTTGTCGTTTGTAGATCGTTCGACAATAATGTTAGCTCCTGACTTTCTTAGCTCAATACCCAGTTTCTTTTTTAGTATGGCTACATCAAAAGTCAGCAGCTCTTCCTTACTCATGCTGTAGTCTGATGATCTGCTGAATGCTTGTAATGAATCAATATGTGAGGAATTGGCAGGTGATTGCACCCTACTTTCAGGCTTTAGTGGCAAGCCTTCGTTGTGTGACTTCTTTCTTGTAGACTTTCTCACCACAGTCTCGATCAGATTTAAGTCACTAAAGCTAACCATTGTAGCAACTGGCTCAATCTCTAATGAAAGAGATCTTGATGTAGGAAATCTGCTGCGAGATAAGACCTTCACTTCAAAAGTTGCAGTCACTGGTTCAATTAGAGCTACTGCTTTTGACATATCTTCAGAATCTTCTTTTGAACCAATAATTGGATCAATGTTGTTATGAACATACGTTGTTAGATCTTTAATGTGCCCACTCAATTCTGTAGTAGATCTCATGTCGGCCTTTTCATATCTAGTTGAAGTAGAGGAAGCTCTATCCTTAACAATTGACATATTAGCGATTGTTAGCCCTCGAAGGACTAGCCCACGTGAGAAAGGATCGTATTCATCAGCTAGAAGAATAAGTCTAGGGTATAGGGCCACGAATCTGAATGTGAGAGTATCTACTTCTGAAGTGGTAGGTTCAGCAGGTTCATCTGTGTATTTTGTCTTTGAAGTCTTGGGACTCGGCTTGGTAATATACTTGGAATTGGGACATAGCCACTTCTTTGTTAAGAAACACAACACATCGTCAATACTTCGTGGTAGCACGGTAACACTGAGAGAATTGACCTTTAGCTCGACATTCTTTGTCACCTGTTTCCTATCGAGTGACACATTGCCTTCATCATCAGTATCATGTAATGTTTGAGTGCCAATAGTCAAAGATATCAGCGGATCTTCTACTGCCGCCGTTGTTGTTAATGACTTTCCATATCCTTCAGCAACCACAGAGAATGCACAGGGAGGGCGCGATGTACCACTACCAAGATATATTTCTCGCGCTAATCGTCCATAATCACCAACATCTGGAAGATGCGCGTTATCACAGTTTATGATGACGAAAGAGAGGAAATTATAACATATGTTAGCACGTATGTCTTGCAAATGCGGTCAAATAAAGACAAACTAAGGCAAATAAAACAGACAAGTCGTCGAGACTTTATGCTGGACAAACGAATGCACATAAAACAATACTGACGCGGACTTTCCTGTAACATGAAAATCACTAAGTGCAACCGAAATGGTTTGGTTTCCATTAGCTTCCTTAGTTAAAACCATTTTCAAATCTTTGATAGAGAATTCACAGATATCATAACATAGCAGAGTCGCTTTCTCTTCATCTAGGTTCTCCCACCAATCATCTCTGTGTAGAGTGATAGCAATTGAATCGATAAGGAATTGACAATGAGTGCCATCTTTCTTAGACTTTGTTGTTTTAACTTTGCCGAAATGAATTAATCTTGCTGTTTCGGCATACACTAAGGCTTGTTCTTCGGAGATATTATTGGATGCTTGTCTTTCATCTTCATCACTTTGCCAATATGATTTCTCGATATTATCCCACTTGCTCTCGTCAATACTCTTTCCGACGTTCTCTTTTGCAATCAAGTCAAGCATTATGAACGATCTGTACTTAAGATTCGTGTTCAGAGATGGTATTCGAGCTCGAACTATGGTAATGTCACCCTCAGATGGCTTTCTTATCGTAAGATTTGTATGGAAAAAGGTGTCAGGGTTAGATGACATCTCCTCGGTAGAGATTGGCCCGTCAACTTCAACCTTAATTCCAACATCCAAGTTTAAGTCCAATACTCTTATCCAATCCATCTTATCAATCTTTCCATCATCCTCAAATGACTTATTATCAAGGTAGTTTAGATGTGCAAATGCCTCTTCAAACCAACTCTGAAGCGAAAGGGTACCAAATGAAAGGTAGCAACCCCCAACTGAAGATGACGATGAACAAGGTATATAAACTCTAGGCTCGGCAATAACTAAATCGAGGAAACTTCGAGTCCGTATCCTGCTAGAGACAAAGCTTTGTGCTGCCTGTGATGTTGCTCCCATTCCCTTTCCTACAGGCAGAAACCATTCGATATGTCGGGGTACAAAATGAGGTTAGTTCACAGTGAAGAAAGAAGGGGGTATAATCGAATGTCTCACCTGGCAATCCATTGTTCAAATAATCGGCAATCTCCGCCGTTCTTTCTCTGAGATAGATAAATTCTAGAGGCCTTATTTTGGCCGTCAAGTAGTCATCAATGTCACCTGATGCAATCGTCTTTTCTATCCAGTCAGGAAGGGATTCGTGCTCGTTTTGTCTAGTGTGTAGAGTTTTAAATGTTCGGTATCGGAAGGAAAAGAAATTGGTTTCATTGTCGTCACCATTTCCATCACAGTCAATAAGTCTAATCAAATGCCTGTTTCGATCAGAAGTGGTCTTGCTCATATCAGGATCCCACACTCTAACTTTCTCAATTGATCCTTCAAGTATGAGTGACTGCTCTTTGTGCCTTTCGAAGTTGATTTTTATACCACTTACAAATCCATCCAACAAACGTCTCTGTTGATACTCCTTATCTATAGAGTATTAAGGATAGAATAGGAGAGGATACAAGGTGATGAGATTGATCTCGTCAAGATGTAGAGGCACATACAGGCACATTACTTATACTTACTTAGACATAAACAGATGCTGCCAATGTTTGCATGCATTGAAAAAATAATGCTGCTCTGATCAGTTGATTGTTTGGGGAGTTGTTGCTCTATTGTGTCTATACTGCTTGTGTTATGTATACTTGTGGTATCGGGGTGTTTGTTTAGAAATGAATGTGCAGCCTTCTTCAATCTTCCAAGGAAACGTTGAATGGCAATTATTGTTGAAGGATTGTATTGACAAGTCAAATGACAAACATTGACATCAATAGAGTGGAGTCCATTGTCAGAACGAGCACTATTAAATGTCACGAAATGCTGATTCTGTTGTCCTAGTGATCCATCAAAGTAACTACTTGGTGGAGTTAATTGAGAAATAGCATCACTATGTTTCTCAAAAGAAGCAGACATTTCAAACCCCCATTCATTCGAAACAAGTAGACGATGAGTCTCCCAAGACATGGCATCTAACTCAATCCTAGACATAAATGAGAACAAGCCCTCGTGCTTGGCAACTTGTTCTTGCTGCGAGCTTGTTGCCATTACTCTAAATGGAGAGTCACTTTGTCGTAACAAGTCGATAATATCAACACCATCCAAAGATATAAAGGTATTCTCAACTAACCGAATACCTTCATTGAGTGATTGGCTCTCTTGAGGGTTGTTAGCTATGCGAGAGACTCGTATCCCGGTCAATGACACAGAGACAAGAGACTGCAGTCGTATGAGTACAGTATGAATCGTGTGTAAGATCATGAGAAGCTTCAAGACATATACAATGAGCTACACTCACCTGTGCATTTGCAAAGTGACGATGGCTATCATCAGTTACAACAAGATTGAAACCATTACATAGTACTTCAAAATTGCTTTTAAGTTTTAATAGAGAATAGAAAATTAGTTGAGCAGTCGCACAAGAAGGATCTGATTGAGCACACATTTACTTACATTCCATTCCTCTCCTCCTCCTTCTTAGGCTGGGTAAGTCTAGTATTATATTGACTTTTATCATCTTTTAACATTGCCATTTGTTTCTCAACTCCAATGAAGACATTGATTGAATGAGTAAGATCAGTATATGCAGCACGAGCTTGTAGTTCTTCTGCCCATATCCAACCAGATAAGGATTGAGTTGAACAATCTCTGCTTGGCAGTATTTTCTTCAGTGATCCAGACATAGAAAGTGGATAGAGAAGACTTGAGCCAGGAGAGGAATGACTATTTGTCATGCCAGTGAAGACTTCTAATCCATCACAAAACAGTGTATTCACTTCCTCGTGTACATTCGTCTTACGAAGAAAGTTCAAGTGAGACATGGAAAGTGTTAAACATTGACATTCACCTATTGCTGCATCTTCAACGAGTATAATACGTGGAGTTATCAGAATTAGAAGAAACTCCTTCGATGATGTTGGGTCTGATGTGTCATTAGCCTCGTTGGGTATTGTATCATTCCTTTGGCTACTAGCCCCAGCAGTAGTAGAACCCTTTGACATACGATAGAATCGATCACCAATCTGCATGATTGACGACATTTCTTCAAGTGCAAATACTTCAGGGGATGTAGGAAGGTTATTGAAGAAGGTGCCAACATGTCGCCATGCTGGCATTATCATCTGGTTTGGGTTTCAGGAAGAATAGAGTAGATTTAAGAGTGAGGTGTGTGATAGCCACATGACTTGACATCCAAATTACACTTACGTAGATTCCTGCGGCATCAAGGTGAAGAGTCTTCATGTTATTGCCGTTCGGATGGGTTGTTGAAGTGAATTGTAAAAGACAGTGTGGTCGTGACATTACTGATGAGTCGTCACTATTTCCATTCGATGGTAACGGAAGTAATAAATCAGGAAAGCCTTTCCATTCATCTTTCTTGCTTGTTTGGGTCAAACGAATGCTTTCAACGTTCACCTTTGTTTTTGTGATACAGTCTGCCAGTTTGATCAGTGACCAAGATGCCTGTGAGCAGCTTACATTCATAATCCCTTCAACCTTCCTGCTTACACTCTCTTCTGCATCTAGAAGAAAGTTGAATTGTAGCAAATCACAAGATAGTTTGATCGAGTATGTTGTTGGAGGTGCATTGATCTTCTCGTATCCAAACAGGACAAGTCGAGTAGATGTGTGACACTGTGATGAATCTTCGGGTATAGACAGAAATCGAGATGGTCCCAATAAGTTGTAATTGACAAAGAAACGAAATAATGAGAAGTCTTTTTGTGATAGACTGAATATGAGGGGGTCTACTTTTCCTTCAACGTTCCATTTGGGTTTGATTAAGGTAGCAGTGGGGCCAACTGGCCATTGAATATTGAGAGCCTATGCGGAAGAAGAATATGAATCGATAGGATGAATGTAAGTCCTCATGCAACATGTTGCAAAAGTATTATACAGACAGACAATACTTACGAGCGATGGAGGTGGACCTTCTTCATCAAGATTGGTCAGTTGGCTTTTCTCCCAGCTTAATATATCAACCCCTGACATAAGAAGCTTAACTTTATGAAACCATTGGAACCAATTGTTGAGCTTTCCCTCTTCCTTATAAACTTGTTCCTGTACAAATCCAAGGCTTGACACATTTAGTATGTTCATTTTAAGCCTAATATGGTGTGGTGACCTAATCAAGAGGGAACATGTATCAGGATTGAAATAAGAGTATAAATATTATACTTATATTGGCATAGATAGAGTCTTACCTGCAACACATTGGTAACAAGAGAAGAGGCTGGTCCATATTAATATACATTTTTGTTCGCTTGAATGGCCGTGTCGCTTCAGATGGATTGAATTGGTATTTTGGCTTTGTGCCCCAGACGGCATGACCTAATATCCCTTCAAAGAAGTAGTCAAATATTTCTAACCACCATTGATGTAAATAGACGAATCGCATCTTA
>Ga0214480_100438_pt1 | contig 21171 bp, 14 predicted proteins | sample M1_20Mar14CPVII9_3_FD_165042 | JGI IMG/M metagenome (GOLD analysis project Ga0214480, IMG submission 165042) | Marine eukaryotic communities from Monterey Bay, California, United States - M1_20Mar14CPVII9sort6BwellE17 | ecosystem: Environmental > Aquatic > Marine > Unclassified | place: USA... | reverse complement strand
GTCGAAGGAGTTGTTGGAGGTGATACATCGCTTCACTTTTTTGATGGGGCCAAGACATTCAATACAACAACTACAGGTAGTGGCATTCTATTTAGAAAGGATTTAGAGCATGAAGGTTTAGAACTATTGAAAGGACAAAAGCACATCATTACTGCTAATATTTGGGCTACGAGGATTGAACAGTCGAAACAAGTTCTACTCGTAACATTCCCCGATAATGAAAAGGTTGAAAGTAGTAGTATGGATACAACTGATGAGGATGCTACATTTGATAAGCAGGCTGCACTTGCCGAGTTACAGCCTCTAAAGGTAAAGGAGCTAAAGATGAAGCTTTCAGGTCATGGAATTGATTCGAGCAGAATGATTGAGAAGGAAGACATGGTCCAAGCACTTGCTGATGCTCAGATTATGAAGAGTAAAAACGAAGAGTATATCAAGAAGGTAGCAAATGACTGTACAAGCTATGCATTACCTGTTGATAACCTTTCTGGTATGTTACTGACACATGTTCAATGGACCAACCGAGCAGCAGAACAAGCAGGGAAAGATGAACCATCAGTTGTTACATACGAATGTCAAGATTTTGACTATGATATGTTCGGAGTAGTTGAGAAGATATTGAATCATTCATACATTTGTGAAGATGCCATTATTGCAGCAAAACAGTGCCTTGATTACTTCGGCCCATTTAAGTATGAAAATATGCTTGTGGACTTATCTCTTGAGTCTAAAGCGAAAGAAGAGACTGGAGATGCTCCTCCGAACAGAAAGAAGGCTCGGACGGAAAAGACAGAGGATAGGGATGAGACATTTGATTTGGATCTCATTATCTGTGAGACTGAGGCACGGATGCGTGCAGTTGCCAATGTAACAGCGGCTCTAGACGAGCCATACGTACCATTCAAAATGCTCTTTGTTGAGGGATTCACGGAGGCTGACTATGAAGATGGGGATAAGCAAATCCACGACATTCCAATGATGGCGGCAGCCTGTCTTCTTGGGGATCACAACAATATCATGTTCTTACGCAAGATTTGTTCGAAGGGTGGTGTTTTAGACACCTCAATGGAATACATTCATTCGGAGGCAAATGTCTTTATCAATACACCAACGCCTGTCTTGGAAGCCGAGCTCTCGGGGGTGTCCCCAGGAGGCAAAGTAGATCTGTTCAGTACCAAACGATTCGAATACGACCCTATTTGTGATATTGATTGGAGCCAACTAGCTCCCAATGTGGATCAAGATGGTATTAAAGAACAGTATGATGAATGTGGATATGGATTCAATCTCAAAGTTGGGCTTCAGTCATCACAGGATGTCAAATCTGTAGTGATTGACTCCTGCTTGCATCAGGCAGGTGAGATGGGATTTAGTTGCACAACGATATACCTCCCCGGGCTTGACGTTGATGAGGCTACATTTGATAAACAGGCTACACTTGTTATGTTACGGCCTCTAAGAGTAAAAGAGCTCAAACTCCGACTTACCGAACACGGAGTTATTGACTGGAGTATGATGATTGAGAAGGAGGACATGGTCCAAGCACTTGCTGATGCTATGGAAAAACGTTTTATGACGTGCAAAACAGAAATGGGAGAGGATAACAATTCATCTCTCTTTCATCGCAACAGTAAGGGTGAGGTTGTATTCACTGAGAGGGAAGCCGAGCTCGCTAGTGACTTCATTGCAACTGCAAATATCGAAGGCCGTGTCAAAGCTTCTTTGCAGAAGAAACGATTTGTACTTCCACAGCAAACACACAAAGCAAATGTTTTTTTCTGTAATGAAAGCGTATATGGTACTCTAAACATTCTATGGGTGAGTGGTCTCATTCGTATGGACGAGGATAAGAAAAGTAATGATTCGTCTACAAAGAAGGACTCTGAAGTCAAGTTCGATGTATGGCCTTCAAAAAAAGCAAAGGCAACGAGTGACAACAACAAAGCTCGTATTGAGAGACTCATGGAGGAGAACGTTGGTAGGGCCTACTGGGACTGGCCAGACTATCAAGGGTAGAGTAGAGGTAGTATTGACATGGATTTGAGAAAGAATACATAACGATTAGTTATTTCACATCTATATCTTTAAAACCTATTTCCTCATCAACTAATCTCTCAAACACATCTACTTTAATGCTTCCAAATCTTAATACTTCTGTCTTTTGATCCAGTAGCAACACTCGCTCCATTTGGACTCCAATCCAAAGCATACACCTCATCTTCATGTCCAGGCAAAGTCTCCTTAGCCTTCTTACCACTGGGTATCTCCCAAAGCTTGGCAGTCGAATCCTTACTAGCACTAACCAAGTACCGTCCATCGGAACTCCAAGCAACTTGATATACCGCACCAACATGTCCAGTCAATGTTGATACAAAGTCACCACTCCGTCCATTCCATATCTTAACCTTCTTATCAAATGATGCACTTGCAAAGAATCTTGAGTCTGGTGAGAATGCTAAGTGATTCACAGCCTGTTGATGTCCCGTCAAACGTTTAATTGGACGTTTATTTTCGGTTGGATGCCATAACATTAATGTAAAATCATCAGATCCTGATATTAATCGTTCTTGTTCACCTGATCCCTTGAAGGCCTTGTACTTTTCTTTAGCAGCTTGATATGCAGCCTTACGCCATTCACTTGATTCTTTATCCTTGACATTAATATCGGATATCTTGCCATAATGATCATACGGACCAGTCCGACAGATATAATCACAACTAACTGCCAAGGTATTCACACGATGACCATGCCCTACCAATGTTCTAACTAATAATCCAACACGTCCTTTCCCCTCTCCCTCATTTGCATTCCATACCTTGATAGTACGATCACGTGATGCAGTATATATTAATCCTTCTCCACCCCACTTTACTGATTCAATTGAATCCAAATGACCAGATAAAGTCACCTCACAACGCTTCGTTCTAACATTCCAAATCTTGGCTAATGAATCTTTCGATGATGTAATTAATCTTTCACATTTTCCATCGACAGAAGAATGCATTGGTTCCCATGCCATGCCCGTAATCCATTTGGAGTGTGCTTTAATTGTACCAGTTGCAATTCCCTTGGTTGGATCCCATAACATTAGGTAGCCACGTTTATCACCAGAAGCAAATTTATGTCCATCGGGACTCCATGCCACTGTTAGTACATGATCTTTATGTCCCTTACATGTATGTCGTGGTGTGGACGTGTTAACATCCCAAAATCGAACAGTTGCATCACCCCCACCCGATGCCAAATGTTTACCATCGGGCGAGTACGATACATGTAATATAGCCTCGGTATGTCCTGGTAACGTATCAGTACATCGTGTCACTGGTCGTACTTTAAATAATGCCATTGGTTGATATGTCAATTCCAATGTTTGTTCTGTTGATACATGGTTTTTATATTGTTGTAAGAATGATTTGAGTGATGTATAATCTGTTATATCAATTTCTTCTTGTGTAGTTGTTACTTGTTTCTCGCCTGTTGTTGGATTTGTCGATGTTTTTGATATAGAAAGTTTTGCAAAGAAGGCATATGGAATGTGTGCCTTGTTGGTTGAATGATCATCATCGTCATCATTGTCATCATCGAGTAGTGATCGTAACAACATACCCAATTCATCAGATCCTGCATTGGTAGGAACATCTAGTGATTCACCTAACGTCACTCCCTCACGATTGCTAAACTGTACAACAATATTACCAGGAATATCATCTATATCACCTTCATCAATTATATTACCATTGGCATCACGTCGTGTACGTTTATATCGTTTAGTTGTGTTGGTTATTATATATCCACCTTTACCATCAGAGGTACGATAGCCGTGATTTAGTGGATTGAGGGAGCCTACGAGTGATCCGCCTGTCCATGCTACGCCTGAGAGATTTTTAGTTGATTGTACTACTGGTGCTGATGATGAAGAGGAGGCCGCTGTGGGCGGTGGATTGGTAGTAGTACTATCGTCCTCCATGGTGTTCGTTATTATTTGTTCTTTGAAAAAATGAAGCAAATTTTGGTTGGCTTTGCTTTTTGGTATCCTATTATGAGAGGCATTGACAAGAGATTGAAAGTCAGTGTTATGTTCTGCCTCAGACTTTGTGCGCTACATATTGTACGTAGGTACCTATTAGCTTTGGATTGGATGGATTGGTAACAGTTATAGTGCAAAAGATTAGATCATATTAAGTATCAATAAAGTAGTAGTGTCGTCCGAGGAGTTAAGTAGTAATATATAAGTTTTTAAACATAACATAGTTATGCACAACTTGCAACATTGCAATTAGGAAGAGATACAAAAATGGCATCATTAGAATTACAGGCACGGCTTGGTAATTTACTTGCAACTGCTCAAACAGAAATGGCAGACGTCGATCTGTTTGCACCCATTGAGGAAAGAGAAGAGTGTCCGATATGTATGATTCCGCTTCCTTTTAAGGAGGGAGAAATTAGATTTATGACATGTTGCGGAAAGACGATATGTGTTGGTTGCAACTACAAACAATCGACGAATGATACGAAGAACAAAGTACCGAATCACAAGAGGAAATGTGCCTTCTGTTGTCAGCCACCACCCAAGAATAATATCAAAGCACTGAAAAAGCTAGCAAAGAAGAATAATCTCGATGCACTCAAACAAATGGCAGTAGAGTATAGAAGAGGGGAGAATATTTTTCAGAGTAATGCAAAATCCATAGAAATGTATATTCGAGCGGCTGAACTTGATAATGCTAGAGCATATGGAATCATTGGTGATTATTATCAAAATGGTATTGCAGTGGAACAAAATATAGTGAAGGCGATAGAGTTTTATGAGGTTAGCTCAAAGAAGGGATCTGTGCGTGAATAAAAGATTAGCTCGATTTTATGGGGAGAATGGGAATCATCAAAAGTGTATTGATCATTTGAAAGTGGTTGCAAGTGCAGGTGATAAAGATTTGGATGAGTTGATGGCTAGATACAAAGCAAAACTACTATCAAAAGATGATTTAACAAAGACTCTACGTGCATTCCAAGCATCAAGTAATGCAATGAAGAGTAAAGATCGGGATGATGCCCGTGCTTACATGGCAGCAAAAGGTATTGTTTGAGGCACGCACTCAATAGCTATAGAAAGAAATAGATATAGTATAGATATAGTTAAATGACCATGATTGTAACAGTAGCCCTACTTCTGCCACACAAACACATACCTATTCGAATACCGAATTGAAATAATGAATGAGTTGATGAATTTTGGTTGGCTTTGCTTTTTGGTATCCTATTATGAGAGTATACTGAGATGTTTGATTGTTTGATTGAAAGTTGTGCCAGAATTGCTTTGTGCTATCTATACCATTAGCTTTGGATTGGATGGATTGGTAAAAGTTATAGTGCAAAAGATTAGATCATATTGAGTATCAATAAAGTAGTAGTGTCGGAGGAGGTAGTAGCAATAATATTTTTTTGTTATCTAAAACATAACATTGCAAAATTGCAATTAATACCACCCATAATATTATACTACGTATAATAACAAATCGATAAGCAAACTATGATATCATTAGAGCTAGAGGCACGGCTTGACAACTTACTTTGCACTGCACAAGCAGAGACGGCAGACATCGACCTGCTTGCACCTCTCATTATCACAGAAAGAGAAGAATGTCCTATATGTCTACTTCCACTTCCTATGATGACAGGGAGACTGTGTTTATGTCATGTTGCGGGAAAACTGTATGTTGTGGCTGCGTCTACAAAAATATGATGGTTGAGAGCAAGAATGGTGTACGTGATCACAAGTGTGCCTTCTGTCGTCAGGAACCGACCAATTCTATCAAGTCATTGAAAAGACTAATGAAGAAGAATGATCCTGAAGCATTCATTCACATGGCCATGGAATATAAATCAGGTGAAAGGACACTTCAAAGTGATACGAAAGCTCTTGAAATGTATATTAGAAATGGTGTACAAGATCATGAGGATCATAAATACACAACAACATCCATCGAATTGTAAATCTACCAAAACAAAGTATTTAGTATGGAGTAGTAGACCTAAACCTGAAGATGATGCATTAGTTGTTAAATAGTAACCATTGGACGTAGAAGTTCTTACAGTTTGGCAGGAGGCATCGAATGGGGAACATAGTTGTATTGGCGCATCCGCGGCACAAAGAGATGCTACAATTTAACTTGGGTATAAGACAAAGGAAAGTTATAAGAGTAGATGGAGTGCCGGTACGTAAACAGTTACTCACAGAGGTATTGAAAGAGAAACAAAGAGGCTAGAGAGTATGGAACAACAATTACACTAGTTAGCAATATGTTAACATATTTTACACATATAACTTCTCCATTCTATTCGATTAGTAGTCTAGAGGTATGCATCATCGCCAAGATAGACATACTAGACGTGGTAGGTATCCTCAACTCAATGAATCCCTTTATTTCTTCTTCTTCACTACAACCTTCTTCTTGGGTGCCTAGGTATGTGAAAGTGCAATAGTGAGTGTGTTGTTACAAGTAGTAAACAAGACAAGTGTATTTCGTACCTTCTTCTTGGCTGGAGGGACCTTCTTTTTGGCTGGAGCTGCCTTCTTCCGACTGAATTTCTTATTCATACTAGCAATGGTTAATGAACATTTCTCATCCAATGGATTAACTGGCTTGTATGCACAATTACAACCAGAACATTGTTTAATGGCAGCCAAATACTCTGGGCAGGGTTCACGCTCAATGATAATCTTGCCCTTTTTTAATGTATTACCACCCGCGGACAGTACTCTTGATATTGTTCTTGCACCACATCCCCTAATATCCTCTAGATAATCCTCAAGAAAATTAGCAATCTGTTCGTTCTTTCTCTTCTCCCCATCAATAATGACATCAGTACAAAAGACGGATTTGTTTGGCTTGTCTTTCATATAAACATTGTATTCTGGTCTACGAGACGGTTGTACCCCAGGAGACGACTTTATCATTTGATCGGTGTCAGTCACAGCATCGCACTTAGGACACTTGACAGGGATTGAGACGTCACCTGGATTCAATTTTGTTGAGTCGACATTACTTAGACCAAGCTTAGCTGCTCTTTTGTCATCCTTGGTCTTCTTTATGCTTTCCTTGTGATCATCCTTCTCTGTCTGCGGCTTCTTAGCATAAGTATCCTTCGCTTTCTTTTGTATATTGGAATACTGTTTCAACTTTTTCATCACGCCATCTTCTGAATCTTCTCTTATCAGTGCCCAATCATACAATTCTTTCTCATCTTTAGTCAAAAGATTCTCAATCTGACCATATATACCAACTTTGAAGATTGCATCAACATCTGCTTCTTCACCAAGAATAGATTTAGCTCTGTTTGCAATAACATTCTTCAAATGATGTAAATTTTTGTTATTCTCCATACCCAATGCCTGCCCATCTTCAAACGCTGCCTGAGCCTGAGCAAATGCCTTTTTATTCTTATCGAATAAACCCCTGTTGTGTGTGCACTTGTCCTCCTCATGCCCACGGAACTTTCGCCTCAAATTAGTCATAGCAGATTCATTTTCTGGGCCTTGGGTATGCATGTTACTCCACTTCTTTTTCTCATAACTGGCTGATGGATGGGATGGTACAGTGAGCTTATTAGGATTGGCGCTAATGATCTTGCCAGGATTATCACGGAAGTGCCTCTCTAATGCACTGACACTACCATGTACACGCTCTCCCCACTTCTCCGCGGTATCCTTTGACAGTGGAGCAATATGATCACAGACTTTATTTGCCCCCTTGAGAACTTCATTCCAACTTTTCAAATGACGCTTTTGATCCCTTGGTGATAACAAGTCGGATAATTTCGTATCCTTCATGTATGCAAGGTCGTCAACATCTCCAAGCACCAACTTGGGGTATATAATCTCCCCAACCGAGTCAAGTATCCAGTTCCAAGCACGGGCACTAAGTTCATCTGAGTCCTTCTTTGTCTTCCTTCCAGGGTGCTCTCCCCATGCAAGACCTAGGGCTGTCTCCATTGTACAATAGTTCAATAGAGCTAGTACTAGCGGGTCGTCAACTCCAAGAGGCTCATCCCATGGAATACTGAACAGGATACGAAGGAGCTCTTGACCACCAGCAGACTTGATATCCTTTACATTATCATAATGTGTGACAAGCAAGTTGAATAGATAGATATATTCATTGGGGTACTTCTCGGGGTTTGTGTAGAGATCATTTGGGATCTTGAGTAATCCCCACAACTCTGAAAGTACAGTATGAGGAATAGATGGATGTATTGAGACATTGTTGCTTGTAGTTGTGCATATAAATCTGAATATACAAAACAACAAACAACAACACACTCACCAGAACCTTCATCAACTTGTAAGGGAATTTGGTGAGGACCGCTATTCAATTCCTTTCTAAAGGGAGACCTGTGATAACCATGTGGGTTGGTAGGATTCTCCTCCTCCCATTCAGTCCTCAACTTATCAAACCGTTCTAAATTACCCAACCATTCCTTCTCAAACTCTTCTGTACCGTTCTTTGGTCCACTGTGGTATAGATCAATGTATATTTAGATGAGATATGGAAGTATATATATGGAAGTGTTTGATAAGAGAGGACACTTACCCAGTCCTCTTCTTCTTTGCAGGAGGCTTTGATTCATTAGACTCATCCAACTCATTCATCTTTCTCTTCTGACTCTTCTTCTTAGTTCTTTTTGCCCTAGGCTTCTTGCCATAATCGCTATCACTATTATAACTAAATGTACTTGCATCATCCTCTTCCTCATACTCACTCCTATCACCCGAGTCTGCATAGAAACCTACATTTCTCTTTGTACGTGCATTATCATTAGTGGATGAACGAGGCGGAGGAGAGAATAGTACCTTCTTCTTATCCACCGCAACTTTCACAATCCGACGGGGTTTACCTCTACCCCCAATATCTTTATTTGGAGATTGTAGTGTTAATGGAGATGTGGTTTTACCACCTGAACTTTTAGTGGTATATTGTTTTGCAATCGTGTATGAAGTGGTATCGGTTGCACTACCGCGCTGACGACGCTTCCTCCTACCACCACCAGGTACAACATCACCAGTAGTAGACTTCTTCTTTACATCCTTTTTACTTGCATTCTTTTTATTTGATGATGAATTATTATTATATTGGGATGGTAAATATTTTAGTGAGGTGGGAGTGGTGGATACTTGACCGTGTTGTGTGGTGCTTGATATGATACGGCGGCGGCGGCGGGTAAATCCACTACCACCACCCAACGCCGTGGTAGTAGACTCATTCTTCAGATCATCTTTTAATACCCTCTTCTTATTATTGGGTGGTATGGCAAAGGTGCCACCTTTGGAGGTGGAGGTGGAGTTAATACACAAAGATTTATTATTATGTTCAGACCTTGACGCTGAATCAACAAAGATTGGTCTGGTGGTGGATGTAGTTGTATCATTTGCAATGATAGATCTACGTGATGTTGGTATTTTTTGTTGGAGTTTGATATTGTTTGGTGTAGTATTAGTATCAAGAGATGTATCATCTTGAGTCCCCGTAGTAGATATTGAGGTTGAGGGTGCACCGTCAAATTCATCATTTGAAGTAAGGCCAGTTGTTGTTGTTGTATTATTGGCGGTAGTAGTACTAGATCGACGAGTTGATATTGTTTGTTGGTTTGTATCATTATTGGATGTGTTTGATTGTCTAGTTGTTGTTTTACGTGAGTTGTTAGTATTAGTAGGTGGATGAACTGTAGTATTATTGCCTGACCACTCTGCAGCAACTTTTCTTGCTAAGGCCTCATCACTAATAATTTGTTGATGCCGTTGATGCTCAAGCACAACACGACGCCTAGGTTGGCGGCGTTTGGTAGGGGTATTGGACATCATTTGCCGTTCGTCTACTAGGTACTAGTAACAAATTTTGGGTATCAGAACCATAGTAGACTTCAGCTACTTGAAAATTTTCTTTAATTTTTCACTCAACACTAAAAATTGCACATCTATTATTTACGTAGAATTGGGGCAAGAGCCTAACCTGTTTTGAGGCATAAAAATTTTACTAAGCACTGATACCTAGAAAGCACACGATATGAAATATTGATGATGGTCATATGTATGGGAGGACGGAGACAAAGGAGAACAACATAGACAACAAAGAGAGATGATTTCAATAAATACACCTCCTAAGATGGCAATGTGATTTGATGATGTTTACTTGTAGCTGTTCTGGCGGATCATCGGTACAACCCTATTTGGGTAGTATAAGCTGCAAGTGGGTAGGACTACATCAGACTATAGAGGCATAGTACCGCTACCCCACAACATTTCTATATGTATCATATTCATATCCAGCAGAGTGGATGCAGAGTACAACCGGTCGCGAATCCATCCTGATAGAAGCGAACACTGGACGACCTGTGCAACACACGATATTAAATATTGATATGGCAATTAAAAGAGGACGATGTGAGCAGGTTATAATGATGATGAAGTCAGATTTATGATCTGCTGTGGAAAACGTATATGTATTGGGTGATTGCAAAGAGGAAGAAAGGTACACCGAATCACAAGAGGAAATGTGCCTTCTGCTGCCAACCACCTCCCAAGAATATTATCAAAGCGCTGAAGAAGCTAATGAAGAAGAAAAATCCTGATGCATTCTATACAATGGCCGAAGCAGACGGAAACACGTTTTTCCCATGCTGCGGGAAGAGGATATGTAACGGGTGCGTCTTCAGATGTGCAAAGAATGATGCAAACAAAGGTATACCAGAAAATAAGCAGAAATGTGCCCTCTGTTGTCAAACAACGCCCAAGAATCTTATCAAAGCATTGAAAAAGTTAATGAAGAAGAACTATCCTGAGGCATTTCTATTGATGGCCAAAGAGCATAGATCAGGAGAGGATGGGGTAATTCAAAGTAATACAAAATCACTAGAAATGTACATTCGTGCCGCTGAACTTGGTAATGCTGGGGCATATACGGGAATTGGGATATATTACGAAGGAGGTTTTGGAGTTGAATTAGATAGATCAAAAGCACTGGAATTTTATGAGGTAGCTGCAAAGAAGGGATCGATAGAAGCCCACCGACAGCTTGCCGAGTTATGTGGGAGAATTGGAGAAATTCAAATAAGTATTGAACACAGGAAGGTAGCTGCAAGATCAGGCCATAAAGAATCAATGGATACCTTGATGAATATGTACAAAGATAAGTTACTATCAAAAGAGGAACTGACACAAACACTCCGTTCATTTCACGCTTCAAGTAATGAGATGAAGAGCAGGGAGAGAGACGAAGCCCATGCTTACTTGCAACAGACTTAACCGATCACATTATCTAATCAATAAACATATATTACACTTGAACTTGATCGGTAACTATCAATATCAACAATTCAACTTCCTCCGCTAGGTCCATGGGGCTCTTGTTTAGAAGCTACTAGTTCTTCATCTTGGTGAGATGTACTAGTATTAGGCATGGGAGGCAAATCTGGAAACATAACCACTGGCATATTTGGCATATTATTAGCTTGTGTTGGGTAGTTTACTTGATTCTGCTGAACAGACTGGGCAGTATTTGCAATCTGCAGTAGTTGATATTGCAGTTGAATAGCCAACTGTTGATTTTGCAGCAACAAGTTCTCAATATGGCATTGGTTTATCTCCAGCTGTTGCCTGAGACCAATCAATGGGTCATTACTTGAACTTAACGAGCTTGAAACGGTATCAATAGTACTTGACGGGGGTCTTGGTGGTGGTGGAAGTGCTGCTGCTGCGTCTGCCGCAACTTTACGATCATCTTCATTGGCCTCAGAGGAGGTCTTGCTTGACTGTTGTTGCGAGTCATTGGATGCGGGTAGTTCAATGAATGGCATTTTGGCTTTAGGCCCATGCTCTTGAATAGAACGATTGATAATACTCAAGACAATGTAGTCTGATGTATCCTTTCGTACTTCAAGAGGTGGAGGATACATACGACTAATCTGGTGTAAGTCTGGCTCGTTATTGATCGTAGCATCAACTTCTACCTTGGCTCCACCAACCCTCTTCAATTTCTTGCTGAGGAATGGCATCCCGCGGAGGAAACGTTCATTGTAGAATGATCCTTTATCAGTTCCCTTGTGCATACCTAATATGGATATGGAGAGAGGAGGAGAAGATGAATAGATGAGATGGAAACAGAGTCAACACCTGGGCACACTATCAATGTAACAATACTCACGTCGGAAACCCCAACCATTTGCTTGTCTATAGAAAGAGGCTATACTTTGTGTTGTGTAATATCTCGGAAGTACTCTTTTTTCAAACTCAGACTAGATTAATCATAAGATGTGCACAAGATATGCATAAGATACATAATTTGAAGATACCATGCAACCAAAAGAGTTGCATTAAATATAATACTCACCTGATCCAATATCTTCCAACTCCTTCCATGAGGCATCCATGCAATCACATTACTCAAACTATCACAACTGAGCATGGCATGTAGCTTCATTACAAAGTTGGGAACGCTCATTAACGGCACTAATGGGAAGTGAGGATTCTCATCGACCTCTTGAGAATGGTCACGATAATAGAAGAAGGGGAAAGGTTTGAGCTCTCTGTCCTGTGCTGGCAGCTTTCCATCTGCTGCTAATGATGATGTTGTTGATGATGAGGGTTTATTAGAATTCATGGCCGCCGCGGTATCTTTGTGTTGACTGTTATTCATACCATTGGATGAGCGGCACGACGCCAGCTCTCTACCCTCTTCACTCGATTCATTGTCCGATACTGTTACTATAGATGCCATAAGGTTAGTGTTTGGTAAGGAGGTGGTAGTTGGTGTTATTGCATACGGACGAGAGGCATAGTAGTTGAAGTTGATGCTGAGCTGTTGGGTCTGTTGCTTACCTACTCTATGGAAATGTGAGGACACAATAGATAATATGAGACGTGAGAAGTCTGCTGTGACAAGAATTGGACATTTACCCTCACAATATCACAATTTAGAAACAGTACTATCACACACCAACAATCAAAACCTCTCACCTTCAATTCATTTCCTTTTCTACAACGGCGGTTTGAGATAGAATCACCAACGGTGTGTCTCAAACATCATAATGAAAGCATGAGATGTTGAAGTAAGATCCATGCCTAGCATTATGCATGTTATTTTCATTTGCAATGATAATGGATAATGATAGCTCTTTGATACACCTAAATCATACTGATGAAGCATCTCTATACCTTGGTCTCTTTAGTAGCATGTACTTTCACATGTGTAATTGCCTTCATTGCTGATACTCAATGTAACCAACGCATTGTAGTATCAAAGCTCGATGCCTCAAGGTCGAGCTCTTCGGTGGTGGCTGTGGCCGATGTTTCTTCACTTCCTATTCCTGCTAAAGAAGATTTAGATACTAATTTAGATGATGTATTGCAGCAGGATTTGGTTACTGTAGAAGCAACTTTACTTGATGATGTGATGAGTGATGAACAGTATCTTATTCAAAGCCGACGAGCCTTCATTGGTGGCGCTGCTGGCACTGCTACGCTTGGTACTGTTGCCATGTGTGCTTGTGGATGTCAAGGTCGGCAGAAGTTCTTCGCTAACATGATGAACAACGGTATGTCTGACTATGAAGCATTACCACAAGTACAGCAGTTCAAGTCTCAATTGTTTGATCACATAGCAGTAGGCGATGATATCATGGAGATTGGAATAGGTTCAGGGCCAAATCTCAAATACTATGCTGATAAATCCATTGGAAAGTTAATGGCATTGGAGCCCAACAGAGAATTCGATGAGTATATCATTCAGAATGTAGCCAAGTCAAATCTTCAAACAAAGGTTGACATTGTTCCTGGAGTGGCTGAAAGTATACCAAAGGCAGATAATAGTGTCGATGTTGTTGTCGGTACGATGGTAATGTGCTCCGTATCATCAGTCAAACAATCTCTTGCCGAGGTATATCGAGTACTCAAACCAGGAGGTCGTTATATATATACAGAGCATATAGCAGCACCCCAAACTGCCAAGGCTTTAGCTTGTGCTCAACAACTTGCAGACCCATTGCAACAAGCTCTTGCAGAAGGATGTCATTTGAGAAGAGATCCAGAGCATGAAATAATACAAACTTTTGGTCAAGAGAATGTCAATTCGGAACGGTTTGTCTTGTCAAGTGATGATATTCTCCCTCCGCACTTTTTATTATCTCCTCATTTGATTGGTGTAGCAACAAAGACATAGATGACCGTAACCGTAGCCCTACTTTAAAAACCACGCAAGCAACCCATAGACTAACACTCTAGCATTTCATTTGAATATCGAATCAAACAATCATATGTTTCTATATGAAGACTGACATTTCGTATCAGTCTACCATCACTTTCAAACTTGTCTACCACATCAGCCACAAAGTTTGGTAATGAATAGTCAAAGCTTCCATCTATGAATCGAATAAAGTATGTCCCGCCAATGCCTAATGATACTTCACAGGGACACACTGCCGTACTTTTTGGAGTAGCAGGATTGACAGATAAAAAGGTTGGACTCAACAAACCCTCTTTCGAATTCGAAGTAGTTGCCATATGTTTCATTAGCAAATCATGCAAACCTTGCGGTACATTCTTCCATTTAACACTACCATCTTTACCAATAACAATCCAACTTGAACTTTCCTTATTACTACTACTACCACCAAATGCAACACGATGAACATCAACACTCATAAACGCATCATCTAGCATATCATCCTTATTCGTACCCCACCAACATTCACCAGTGTCAAATTCACAATAGTAACATCTATGTCCATTCCCTATGGAGTATGTACATCCCGTAGATAGATATTTGATAGATGTATACTCTTTCCTTTCACGATATAGACGTGCTAGTAGGTTAGATGGTAGATTGCCTCGATGGTGTGTCTTGCCATTGTCAAACTTTAGAAAGTAGGTTGTACCCATTGACTCGTTCTTACTCTTGTTGAAGATATCCTTTGCACTCTTACTAGTAGAAGTCTTGTCATCATACCCCGTAATAGCAACATGATTCAACAATTCACCACCACCATCAATCAAAGTAGCACTACCCATCCGTTGTAACATACTACTACCGCTATTACTCAATGATTCTGTATTTATATTACTTAATGAACAGGTACGTCCAATTAAGGATGTTTTACATTGCTTATCTGAAATTAAGAGAGCTAAGTTTGTCCCACGATAGTTGCGTATCTGTTGTTGAAATTTGGTATCGAGTTTGTTGGATCTTCTACTGCTCGAGTCCTCATTAGATGTCAATTGAACATCCTCCAACCATAAAACAGGCAATGTCTTGATATCATCCCTCTTCATATAACGAAGATTTGTTCGAAAAGTTTGATAACTAAGCTTATTACTTTCATTCGATAATTTTTCCTGTGATATAACTTTACTTGCTTTATGAAATTGTTTTTCTAATTCGATACGATCTAATTCTAATGCTTTAATTTCAGATTTGAGATGTGTGTATTCCTCGTAGATTGCATCATATTCATCTATTTGTGGGTGTACATTCTGGAGTAGGTGTGTTACTGTTAGTTGATCTAATGTTGAGGTATTGTTATTGTTGGGTGAAGATATTTCTATAGCATTACTTCTTGGTGAAATGTCATTAGTTGTTGAAGAAGTAGTTATAACGTTTAATGCACGATGCCACCCATTGTTACCCAATGTACTACTTCTCTCATCCTCTCTATTGGTACCATTCGTTGAAGTAGTACTACTAGCATCTAAATCATCTATAAACTCTTCTTCTTTCAAGTTTAACTTTTCTATATCCAATAGACCCATACTACCACGAAACTTATTCGTATAAACTATTGAGGTATCAACAATGTTTGAATCTAAATGAGGTATGTCACATTCTATATTGCCATCTTCACTATTTATAGTTTGTATAATTTGTATTGGATTACGACGGCGAGTTTGTAAGTCTGTTTGTGTTCGAGTTGAGTTATTATCTCGTGGTGAGAGTGTAGTAGAAGTGCTTTGTTGTTGTATAATACTTGAATTTGTACTTGATGATGTAGCAGTGGTATACGATGGTTTTATTTGACGAGGTGTAGATTTTGGAGTGTTTTGTATCTTGGTTGATGTATTAGTTTCACCACCAATTATTATATCAATTATACCATCTGTTGGTGATGAGTGTTGCTGATTACTTGTAGCAGGTTTAGTACTACTACCTCCTCGACTGGTAGTAGATCGTTGCTTATTTCGACTGTTACGATTATTACGTGATGTAGATTTGGTTGATATTGATTCATTCATATTAGACCTCTCTTGAGCATAAGATGGTGCACCTTGCCCTTTAGTACTGTTTTTTGACTTGCTTAGTTTCGATTGCAATACATTCTTCATTGCTGCTGATGCATGCTTTGGCTTACGTCTGGACGATTTATTATTGCTATACTGATGTTGTATAGATTGGGCATTGGTATCAATATGTAGTCTATTAGTTGTTGGCAGTTCCTCATCCTCATCTCCAACGAAAAGATCGTTAGACTTTCGACTTGTTAACAACTTTTGATTACGGCGCTTGCTCGACGATGATTGACCACCGCCGGCACTATCACGACGACTGGGTCTTATCCTATTACCATTCATACTATCTATGTAATAATATTAGAGTACCTGCGCCACAATACATAGACTGCAAATTGTTAAATATTGTTTGAGTATCGTATCGTATTGAGATGTGTACTGAGATTTGTGCACAAGACGGACAGACCTCAAGACATAAAGAGTTTTGTACATACTAAGCTTTTACTGTTTGTGGTATTGTAGTATAGTTGTTTTGGATTAGGCGGTGTATGCATTGATAATGGGGATACTTAGAGATACACGCTGATAAAGAGTATGCCAAATTATCACATAACATCTCGACAAAATAGTATCAAAAAGGCACTGCAACTGCGTCTAAACTTTAATGAACTATTTACAAGTACTACTATTATTTGTACCCACTGTAAGAAAAGTAACATATGCGGCATACCTTGGACTTGGACATTTTGCGAGTGTGAAGCATGTATATATTGTTCACAATCATGCAAGGATAAAGATAATCACAGTAAATCAGAACAGCAATTTAGATGTAGACGGATTCATGCATTAAGAGAGTCGATAAACTCAACAAGTGGTTCATTACAACGAGAATACCAAACTCATCTAAACAGTGCCATATATTACATACAACCACCATTGGTTGATTACGAACCCAAACGGGATGAGATTAACGCATTGCTAGATAGACGGCAGTTGTTAATAATAGAGCTACTGCATGAGGGACGGAGGAAGGGAGGATATGCTGGAGAAATTACAAATCAAAATGTGTTTGCTTATCAAGTTGCAGCACAGCACTCTCTTGATCTTCTTCTTCTACGAAAAGGGGAAAGTGCCAGTTTAGTTTTGAATGTTTACTTACTAATTGGAAAGTTTGAAGAAGTCTACAATCTCAGCCATCATTTCTTGAAGAGGGATGTTCATTCTGGCTGCGTTGAGGCAGCTAATGTAATATGGCAGAAGAAATGGAAACACAAGAATATCACTAGATATCATGATATCACCACTAGTTTATTTACAGGGATTGGAAACGAAAACAACCTAGTTGCTGTTGTTCACATCTTTCTAGTGAAGTATATGCTTCATATGTCAATGGAGAATCTACATCGAATCAATACAAACTTCTTGAATAATGAGGACTGTATTAATTTGATTGGAGAGTATGTGGGGCTGAAAAAGGAATGGATCATTACTGATAACAATTGGTATAGGGATCAGGCTTATAAGGTTGCTCGTATACTACACTGTTTTGATTGCTATGAATATACAGATGTAGAAGGGTGTTTTGATGAGATCATTAAAAGAGCACAAGAATACTTTCCAGACAGATCATCTGCTATTGAGACTGCTGTAGAAATGGGAAAGAAGTGGATTCAAGAACTCAAAGTAAAGCGGAAGATAGACAAAGAGATGTCGTCTACAAGATGGGCAGAGGTTATCAAAAGCTATGAAGTGGATCATGAACTCATTTACAAGACAGAGATACAGCCCATCCTTCCAGATGCCGTAGGTAGAGTCAATCTGTTGGCTGGCTGGGATGCAATCGGTACAAATGCCAATCCAAATCTATGTATTACTGAGTTTGTCACCGAGGCTATGAAAGTTTGTCATGGCCATTCTTTCAGTGCCATCTTCCATTTCTCTTTTGATGAAATCTTTGATTTTGACTCCTCGGATGATGGCTTTATGGAGGGCATAGAAGGAGAGGAGTTCGATAACTTTGAGGAGTCATTTGAAAGGTTTAATACAACAAACCTTGACCATACAATGAATATATGTATTGCAATTGAACAGAAGCTTGCCCAGTGCCATTTCCACATGAACAAGAAGCAAGATGCTATCATAGACATTTTAGATCAGCTACCGGGTAGGAGAAATAAGTATATATCAGACTTGTCACAAGAAGATTTAAATTGTGATTTCGGGAAATATTTATATGAGAATGGGAACGATGTAGTCGCTAGATTGCCATCAGATATGAATGAACTGTCAGATATGAATGAACTGGTTGTTACTCTTTTCAAGCAAGACTTGGCAACAAAAGACAATCTGGATATACTATTCGGCAGAAGTGGATATGTATCATATCAAATCTGGGAGCTAAAGAAACAAAGAGAAGAACAACAACGACCAAGTATTTGGTCTTTCATCACTAATAGCCGCTTGTGGAAGGAGGGATGTGTTGATATCGATAGAAGATTGGGGATTAAAATCAAGTACTTAAATAGACAAGATCGATCACAAAGGTTTATAAAACTGATGCAAGAATTGACTAAGTTAGTGCCCGTCGGAAGTGTTCTTCAATCTGTAATACCGTCTATTGAGCAATTCGTGTCTAAGTTCGGATGGAAGTGTCTTGGTGATGTGGCAACTAAGGATTTTTTAGTGGAATTCAGCTCGAGTGAGGAAGATACAGATACAAGTCTGAACATTGAGGATAGTTCAAATCCAAAGAGGCGGCGGTGTGATATAGATAGTTTTATCACTGTGGAAGATGCTTGTCGACACTACTTTGATACTAAATCACTCGAAGAGGCTGTATGGGACGCAGCAGGAGTTCCTCGCATCATCATCTTGAATGGAAACAAGGAAAGAATGCAGAAAGCGGGCTGGAAAAACTATAAGGGCGGAATTCGAGGAGATAGGTCGGTCAAACTTGGCTGCAGGGTTGCACATGTGTACGTAGATGGCCTCTTCCGACGTAAGAATTTACTAGCAGTGTACGAAGAGCAAGTCAAGCCAGTATATAAAGACAGACCTGAGATTTTCTCCGGCTTTGACGAGTTCAAGTATAGGCGAGACTTTACTTGCTAGTATCAAAAGTTGAATAGTTTGTCTGATATGGTTATTAGACTTAAGTTAGTATCCCTACTTACTTGACCACCACAGCTCTGCAGCGTCTAAATCTCTATCACCGTCAATTTCCTTCATATATATCTTACTTTTTCTCTTCTGGTTATATACAGCTTGTCTACTTGGCGGTAGGCTCTCGACAGGGACCTCCTTGAAACCTCTTTCAACAAACCATTCCATGGTTTGTGTACTCAAGACGAATACCTTCTTAGCCCCACATTGAAGAGCCAATCTCTCGAGGTATCCAAGCATGGCGTCACCCCTCCCACCTCTTCTATAATCCTTACTAACAACTAAGCACCCGATTTCAGCAAAGCCACCCTCGAATCTTTTCAACTGGCCCGTGGCTACTACTAGTCCATCTCTCGTGTAGACATAGTAACTCAATACTTCTTTTTCCAGCTGACTTTTTGGTCGTTCAACTAATGTGCCCATTTTGACTAATGGATCGATCAGATCATATATACCAGTAACATCATTGACTTCGGCACGGCGTATACCATCGTATATATCACGAGAGATCAACGTCCCACAACCATCACGAGTGTATAGTTCTTGTACAAGTGCTCCATTCTCAGGAGCTAGGATATGTGCTCGTTTAACCCCCTTTTCTAATGCTACCATTGAATATCCAACCTTTATTAATGTTTCCATACTCCCAGGTGTTCGTAGTACGGACTGTTGAGGAGAATCACCATCCAAATCTACAAGGGCAAATCCCTTTGGATGTATCTTCATTTTGTAATGAGCCAGTAGATCCTTGGCATCACTCACCCTTAGGTTCTGTACTGGCTTGTCCGTGAGCTTATTTTGGAAGGAGGTACCATGAACATTGAAGTAGATGATTTTCGATGCACTTAGCGATCCAGCCACGGTGGCGGCTAGGAACTCAGAGTTGACATTGAATATCTCTCCAGAGGGACTAACGCCCAACGAGGTTAAAAGTACAATGTCATGTGTTTCATGAACTTGTCGGATACGTTCTGTTTCCACCTTTCGAGGGAAACCTGTCCAACAATAGTCAACTCCATCTACAACACCAAATGGCTAGACCGAAAGAGAAGACAGAGGGATGGGTTAGACGACAGGGTAGTAAACATATGATCAACATACATAACAATAATCAAACGACGTACCTGTGCCGAGTAAAAGTTACCCGAAACAACATTACCAACCAACGATTCTGATCCCTTCACAAGACCACCATGCAATCGTAAACTCTTTGCCAATCTCCTTTCAATCTCAAACCTCACAAATCCAGCCTCCTCCTTCACAACACGTAGAGTATCCTCATCTGTAACCCGGATACTTGACATCATAACCCGGCCACCCAAGTTCTTATCATTACCAGTATACTCATCATCCTCTTCATCCTCCTCTTCTAATCGTAAATCAATCTGATGTCGACAACCCGCTACCAAAACAATCTTCATCCCAAGTAACCATGTTAATGCAATATCATCCATTAATCCTGGGAAACCCTCCCATGCTAATAATTCTCCAGGAATATGATATACTGCCAACGTTGATCGATGATTGGCAATGTAGGATGCTGAGCCTCGGAACATTTTCACGAATGATTTTGATCCGGAGGATGCTCCTTCCCATTTACTGAATAATGATCCTGATGATGGTAGTGATTTGTTTAAGGTATCAGAGCTTCTTTTCAATATGTTGTCATCATCATCGGCATCATCGGCAGTAGTTGACAGTCCCTCCTCTTCAGCCTTGCCCTTTTTTACTGGTATTATAT
>Ga0214480_100437_pt1 | contig 21185 bp, 14 predicted proteins | sample M1_20Mar14CPVII9_3_FD_165042 | JGI IMG/M metagenome (GOLD analysis project Ga0214480, IMG submission 165042) | Marine eukaryotic communities from Monterey Bay, California, United States - M1_20Mar14CPVII9sort6BwellE17 | ecosystem: Environmental > Aquatic > Marine > Unclassified | place: USA... | reverse complement strand
AGATTGTTGCTGGTAACTGTTGAGGGTCGCCAACTAAAATAGCATGACTCGATCCTAGCTGGAGAGCAACGAGAGTAGCTGGTTCCGAGCTCTGGGCCGCTTCATCTACCACGATCACTTTAAACTTGTTGGCTGATTTGACGACCCTACCACCCGATGAACCAAGAGTTGTGAGCACGATATGAGTAGAGTTGAGAACATGCGTCTCAAGAAGAGGAACTAACGATTCGTCACTGGCACCTTCCAACTTCGCAGTAGCGGCATTTTGAACGATGATATGCTTCTCAAGATTCGATGTTTCGTTGTTGTGTCTTTCGACATATTTTGTCAAGTTTTTGAGTAGACTGCGATAGTGTGGCATTGAGTGGATATCCAGCGATACTTCATCTCTCTTCTTGGGCCCCGGCACGTCAAACGTTGTGGTCTTCTTTGCGTGGTTGACGAAGACGACCCTCCCTGAGGAGTCGAAAGAAGCTTCATCAATCCTGATCTCCCACTGATTGGATATGGCATACGGGCAACATTCTATCATGGCAATTATCCTTGCTCTTAGCTTGTGTATCTCCTTCTGAAATCTCTTGAGCGTTTGTCTTGATGCAACAATTGTCTGCTCTAGTTCCGCCATGTTTGATCCTTGTTCTATGATTGCATCGACTCGCCGTTTGAGACCAACACTATCACATTTAGGATTTGTAATTCCTGAGCCAACACGAACAATGTTGGGTGAATACTTGCCTCCTTGTCCATCAACGAACTTATCAGACATGATTTTTAACACGATATTATCAATACCACTATTTGAAGGAGCACAGACAAGTATCCTGGGTTTCACCTCGCAGGCCTTGTTCAAAGCAGCTAGCTCATCATAGTATGTGGAAGCGGTTGATCCAGTTATGATCTTTTCGATGGCATTATAATATTCCTGGTATTGTTTGAGATGCAATGCATTAAGGATTGATACCAAGGTTGTACTCTTACCCGTACCTAATGGATTGTGTGTTGAGAAAAGGTAGGGTTAGATTTAATGATGAGTATAAGAAGTTGATGTGTTGAATGCATACCTGGAGGCCCTTTGATGAGAGTCAGGCCACCATCACCGTACTCCGAGGCCGAAGCAGTTATAGCATGTAACTGACTGTTGTTCATCTTTGACTTGATAAAGATTCTAAATCCTACAGGTAGTGAGTCCTTGCCTCCCTCTGCAGATATAGGATCAAATGTCGTTGACTTTTCAGCAGCAGCTTCTCCGTGTTCAGCTTTGCTCCTTGGAGAGGCCTTCCCACCATCAAGAAGATACTTGGTGAGTGATATTTCATCTGCAGTACTCAGGGCCTTGAATTCTCGATTTGCTTTGGTACAAGAAAAGAAGGAGAAAGCATGAGGTTTGATAACGTGCGAGTACAAACTGTCTAAGTATATATCAGTCGTACCAGTAACATTCGATCCGATTCGAAACAAAAACATTTCTTTCAATGTTGAGAACGGAGTCCAGATATTCTTTGAAACTCGAACGAGCAGACCGTCCACTGATCCCCTAGCGCGTTGGTTGACTGCATGACCGATCAACCCAAGACGGCCCTTTGGAAGACCACCAAAAGCTTCAAATGATATGCCTTGAAAGGCTTGATCTATAGTTAACGATTGATGAACAAATAGAACTATATCGTTTGTATTGATGGGAGGGCATTCTGTTCCATCGCCTGATATACGAACAACAACTGTTTGGTCTGAACTATTGTAACCTTCTCCGGAAGATGACTGATGATTTGATAATTCGACTTTCACAGCTAACCCATTTAATGTTTGGGTAGATGAAACATCAGATAACAGTTGAGCTTTGGCTTCATTAATCAATAAGGGAGCCCAGAGCGCTTTATATTGAGCCACACTATCAAATACATCGGGGAGGGAATCTTCATTAGATTCTTGATCCTTCTCGGTGTTATCAATCGGTCTTTTTGTACCAGTCTCCTTGGTTCTGTTATCTTCGCTCTTCTTCATTTCATTTAAATCCTTAATGAAGTCCCAGCTGCGTAGTTCTGACCAATACTTATCAGAATGAACAGGAGGATAATACGATCGCTTATGAGTGCTGTCAAATTGAGAGATATTTCCAGGTATTTTCACATGCCGTTGAGCTGAAATCTTGGCACGTTTAACAGGCTGCTCTCTTGTTGATCTACTTCGAGCTGCAGCTAGCGCATCGGCTGCTGTTAAAACTCCACTTGCCGGATTTGCTAAAGTAATATCTTCACCTTGTGGGCTATTATCCTCTTCTTCACTTCCAAACATATCATCGTCGTCGTCTCCTTCTTTTTGCAGTTGTTCTTGTGGGGTAGTGAATGTTGATGCAGCACTACTACTTTGCTCGATATTGTTAGTGATACTCTCGACTGATGTATCTGGTGAATAGTCCAATATAAAACCCTCCGACGGACCTGAGCTTGGCTCTTGTTTCTCAGTATTATCATTTGTAACATCAACGGAGGTAGCGGGGGTGTAATCCAATACAAATCCAAGTGCTTCTTGCTTGACTTCTTTCACTTCTTGTTTGGCTTTCTTCTTTACAGGCTGTTGGGGGGATCCAGCTTTGTCAATTTGTTTCAACTTTTTTGACCATTTGTTGAAATTACATTCTGAATCCGATTCAACATCATCTTCTCCATACATTTCCATTATCTCGCACTTCATGTCTTGATCTATTTCGCCATTATCATCCGGCTGCTGTTTTGTTTCGCTTGATTGACTTTCTTCGTCATCTTCCCCAAACATATCTGTTTCATCCTCTTGCTGCTCAACCGATTCATCTTTGACCTGACTTGAAATACTTTTATTAGTAGTAGACAACGAGTGACCAGCCTCTAATTCGCCATCATCATCTCCAAACATGTCATCGGCATCAGAATCTTCTTTCTCCTCCTCATGGTCGGCATCTTGTAAATTTGTCGACTCAGATTTTTCAATCTCGCCATATAAGTTGTCAATCTCTTCCTTCTCTTCATCAATTTCTCCCTCCTCGTCTGACTCTTCCTCTTCCGCGAGTGGTTTGCTAACCATCGACTTCATTTCTTTAACAGGTTTAACGGGCGGTTGTGTTGGTACACTGACAATACTGTCAGCTAGCTCGTCGTCACTTATACCCAATGAAGCTGCCTTCTTCTTGTGCTTCTTCCCTCTAATGTGTTGTTGTTTGGAGTATTCGTTTGAACAATGAACATTGCAGATTTGGCAATGAAAGCCTTCATTTGGGTTCTTCATCTTCTCAACTTGCTTCTTGTGACCACTGCCATTCATGTGTTGCTGATAAGACTCTATAGACTGACATGTAATGTTACAGATTTCACAGAAAAATGGCTGAGGATTCTCCCTCGTTGCAGCTTGTCCATTGTGTTTTTCAGAAAATGTTACATTCAAGACATTAGCAGTTTTAGCCTCAACATTTCTTCGGTGTCTTTCACCCTTCAAGTGCTGTTCGAGGCCTTTATTACTGTTACAATGCACATCACAGACTTTACAAAAGAATGTTTGTGGATCTTCTTGTTCACTTCTTTTGAGAGCCTTCTTCTTGTGCCTTTCGGAGCCATTTTCGTGTCTTGGCTGTCCTCGTGCTCTGCCAGAAGCTGGACGACTGTCAGACTTCGACGGACCGTAATGATTGTTTCTATTCTTAGACGGGCCGTAATGATTTGAGTCAATAGACTTCGACGGTCCATAATGATGGTCAGGCTTAGATGGGCCATAATGATTGTTTCTATTCATATTATGCATAGGATTGTTATTGTTTTGATGTAGCATATTCATTCCCCCAGGAGGTATATTTGGTGGAGCTGGCTGTATATTTGGTGGTGGCTGAGGAGGGGGTGGTGGAAATCTCATCTGCATTTGATTTGCATTATTGGGACCCATTTGCATTTGATTCATCGGAGGAGGAATGTTCATTGGCGGTTGTGGCGGCGGAGGGGGAGGAGGAAATGAAGGTGGAGGTATACCGTAGTTATTCATTTGCCCTGGAACGTTAGGAGGCAGTTGCTGTTGCTGATGATGTTGAACTTGCTGCATATGAGGCAGAGGTATCATTTGATTTTGTATCATTTGATTTTGTATCATTTGATTTTGTATCATCTGATGTTGCGGAGGTTGCTGATTCATTACTTGATATGGATTGACTTGACCTTGATTTGTAACATTATCATACCCCATAGCTTGACCACCCACTACTCCTATATTCATTTGTTGTTGTGGATTGAACTGCTGCTGTTGCTGTTGTGGCATAGGAGGTGGTGGTACTCCTAGGGGTGGCACCCCTCGCCATTGCTGTTGTTGCTGTTGGTTATTGTTAGGCCACATGCTCTTGTTCTATGTACTAGAACCTCCCGTGACTATTCCGTATAACTCCTATGCTTCTATATTTCAAATGCCATATAACTAATCAAGGCAAATCTCTATTTAATACAAGGCCGTATGGACAACGTCCATCAACCTTCTGGTTGCAGAGTATTCTCTACACACAATATAACAAAATTAATGAATATCTCCAAAGAGTTAATCCTCTATGGCAAAGCAGCTCTAGAGAGAAATAACTCTATTCCCTCTGGCAAATCTATTTCCGTGTATACAATAAATACACTTGTGCTATTTTTCAGATTAGAAAATAAGAACAATTGAGCAAGTTAGAGATCTGGATGAATATGAGAAGGATTTCTCCCGTTTGTTAACTTTCTCTCAAATTTCACAACGGATATAACCTCACTGAAACATACAGCTGTACTGTATTAAGATCGGATATATTCATAATTCATAACACGTAACACGTATTGCTTTAAACAAACAGGCCAATATCCTCGACCCTTCCTTCAAATTACAGGTAAGTAAAGTTTATGTAACACAATATAAATTATACAACACAGCAGCAAATACACAAAAATATATTTCCGAAACCTATGCAGTAGTAAGTATCGTACAACATTCTACCAATTATGTACCAATACACACACAAAGGGCTAGAGTCATGTAATGATGGGCCTATTTATATTCTCAAAAATCTATTGAAAAACGTACCTTTGCTGTAGAGAAAAGGTATAGTAGCAGAAATAAGTTATTCACATGAACATGTTGATGATAAGAAGAGAAGTGTACAACAACAAATTTTACACAATATAGTACACAATAATCAAAGCAGAAAAAAGTTAATATCTCTTGTGTTGCAGGTTCCGCAAGCAAACTGTTGCAAGCATATTCTTTTGAATCTTCAGGCCCCAACCACTTTAAACTGAGATAGATGGAATTGCAAACTACTAAATATAATAACAATATCCCTTACCACTGGTTACTAAATATAAATAAAAGCCGCTGATAACTATAATCCATAAAGATCAAAGATTTGTTTGTACTAAATTTGACCAAGAGGCGGGCCACGTGGGCGGTGCCCTCCTATTCATGGATATGCCCCCTAAAAACACCACATAAATATAATAAGAGCTAGTGTTGCCAATTTCTGTCATGCATGACAGAAAAGGATACCGTAGTTTTTTGTTAGTGGCCGCTAACAAAACTCCGGCTAAATGACAGAAAAGTGCCTACTATAGCCGCCACTCCTACGGCTTCATTTGGACAAAGGCATGGCAGCCGCCTCATGTAGTCTATCCATTAGGTATTGATCGACATCTGGAACCACTTATTGCAATGAAAATACTTTATTATTGACTGTGTAGTACAACTTTTATAAACTGACATTTTATTGCAATGAAATACCTATCACCGTCAATAAGTCGTTGCCATGACGATAGAATGACCTGCCGCCGACGTCTATTGATAGGATATACATAGATGTAAACATAGACTACTTATTTTCATTTAGTTTAAGCTATAACATTGTCATTATCGATGATGTGCATATCTTGTGTTCATGATAATGCTCACCCTATAGCAACAACTTTAGCCATGTTATTGACAATATATCGTTATCTCTCGATAACCAATTGATATTATGATCATTACCTTTCATTAGATTCGCTGGTTGACAGTGTTAGACTATATAGCGCTGGCGGCCATATCATCAATTATTGAGTGCATTTCGTCACATAAATTTCAAACTTCACCGCTGAATGCTAACGGGAAAATGAGTAAGCGGCGCCGGCAGATTCTTATTTAGAATAAAATGTAGATGATTCTACATATGTTAAATGTGTTCTAATTATTATTATCGGCGACGATATACGCTTGAAAGTTCGACAGCTCCGCAACGCCAAAATTGTGCTTTTTGTGCGGCGCTACGTAGAAAATGGCTTAAACGACAGAAAAAGTTAAGTGACAGAAACTGTGGCTACTCTAGAGAGGATCATTCAATAGAATATATCTGGAGAGTCTTCTTCTTAAAACCACACTCTAACATATATATACAGCAGCAATATGAATCCCTTTGATCAATTTTCGGGCGCTTTAAATGATGCATTACCAAGTTCAAATGGAAGTGTTGCTCCAACCATTATATCTCAACAACAACCACCCCAACAGCAGCAACAGTTTAATCTAATGGCACAACCAACACCTGAAAAGAAACCAGTAATGAATACTGGTATGATGCCTAATCAACAGCAGCAGCCTCCTCATGGTGGTATGTACGGTCAACAACAGCCCACTCAAGGTATGTATGGACAAACTCAAATTCAACCACAGGGCGGCATGTATGGACAAGCAGCAGTACCACCCCCTCAACAACAAATGATGGCACCAACACAATCGGTAAGTTTTACAGATTGATTAGATAAATTGTTATTGTTTATTTTAAATTGCAGTAGTTTTGAAGTGTAATGTTTATTTTTTGTGCATATCTTATGAATCTTTTTTTTTCTTTCTGTATCTCTTACATATTTTATAACATATAAATCATACAAACATTACCATAATAAACTAAAAGATGATGGGTGGATTTGGTCAAATGAATAGTAATGGTAGTATGGGCGTACCACCCCCAACACCCAACTCGAATGGCATTGGAGCAGCACCAGCAATGCAGCAACAGTTAACTAGTCAACCATCCCAAAATAATGTTATGGCTGGTGCATTAGTACCCAGTACTCAGCAGAGTAATCCATATGCGTTGGGTGTTGCAGCAGATGCGGCTGCTGCCAATCCATTTGGTGCACCTCAACAGAATAATCAATTGCAACAGCCAAATCCTTTTGGTGCCGCCACCCAAGTAACTCCACAAACTAGTGGTCAAATGATGGCAATGGATCCTTTCGGCACTGCAGCAAATAATCAACCACCCGCTCAGCAGCAACAACAATTGGCAGCAGTTGATCCATGGGGATCACAACCAACAAACAATATGGGTGGTGGTGCTTCTGTAGTTCCCAGTGTGGCTCCTGTTCAACAACAAAGTAATGCACTAGTGCCATCGGGAGCACCACCCAGTGATGATCCATTTGGTGTGTTTGGCGGGGGTGGATCACAGTCGGTAGCACCCAGTGTAGCCGCACCATCGGCAATCGGCGGTGCTCCATCGGTATCAGCATTCGGTGATCAGACTGTTATTTCACAACAGCAATATCAACAACAACAACAACAACCTCCTGCTCATCAGCAACGACAGGCTCAACAGCCTCCATCAGTTATTGGGGGTGGAGATGATCCATGGGCTGAAATGGGATTCGGCAGTCCAGCACCAGCACCATCGGGACCGGTTCCAGGTGAAGATGATGATTTGTTCAATACTGGATTGCAACCTACACGTGATGCTGGAGGAAGCGCAGCGCCACCTAAACCGCCCGTAGAGCAATCGACACCAAAATCACCATCAAAGAAGAAGAATAAGCCAGGTGAATTACCCCCGGGCGGTGAATGGTATGATGCTAAAATCTTCACACCTACACTAGGTGTGATGTTTTTCAAACCAAAGGAATTAGTTGATTCATTATTCTTACAAACTGATAAGAAAATGGTTGATCAGTTAGAAGAACGTCCTGTGGTTGCATTCATCGTCGAGGGATCAAGTGCACGAAGTGCTGGTGTAGAATTGGGACATGTATTATTAAAAGTTAATGGTATTGATGTTAAGAATCCCAAGGAGGCAAGTCGTTTGATTAAGGAAGGTCCCCGACCCTTGCCGTTGTTGTTTTATGTACCGGAAACTAATGTGGTTGTGGCTGAGGGTGAACATATGGTCAAGTATAATACAAAGGAGACTGGTGCGCCTAATAGTGCTAAGGACTGGAAACCCAAGTATGTTGTTATTGGAGGGATTATTGCTCAGCCTTGGATGATGAATATGTACAGGAGCAAGGTACGTTTGTTAGAGAGTGATGATTTTGATATATTTTGAGTTATACACTTGTCTCATACTTCTGGTTCTACTGTGATCAACTTTCAGTCTGAATACGATATTGCAGTTATTGAAACCCAAGCCCGCCGTCCTGTGTCTGTGAAAGTTAAACAATTCTCACTCCAGGGAGCACGAATTCAAAATGATTGGCAGGGTCCTCAAATGGTTAAATACAAGAATAAGCTACACCCATGGAAGTATATTGTTATTCTACCCATCTCACGCAATCCAATCAAGATTGCTAGTCCTAATTTGAGCCAGTTGAAGCCTGTCCATGAGGGTATTCGACGGGTATTGCAATCACAGCAGAGGGATCGTGGTGGTGGAGGAAGAGGTGCTGGGCCATCTAGAGACCCTTATGGTGGAGGAGGATATGACACAAGAGGGCGCAATGGAAATGATAATAGGGGAAGGGGGTACTAATTGAGTATGTTGAAATGTGGTATACTGTTCGGACAGTTTTGTTTGTATGTATTAAATAGAGAGATGAAAGGGTAAAGGGCTATGTTTGTATGCTTAACAGGGCCAAAGGAGACACCTAAGTAGTGATATACTTATGAAAATCTAAACTTAGAGGAGTGTTTCTAACTGACTGAAACAAAACACTGACTCTTTTCACTACTTCCCCTGAGACCTAATATACCCCTACCACTGGCCTAGACTTGAGTCAAGTTAGAATTAGCCTTCTTGGCACCACGTGTCTTATGGGGAGAGTTTGGATTAGGCTTCCATGGAGGCCTCTTTGCTCCATGCCGAATACACACTCCACGACTCTGCACTTGGTTGTTGCAACCTTCAACACTACATCGTCGAATGCTTGCGGGGTTACCGTGTCGCTTACATACACCACCTTTGCCATGACTCTGATTGGTACAACCTTCAATGCAACAGATACGTACTGTTACCTTTGCCCCATGCCTCTTGCACAACCCTTCTTTGACAGCTATATTCTTGCAACCCTCAAATTCACACATTCTACGGCTTATTCTTGTAGCCCCATGCTCGTAGCAAACACCATCTCGCCTCGCTAAGTTCATGCAATTAGCATGAGAACATTTGGCTCCGTGTTTAACGCAGACTCCTCCTGTCGTCACCACATTAGTGCAACCCTCATGGCTGCATATTTTAGCTACAAATGTTTGTTTATTGTGAACTATCGTACATACAGTGGGGGCACTAGTAAGCAGCTCGGGGGGTCGGCTTGGAACTTTCATTGAGTCATCTTTCATTGAGTCATCTTTCATACCTTTGGTGGTGGCAGAGGTGGTGCCGGTGGCATTCTGGGAAGGTAAGGGAGGGGGCTAAGTGAGGAGCGTGGGTTAGATTTCAGCCATTTCATTATACTCTTAGAAGAAAAGGGTGATTTTTATAAACTCACTGGTGGCTTGTAAAGTTGCGATAGGAGAGCACTGGCATGCTCAGACTTCTCATTGTTGGTACGAACTTTCTTGGCAGAAGTATTAGTAGTAGTAGTACTGGCTTCCTTTGCCTTAGCAGAGGGACTCCGTTTTCGTTTCGATACTCTGCCACTTTGATTGTCACTACTACGGACCTCGTCACGAACCATCGGGCTTTTTTGGGGTGATTGAACCAGCAATAGTGACGCGGCGGCCGCCTGCTCCTCGTCTGATGGAGGCTTCACAGCTCCTCCTCCATTCCCACTCTGGCCAGGCCTTTTCATGGGGGATTGATGAATTAATAGTAGTGATGCAATCGCATCCTCTTCCTTCTTCTTCACCTCTGCCGCGGCGGCCTTAGCAGTGGCCCTCTTCCCTTTTGGCTTGTGTACAGGACTAGCCTTGGTCTTTCTTGTTGGGGGTGCCTTTGCCTTGTTCTTGCTCGCCCATACTGAATGTAGGCATTCTTCAGTGTTATCTTCTCCAATTAAATACCTACCATTTGCATCCTTCAATCTATTTACACCATCAATATTCTTGCTGTAAAGATATTTTTCAACCTTACGTTTCATACTTGAGTTCCAGTGGTTCTTGATTGAATTGTCAGTTCGGCCTGTGGGTGAGGGTAAAAGGGGATTAATAATAATATATATATATGTGAGAACATGATATATTAGTAATTAAATGCCCACCATATCAAAAAAAAAACAGCACATACCAGGTAATTGTTTGGCAATATCCGCCCAGCTAACAGTGGTGTTATTTATTTGGCAACGGAGGATAACACGATCCTCTTCCTTAGTCCAGGGTGCCTTGGATATGTTAGGATTTAAATGGTTATGCCACCGTTCTCTACATTGTTTACCAATCCGACCTAGAGGCAAATATGTGGGAGATAGGAGATATATAGATGTGAGCATATTAATAGGAATTGGGCACATACTATAATAAATAAATATTAAAAAAAATAACCGACCTGGTAATTCACTAGCAATCTGACTCCATCTTTTGGGCCCAGATCTAGCAACTAATTCAAGAACCTTCTGATCTTCTTCTTTCGTCCACGGTCCTTTATTACTTGCCCCGCTCGCGGAGGCACCCCGTAATTTAGAATAACGTCTCATACACTCGGCAGGCTTACGAACATATGAGGCAATTTTAGAATTACGGTTTATAATTCCATCACCAACTTTACTATCCTTTAAACTTTCCGCCACAGTTGCCCATTGTATATCATGAATTTGTTCCGATTTTACGGTAAGACTTGCACCTATAATAGGGTGTAGAGTTTTAACAATCTCATGCAGCTGTTCATCCTGTATTTTTGTTATGTGTGCATATGATGTGTAAAGTGTTAGTTATTATTTTTGAGGGAGGTTTATTGGTATGAAATTGCAATATCCAACCTCCATATACGATATATTTAATAGTCTTACCTCATACTCCGTCCATCGTGGAGGCCTACTTGAAAACGAAGGCTTAATATCAACATTAGATACACTTTTCGTCATCTCGGTTGGGGGTTTGGAAGGTGAGCCCTTCGCCGCTCCTTCTCCCCATACACCCTTCTTAAAATCTGATGACAAACTCTCGGCTGACATTATAATACCCCTGTTATTCTTTTATATTGGAATTGCATACAATATGTTCCTAGGTATGATGGCGTTGTTGGTAGTTGGTCTTCTTGGCAGTTGGAAAACTTCACTCTTCGGTATCTTTATTTTGGCGATTCACTGCAAATAGGGACAATAGAGGAGATCTCTATATCCTCACCAATAATATCACCCACCACTATGATCTCTGCAACCAGTATGCACAAAACCTACCCTGAACTAAGCTCAAATCATGAAATCATTCGATCCCTAACAGAGATGGGCATCGATGTATTTACACCCTCTTCAGAATTGGCTTCTACATTTGATGAGTTTTCAAACTTTGTTTTACATCAAGAGAAAGATACATGTTTAGAAATCCTTGAGAACGATGATAGCGGATGTGTAGGGGAGCTACAAGGTGGAAGTGATGCCTATTCGATATATCGGGTATCATTTCCCACAAATGATGATGATTCCAACATTGAAGATAATAATGCAGCTGTAAAGCTACTCAATCTATTCAACAAATATACTGGAAGGAGTAGTAAATCGGCACTCACATTAGAAAAGATTAAGCATTATATGCTCAGCATGTGCGCACGTCGTAGTAGAGAGAGAAACTGTGTATCCTATGCTAGTTTGGGAAATATCATGTTTATAATGCAATTTGGGGGGCCTACTCACGGACAGGTTAGACATATTGACAATATGGTTCCAAATGTACAGATTTGTTTATATATGTCAGATTGTTGTCCAAGTACTATAGTTTATGAAATGGATGATGGTGATGGACTGCCAGTTACAGACGGTAACTCATTGATTGACTTTTGGGAAAGAACAAAAGATAAGGATATTCCGCAACTAATCAAAGATATATTGCAAACTAATGGTGATGTAAAGTTGAAAAGCAAATGGTATACAAAGTACTTTAGTCATTCGGATACACTCAATTCACAGCTGTCATGTTTTGGGAAACTATATCAACCTGTCTTATATCAGTTGGGACTTAGAGAAACAGAACCGGGCACAACTCTTTTGGCTGGGGGCAATGAGATTCATGCCGGGCCTCCTACTACGACAGATTTAGGCAGAATGTTTGCTTTTGCAATTGGTATTCCCGAAGAAAAAGAAGAAGAAGAAGAGAGTGATTCAATAGATGATGATGAAGAGACTGAAGATAATGAGAATGATGGAGAAGTGCAGTACTCTCCCGTACTTTTGCACATTGACTTTTGCTGTCTACTATTCAGCATATTAGATTATGAATACAGTAATGGTGATAATGTTGCTGAAGTTCAGGATGCAAAGCATTATCTTGTGGAGATATTGATAGAATTGATAGTCGATTATCCCATGAAAGCATATCTACTTCAGATTGATGAAGTGAGATCAGGTATAAGAAGTTGGCTTGAACATGTTTTAGAACGAATTGAAAACAAACAATCAATCAATGCATTGGTAGAAGATGCTGTTACTAGTGAAGTAATACTATACAGTCCAGATGTCATAATAAAACGGAGGAAGAAGAAGAAAAGTAAGAAACATAGACTAAAGGAATCACTCTTGACTTAAATTCATCAAGTTAATGCCTTTTCTCAATTACAGTATGCAATACACTCTTTAGACATGTATGTAAAACCTATCACTAAGCTTCGTAGATTGTCAACATTGCAAATTGTACATATATGTTGTGTTGTGCATTGCTCTGCTCTTCCCTTTATGTTCCAAATCCTGCCTGTTTCGCTGTATCTAAAGTCTCCTCCTTGAACTTTACACCAACCTTAATCCATTCTAGAAAAACGACGGCCTCTTCTGTTGACATGCCAAACATCTTTGCAAACGACGGTGCTGATACGCCTCCTTGATTGCCAGCTATCATATCTGCTATCTGTTCTGCCTTCGATGGACTATCGAGCCCGTATTTTATTCGTATACGATCAAATTCTAGTTTATGTAATGTATGTGATTCGGCCTGTGCAGCATCTGCCGCTATTGCTTTGCATTGAGCTTTGTGTTCCTACATAATATAGAGAAGAAAATGTGATGTTTAGCACATACACATCAAGTTTAAAGTAGGTGTGAACAGATCTTACCTTCCAATGTTGTACTTGATGGTCACGTGAACAATACCATATACTCTTACACTGCTGACACCTCTTGGGTGCTGCTGCATTGCATACGGGGCACTTATTACTCTCTATTGTTGTTGACATCATAATAAATAACAACAATCAAGTGTTCTGCACTAGTGGAGCTCTGAGGCGCTGAGCTCTCTAGAGGGGGGCAAGCACTAAATGTAAACAAAAGCCCACGGTCAAATTCAAGGGCATAATGTCCAGCATTTTCACAGCCCCAATAAATAAATGACATAAGCCCTTTTTGTAGAGGATTAGATGCAAATACGATAGCCGGATAGCTTATAGCCACCGTCTTTATCTCCTGTGATAGCAATCATTGACCTTATTCCTCCGTCACAGTGTATATCGGCCTTATTCCTCCGTCACAAAATACACACTAACACATCTTGTGCTCTTTTAGGTCATTCTCATTACACAGGATATAGGTAGGCAATAAGTACTCTAACAAATAAGTAATAACCATGATAGACGCATTTGAAAAAGAGTCAAAGCTACATGAACGTCGTGCGGAAAGGCAACGACAAATGAGATTGATGGAAGAGGCCGCATCTGGACTTCCTCTTTCTAATGGAGCAACAAGTGACTATTCGGACTTAGGATTAGGGTTGCCACCAACAATGGCAGATATGGAGGCAAATAATAACAATTACGCAATAGATGATAATATAACAGATGATGAAGATACCCTAGGACCTCCATCAGTATTCACTGCATCGGCAAATTTATGGAGAAGTCAAACACAGAAGGATATGAAACTTGATGCTGAAAAGTTGGGATTCATTACTGGTGCGAATTATAATAATGATAGTAGTGGTAGTGATATGGATTCAAGTACAGCCACGCCCAAATCACGAGGAGGTAGTTGGTTGAAAAGAAGTTTTAATAAAGAACATACTGAATCTCGTGAATTGATATTAAAGGCATCAAGAAGGTTACGTGGTGGTGGTGATTGGAAAAATGAGAATATTAACTCATTCAATGTTGACATGAATGATGAAGATGGTGATGATTTTCGTCAACGAAGTGGTGGTTCAAATAAGAGATATGTAATGTTACCGGAATGTTGTTTCATACAGCGTCGTGTTATTTGTGCAACAGTTATGGTAGCTACACTTCTTATTATTCTATTGGCAGTAACGGAGCCACTACGAGCAAACAGTGGTGGGTCAAACTTTGGCAATTCATCGCCTTGGGCTGGATATAGACCAATACCACAAGCAGATTTTGATGTTGTCAAGTTCAATCGCATTAAAGATCGATTACTTGAACATGATATATCACATGCATGGAGTTTAGAGGAGACGTACACTCCTCAATATAAGGCATTGGTATGGTTAGTGAAAGATGATGAAAGGCAATTGGATTTGCCACCACGAGATGATGAATCTTCAACGTCATCAGGTATGATAATGGGTAATGATAATGATATTGATAAAGAACGGGCCTTGTTTGAAAGATATGCATTGGCAGTGTTATGGTTTCAAACGAATGATTTACAAATCGTTCAAGAAAGTATGACAGGATCTAATGTTGAAGATCCATTTGACGCGCCGTACAACCCGCTAGACTTGACAACTGAGGATATTGAATGGAATAAGAATACCAATTGGATGTCATCGAAGGGATTATGTCTATGGCATGGTGTAACTTGTCATCCACATGACACGTATGGTGAAAAGTATGATGGAGATTTCTATGTTGCGATATTGAACTTGACATCGAATAATGTTAATGGGATACTACCCCGAGAGGTATACACGGGTTTCAATCGATTAAAGGCATTAGATTTAAGTCGAAATGAATTGGAGGGTACAATATTGCCGGAGATAGGAAAGCTTGAAGATTTAGAAGACCTGTTCATCTTTGAGAATAACTTCTCGGGCGTTTTACCTCATGAAATTGGTCACCTGGGCAACTTGTTCAATCTATACATTAATGATAACAAACTGCGAGGAACGATACCAATAGAGATTGGAAATCTTTTCAAGTTGCGAGGTGCTAGTATGTTCAACAATACATTTGAAGGAAGGATACCAGACTCGTTTGGAGTTTTACAAGATTTGATTGCGTTGTACCTTGATGAGAATGAATTAACAGGAGATATCCCTGTATCGTTTGGTCAAATGAAATCAATGATTGATTTACGTCTTCGTGATAATAAGTTGTCGGGAACGATACCATCAGCTCTTGGACTCTTGTCGAACTTGGAGACTCTATATTTAGATAGCAATTCAAAGATTGAAGGGACGATACCATCAGAACTTGCCAAGCTTGGCAAGTTGACTGAATTACACATGTATCAAATGGGTCTAAGCGGATCCTTGCCACCAGAAATCGGAATACTAGACGGTCTCGTCTTTCTTTACTTGGATTCTAATGAACTGACAGGATTCTTGCCGGATGAATGGGGACAAATGAGAGATTTAGAAGAGCTCTTTCTTACTGGAAACAATCTGAGTGGACGGCTACCAATCACTCTCCGTGGAATGACATCACTGCATACACTTCGTGCTGCTGACAACTCGTTATCAGGACCTATCCCTAGTGATATGGGCAAAATGCTAAAGCTTGAGTATGTCTATCTCGAGGGCAATAACTTTAGTGGCCAGGTTCCAGAAGAATTAGGAGAGTTGACCAAACTGAAGCTCATGCACTTACATGATAGTAGTTTGTCAGGTGAAATGCCAGTATCGGTATGCAATCTAAAAGAGGGCTTTCTATTGCAAGATCTTACTGCTGATTGTGAAGAATTAATTTGCGGTTGCTGTAACTGTACATAGTTGTTGCATAACATTATAACTACTGTATCTCTTCAAAGCTTTCATATTATGTCATCTTATCAAAAGTTATGTATCTATTATATAATCAAGCCATGATTCGGATGCCTTGTTAGAGAGATCATCGGCAACGAGATCAAGCATCAACTGCACTACTATCTTCCCTCCTTTTAATACCTTGGCACCATGATGTAAGGATAAAGTGTTTTGACCTCCTTCTTTGTTTGATGAAAAGAACAAGATTCCGTTCCCAGCTTTATTCTCCCTTCGCTGGTCTTCTAACAACGGGAAGCATGTATCACCTCCTTCATCGCAACTTTGTAGGCATATCAATAGCGTTGCTTGACATGGATCGATATGGGGTACTTGCAGTTCACCTTCATTGTATTTCACAAGTGTTGCATCATTTGTTTTCCAATTTCCAAGAAGGAACATAGGTATCAATTGTTCAAGTTGAGTCAATATATCGGGAGATAATTCATATCGTTTACCTAACCTGATCGAATCCCAATCAATTGCACCATTATCATCCACAACAACATTATCACATGACAATTTCATAATGTTTGATCCATCTTCACTTTTCCATTTATTGATTGCATTTCTACGTTGGATTATATTAGCACCAGCAATAATATCACCCTCTGGTATTCTATCCTGGTAATTTGTGACTGCATATACAAATGCAGGTAACATTGACGATGATTCATCTCTTTCGTCATCGTTTGTGTGTATTATATACTCTGATGGTATCAGCTGCTCATCCAAAAGTGTCTGAAGTATCCGTTGCAATGTATCTTCCTCCGTCAGGAATTTATCCTTCGAAAATATATCTTCCTGATATGATTGAGTTGGTTTTATATCTCCACTTTGTATTGAAACCTCCACAGTATGTATCATATCGCTTACTTGACTCGATGATAATATATCTGGCAACGACAGTATGATGGGTAGTGGTTAGGCATTGGGGAACTCACCTTGGGGGTTCGGGGACAAGTTCGGGGAACTCAAGTGGATACCCCCTAAGTAACCTCTTTATGGGAATAATAAAACCGTTTGTACCTAAGCTGATAACCCAATAAAGTGGTCGATTTCAAAGTTGAGCCTTTTTATTGCATTTTTGGGGAGCTCTCATCATACTGGTAATATTATATCATTGAATGGTTTCACCAAATTCAATTTTGACTGAGTTATAAGGCAATTATGACTTCCCCGAGACTTCCCCAAAGGGGTTTGAGTTCCCCAAAATATGGCTCAAATCTGTGTTTTGGGGAACTTCCCCAATGCCTAAGACCTAATGATGGGTTCATCAAATTGTTTGTGTAGAGAAAACCCTCTTACTAGTCCGAGGAGGCTGAGAGCGGCAAGAAGTAGTACATGAATATACTGCAACAATACCATCTGTGACGCTACTGAAAGGAGCTTATATCTTGCTAAATGATAACAAGAGACCTTATATCTTGATGTGTACGGCGAGGCAGGAACTAGCTGAAGATATCATGAATGAAGTAAAAGGATACCGGGAAGTAAATGTAAAGTTGACTAATTGACTAGGCTGTGAGACTGTTATATCTAGTAGAAGTTTTACTGGTTAGAGTCTAAGCTCGATTAATCCATCCATGAGTCGTCTCCTTCGTCTTCGTCTTCTTCACTCTCGTCATACTCTCCATAGTCCTTGAAGTCATCACTGTCAAGCTCTTCGTCTTCCTCAAAATCCTCGCTGTCAAGTTCGGCGATGGCCTCAACTTGTTCTTCAGAGGGCTTTTTAATTCTCCTATTACCACTACCTGCGTCTGCATCTTTGCTTTCCCTTTCTCGGCCAGCGTCTATTTCGTATACCTCCTTCTCCTCGTTTTCTTCGGGTACGATTGAGTCTTCAGCTTCATACACTTTATCTTCGGGTACAATTTCCTCTTCGTCTTCCCAGATCTCCTCTGCAATATCATCTATGAAAGCATCTCCATGAACACGGACACGATACAAGCATGTATAGTCAGCGTTACCCCAATTTTCTTCAATGATGAAAGATACTGCCTTGACAACAAATGGTTCTTGTTTGGATGATCTATTTGTAGATTGAGATGACATGTCTTCGCCACCACAGGACGGCAACGAGTCTTCATCCTTGGGTGGGGCACATTGACCAGCGGCTGGTAATGCCTCTTCTGTGACATCATCAACATCCTCTTCTTCCTCAAATGGCGCCCCGCAAGATGGAGAGCCGTCCGAACACGAACCATTCTCCTCCCTTCCACTTTCATTCTTGGGTTTCAATTTACCACCCTTGACAGCAAACGTTTGTATACTCCTACGTCTGTGACGACGTTGCTCATCTGATACGTATTCAGCCTCGCCGTCATCTCCACTACTGCTTGAGCCACCATAATCATCTTCTAGTCCAGCAACAGTAACACGTTGATATTCAACGGTACCCAGATTTATCGGACTGTTCAAATCAAAACCACGTATGTTGCATTCATCCTCTTCGTCTAACTCTTCTCCATCGTCACTTTTGTGTTGAGCTTGAGGACAGGGTGGAAAACCAACAACTCGTACCCAATGTGGAGCACTTTCTCCGCCCTTCAGGCCCTTTTCTAACTCACTACTTGGCAATGGAAATGAACGATGTTCAATAGTAACGGAATCAATATGCACAGCATATGGTAAGCGTATTGTATACTTTGGACCAATCAATAGCTGTTCATCAATGATACTTTCTTCATAATCATACGAGTCTTGACGACGACTCAGTAATGATAATGCAGGATCATCTTCATTTCTCATGGAGAGGGGATAGCATTGTCCCATTGGTTTAGAAACCCATCCACCATTTCTCATCCCTTTCTTCTTCTTCTTATCGCTTCCACTTTTAGTATACCCAGCAGAAATTGCAACCTCTGGGCTGACAGTTCGACCAATGCCTAATAAATGTCCCAATCCTAGCGAATGATAGACATAATCTGGGATAAGTGCATCAATTGCACCCCGAGGTGTATAATCTGACCAAGGAGTTGAGGTATGTAACGATAAAGTGTCTAATGCACGTTCCCAATCTGACGGAAGGTATTGTCGTAGTGAATCAAACTTGTAAGACGTGTACCATTTCCATATATTTAGTTTTTGAAGAGAAGATGACCAACCATTTATTAAGCTGCCACCCTCGTCATTCTTTTGTTCTTGTTTTTGATGATACAAGTCTTCAATCTGTTCATCATACATTGTTCGTTTCATCTCATTGATATCCTCACTTTCTTTTATTAGACTATTACGGGGAGGAGGGACATATGAACTACTAGTTAGTTCATACACAACCGAAGCACCATTTTCATATGTTGCATGATCTATTAAATTGATACCATCATAATAATGCTCCTCCAGTTTGGTACTAACAATATGCAATGTCGTTGGTATGGATAGACATTGACCATCATCCATGGATTGGGATTTTTTTATCGAGGCGAATTGATTCTCATAATGATCATTCAATTGGTTTACCCGTTTGGTATATGTACCATCTTCGACTGAAACTATATCATTCATTAACTTTGTTGATAATGTTGTTAATGATGATTGCAATGTAGATTCACTTGGTGATATTACATTTTGTGATGATAGGAGTTGTTGTAATTTTTCTATTGTAATATATGGTGAGTCAGTAGATGGACTGTCACCTTCTTCGGTCTCCTCAACAATACTATCTGTTGACGTATCTGTGACGTTTTCTTCGACACTAGCCGTAACCAGATTAACCAGTCCATACCTTTCTCTTCTAGCCAGCTCTTCCTTTATAGCATTTTCAAATCTCTTTTCTAAACTATACTTTTCCACTACATCACCGGCTTTTTTAACAGGGGTTGCACCCTTCAAGGCTATGACATTATACTCTTCAACTCGGTCTAATACCTTTTCGGTACGTCTAATTAATTCAGTTACTTTAGATCCAACTATATCCATTTTATCATATAGTTTATCACGTTCATTACGTGCATTTATAAAGGTATTAAATTCATATTTTAAATGTTTGTTTGTATTTTTCATTGAAGATAGTTTGGAATTGAATTGTTGCTGAATAGAAGAGTGTTCAGTTTGTTTTTGTTGGAGTGTTTGTGTACTTTCCGACGGTTCATTATTAGTTTGTAAACCATCTTGTGTGGTGGTGGTGGACGTTGGTGGTGTATCATAATTGTTCTTCGCCTTGGCTGCAATCGTGGTTTGCGGTGATGATATTATAACACCGACTAGCAGTATAATAACTGCGCATCTACAGTGTAGAGTGGTGGCCATCCTGAGGATCTGGTGCCTATAAAAGACTGGTTTAATGATACCCAGTAGTAACTAATGCACCACAAGCAAGTGCAAGGACCTATGTCATATTGTATTATCAGTACCGGTAAAGTACCCTCAATTTGAAGGTCTCAAAATCGTCCGCTACATACGTAAAGTAGGTGTAAACCTAAGTAAGACTATCTGGACCTATTTACGTGAGGTATCCAAAGAGACTGATCATGACAAATACAATGCTGCAAAACTAAATAGAGTGAAGGGGGTACAGGGGCAAAAAAAATATGAAGCCAAGAACCCTATAAATTATAAATGTACCAACAAGATGTCATAGCCATCAATTAATTGCAAAATATTGCCTGAAAAATACTGTGAAATATTGAAACAGAGGGCCCTAGAAATATATGCTGGGAGTGTTCATCACTTTGTTATACACATATACAATGCCAATCAACTACTATTCTAGTAAGCCTACATCTCTGAGGTGCCACTTGATGGCCAAACATTGTCTGAAAGCCAGCAGAAATCAAAATCTGAGGCAAGAAATAGAAATCTGCCCCCATGTGGCTGTAAAAGTATGACAGATGGCCCTAGAAATATGCTGGGAGTGTTCATCACTTTGTTATACACATATACAATGCCAATCAACTACTATTCTAGTAAGCCTACATCTC
>Ga0214480_100436_pt1 | contig 21198 bp, 15 predicted proteins | sample M1_20Mar14CPVII9_3_FD_165042 | JGI IMG/M metagenome (GOLD analysis project Ga0214480, IMG submission 165042) | Marine eukaryotic communities from Monterey Bay, California, United States - M1_20Mar14CPVII9sort6BwellE17 | ecosystem: Environmental > Aquatic > Marine > Unclassified | place: USA... | reverse complement strand
GGCCCTTGGGATGTAGAATATGCTAAAGAGTTGTACCCAGAATCTCTACGAGCAAAGTACGGCACCGATAAAGTTCGTAATGCAGTCCATTGTACTGATCTACCGAAAGACGGGCCAGTCGAGTCGGAATACTTTTTCAAGATCTTGTCAAATGCAAATTATATTGATGGGTGAAAGTGAATTGTTTGAATGAAGTGAAATACGGCATGAGATATAATAGTAGAACATGTGTAATGTATCGATGATGTAAATAAATGCGGTGAAAGGTAGAGTGAAGAAAGGTAGAGCCATGCATTGTTTGTTTGTGCCAGCTTGTTTATGTATTATCTTGAAGTCGTCTTGAACAACTTGAAATAGAATAGACATAACATAACTCAATACATCATAGGAGGCCCACCTCTACGTCCAATATTTCCTCCATTTGATGATCCAGCAACCGAATTGAACTTCTCAGAGTATACGTGAACCGACTTTGCCGTCTTGGCAACAGCTGCTAGATACGTAAGGAGCATGGTATTGCTATACTCATGTTCTAATTCACGGAGTGGCCCCCTACTTCCGGTTGACACAGCCTGTCCCTCTTCCAAAGCGGCAAGTACCAAAGGAAGCTGTCGTACCAATCCGTCAACACTACGAAGGAGGGTGTCATCTGGTGTGATTTCACCTGCCTTAACCTTCTGCAAGAATTCAAGTAACACATTCATACGAATATTCATGGCACGAATACTTGACTGAAGGGAGTCTTCGGTACTGTCCAACTCGGTTGATCCTCTTGTGAAGGGTGGCTTGGATGGCTTCTTCTCCTGCTTGTCATCATCCTTCTTGCTCTTCTTACCCGTCTTTCTACTATCATCACCACCAACTGTTGCTGCTGCTGCTTCCTCCTCCTTGTTCTCAGCAGCAGCGGCAGTAGACGCGTCAGCAGCATCCTTGGCGGCCAATGTCACTGCCGACTTGGAAGGTTGTGTCTTGAACACCTTCTCAACTGCAATACGTTCTGGTTCTGGTGTGTCTAATTCAAAATCAGCATTGACAAATACAGCCGATGATTCAGCAGTGCTGAGAGTTTCATAAACTGCCAATGGTAATTCCTCATCGACTTCCATTTCCTCCGAGGCATTGTTTGAGGTAGATGATGGCTTTTTATCTCCATTACTACTTTCGTCCATCGTCTTGGATGCATTCATCAATACGAATAAAGGAGCCTCAACATCATCATCACTAATTGTTACATTCTCACTTCCATGACTACCACTACAATACCGTGCCATTTCAGTTTGATTCATAACTAAATCCTCTTCCGAGGGCATGACATCAACATTCATGGAATTTTCATCATGTTTCTGTACACGATACCATCCCACAACTCTGTGTTGGGGAAATACCTTTTGATGCAATTCAATCTTCTTGAGAATTGCTGCACGATGGGATGGATCTTCATTGCCACCGTTCTTGGGATATTCCATTTCTTCAGCATCAACTATACTAACATCTCTCCCTAATGATAATTATGTGTGGATAATGAGATGTGGCATATATAAAAAAGTATACATACATTAGATGTATAAAGAAATAAAAGTCAAGGAATTATCCTGGAGTGTGTTCATACTATACCAATCCTAGTGTATAAGGCAAAGATCTGACACCCTGCACCGAACCAAGTATTACCAAATTCCAAAGATCACGTTAACTAACCACTCTCTTGTCACATAAATAAATTCCACACAACACCAAGACATATAAACATATACACCACAATCATCCATATAAACAATACAATACCACCACACCCATACGAAAACAAACAATATAAAAACTTACCAGATCCACCACCACTATTTTCATTTGAATAATAACCAAATAATAAACCCACAACCGGTGCAGTTTTAGGTAATGCCGACCCGCCTGTTACAACACGTGTATGATGATCTGATATACCAATAATTGCAAGTGCTATGTATATAATAAGATAGGAAGTAATGAGGAGTGTTTGTTAAAAGATGCACAAAGAAACTTAGCAAAGACACATAATAAAACTTACGCCTCATTTTAATCGATCTCGATGATGATAGGGTACCGGCAACTGCACCACCGCTACCACCACTATCTCCTACTGTTTTATCAATATCCATATTGTTATTTGTCTTTTAATATGAGGTCAATAGCTTACCCTCACTACAACTACGCCCAATACAAAAGAGTAGAGTAATTTTGGCGATCGAACGGGATCTCTTTAGAGTTGAAGCAAAGATTGGCAATCAGATGCAACAATGCTTGTTGACAAAGGCGGCAAAGCATATTGATGACATATTGAATGATTACCATACTATCAGCTGCGCCATTGAACGTCGACTGCACTGCTGTGCTTTTTCTGCTGAAGTGGTAGGTATTGTTTAGTGCACATCTTGTGTCATTTTTGTTATGTACCTATCTAACAACATGTTGAGGTCTATTACTGAAATTAGTTTGAGGAGTACTTGTTAGTAGAATATGAGCTATGCAACACGGATAGGTCGATGTCTTTATAAGATGACAACACATCGCAAACACATTGGCAAGAGGTCGATAAACCTGCCAACATCAAGTACTATAAAAAGGATATCAACTACACCTCAAACTTATAGAAATGTCGGCGGTAATGCTCATTGCAATAGAATGATACCGCTTACATCACATCTACTGCAATATCAATCATCATTATCAACAGTAATATCAATAAGACATTCGTCAACAAGTACAAAGGATGTAAATAGATTATTAGGCCTCGATGAAGATTTCGACGTTAGTACAACCGATAAGAAACCAGATACAAGTATAGATAGTTTACTAGAGTATTATGATTCATTAGTACAAAGTGGTGAAGTTACGAAAGATATACATCAGATACAAGCTTTAACTGAGTTGGATAGATTAAGAGATGAATGTATATTATATTTGAACAATCAAAACAATACAACAACTGCCAATATTGATAACAATAACAGTCAAGAAGAAGAGTCATGGTCTACATTAACAAGTATATTCTCAATGAAATCATCTTGGTCTGAACCAATATCACAAGAACGTCAATCATCGAATCTCAATAATCCACCACCCAAAGGAGTCTATCTACACGGAGGTGTCGGCTGCGGGAAGACATTTTGTATGGATCTCTTCTACCATTCATTACCATCTTCAACAACAACAATGAAGAAACAGAAGGTTCACTTTCATAAATTCATGTTAAACGTTCATAAACAAATGCATAATGCCAAAATGATACAAAAGCTTAAAGGTGATGAGGTGATCAATTATGTTATACAAAGCATATTTAAAAATGGGAAGATATTATGCTTTGATGAATTTCAAGTAACGGATGTTGCCGATGCACTTATATTGAAACGATTATTCACTGGTTTGATTGATAATGGGGTTGTAATTGTTGCTACAAGTAATAGACCTCCTTCTGACTTGTATAAAGGAGGATTACAGCGTGACTTGTTCCTTCCATTTATTGATTTGTTAGAAGAGAAATGTACAGTTGTAAGAAAGTCCGCGTTTGTATTATTTTATCATGAGAATTCAAATGTTCAATATGAAGTCTCAATGATTTGGCTATTTATTTGACCCTTTTCTGCCTTATTTGATTGCTTTTGTAACCCACTAGTACTAACATATGTTACAATTATCTCTCTTTCTTCTTCGTCAATTGTGATAACGCGCATCTTCCAGCAGGCATGTGGAAAAGTGAGACTGATTATAGAACGATTCATAGTCATGATACAAGCAGGCAACAGGTATACTTTGTCGATAATGATGACGACGATGATGGTACATCAAGACAACTATCAGCGAGAGAGTCATACCTAAAGTTATTCAAGAACCTTACCAAAGATGCACTAACAATCAACTCAATGACATTGGATGTCGGCCAAGGCCGTCAGATATTCATTCCAATTGCTTCAGAGGAATTAGATATAGCAAGATTTACATTCTGTCAACTTTGTAGCACTGCAAAAGGCGCTGCCGATTACCTTGCAGTTGGCGATAGATTTCATACAGTATTTGTTGATGATGTTCCGAAACTCAAATTCAATGAAGTGAACTTAGTAAGAAGATGGATAACATTCATTGATAGCATGTATGAATGTCATGTTCGGCTGATAATACTTGCAAAAACTGAGCCCGAAGAGATGTTTGAAGTAGATTTAGATTCTCAGTATGATGAAGTATTTGCATTTGATAGGACTAGAAGCCGAATGGAAGAAATGAGAAGTGACGTCTATCTCAAGAAACATCATCATGAGCTAATCTCTTCAGCCTAGTAAATTCTTAAAAACTTAAACTTAAGATACTATCAATCAAAAGTATCTTCTAACTACACTTCACATTGTCTACCCCATGCTTCATGTGTAAGACATGACTTCATGATGAGGTGATGTAGACGAAACACACCTAACATTTGTTCTGGTAATGTCCCATCTTCCTCACTTCCCTCAATCACAAAACCAAGATCAACAGTAACAACATCTGATTTTCCCACTACCGTATTGGCAACTGAATTCCCAAATGCAGGACCTTTTGTTACATCCAACTTAATCTCAAGGTAATTATCTTCAATCGATCCATTGTAAGTAACGGGTAGTTTGGTACCAATTAAAGCTGGTGTTGACCCAATCATTTTCTTAATCATCCACGGCCCTGCACATACTCGTGGTATAAGCTTCAAACGCTTATTTCTATACTCGGTATCTCCCTTCATGAATGATCGCCATGCCTTCTCGGATGGACTATTGGCATGCTTAGTTGAGAATGGTCCATCATCGGCTGTTGGTCGTATCAGGTAGGCTTGGAAGTTACCCCATGGAACTATAAAGTTTACAATCAGCATAAATGGTTGATTGATACCAACTTTCTTACATGCCATCTTCCATCTTGATAAATAATGTTGTGTACCCCATGAAGAAGAAGAAGAAGAAGAAGTTTCACTTCCACCATTAACAAAACTATCAACACCAAGTATGGAAAAGATTGATTCATCACTATCAACTTTAATACCATCTTGTGCATATGTTGCTCCACGAACTTTCTTTGTTGAGGCGTGTGGTTCTGACCATACGTTTATCGGATTGGATGATATGTTAAACACAGCTGGTTTAGATGCTCCCGCTACTGACGAACTTGACTTTTTGCTTGACTTGGACCATGATTTTGTCTTACGATGAGATTTACCACCAGTACTAATACTGCCATCCTTCTCTTGTCCTATACACAAATCACGTGTCATGGCAACACATCCATCTTCTGAGTCAGTTGTTAATGTCCGTTCCAATGTACATCCAAAGTTGTTAGATTGATGTTGTTGAGATGATGATGCTGATACCGAATCACTCATTGAAGTTCTTCTATTTGACGACTGATGTGAGATCAATCCTTTGTAATAATCATCTTGAACATGTTTTATCGTTGTTCCCATTTGTTGTACTAGATGAAACCACCAATATTTGCCACCACTGACTACCTCTGTGTTACCAGTTGAAATTATTTGGATGGGATTACTCAAGTATACTCTGGGATATTGATATGTTGATATCAATTCAGCATTTACTTCTACTCCTGATGTACTTGTATATATTGGCGGAGGTTGGGCATTCTCATATTCCGCAAAATGTGACATATGATCAACTCCGCCCAACACCGGCTGCATTAAATTATCATTGTTCATACCTAACGACGAGTAACTACTACCATCATCGTTACGTGCTTTCTTTGGTGGACTCTCTTTCATACCACTTTCAAATCGACCATACGAATGTTGTTCTCTATATCTATAATTCTTACGAAATGTATGTTGCGCATTATTGGCAACTAACTTTGCTTTTGATAATTCCATTGCAGGCGATTCAGGCTCTTCTTTGTTGGAATGAATAACTGTTGATGAAGATGAGGTTGGTGTTGGTTGTTTTCTATTGTGTTTACGTCTTGGTGGTGTTTTATATACCTGTTGATGTGATGATGTACCCATCATTACACTATCTTCATCTATAGTTTCAGAGGCATATAATGATAATAGACTAGATTGATGCATAATAGAATCGGAACGGATGGGAGCAGAGGCAAATTTGTTACTAACGAAGCCCTTCTTCTTTCCACTATTGAGAGTACCACCATCAGCTACGGAATCTAATTTATTACCACATGATAAACCTATACCCATTAATTCAGTGGCACCGATACCTTTATTCTTCTTTGTTGCTGGCGATGGTCGTTTCCTTTGACCGTCGTTTGTATTGTTATCAACGTTACTAACTACTGTAAACCCCTCCATATAATCTTGATTATTCGGTATACCATTTACATTATATGAAGAGGTATTGGTATCGGCAGCACAACAAGTAAGCAAGTCGGTTATAGATGTACAATTTTGTTGTTGTGTATTGTGATTCTTTTTGGTATTCATGTTTTGCAAGTTTCAAGCTGTAAATGTACTTTATATTGCAATGAAACCTGTAGTGGTCAGTGGTGGTATTTAAGAGGTGGCGAGGGCTTAGTAACTGACTTTGTGTTCGACAATCGACTGCTGAACGAAATGAGAAACAACGTCACGGGTCCCCACAAACTTGGATGAATGAAGACGAGTGAACTGATAGATAGTCTCGGTGTTCTTGTAATCTAAACTGCATATAGTATTTAGGATTGTTCAACTGTTAGTATGTTTTCAAAAAGTACTACAGTTGATCACATAAATAAAGAGACAGACCCTAGTCTCATTCTCAATCCGTTCTCAACATAGGATTCCTTAAACCACATCCATTTCTACTAGGTAGCATGCTACTAGGTAGCATGATACTGTTCAACAACATGCTCGGGATGCATCTATTCATTCCTCATCTTCTTCACTACAGGCGAATCAGATGATTGTGTCTTACTACCACCTACACTTTCACATAAAGTTGGTGCCCTTTGCAACAACTCAAACATCAATTGTAATCCATCATTATCACGTCCAACCCAGGCCATAATGTTGGGAAGTTGCTCTGTCTTTTCCATATCATCAGTAGTCTCCAATATAGTTTCCATCAATGTCTTGTATCCACGGTACCCCCTATTGTCAGCAATAGTTTCCTGATTGAGGTGATGAGCTTCAAGGATCTTTTTACGAGCCACAGCAAACTTATCTTGCTCATTGCGGTTCATTAGTAAGTACATAGGTAGATTCTTTGCCATCAACGGGCAAGTTGACATATTTCGAGCAAATTTTGCTTCTTCACCAGGGTAAGAAATCGTCTCTAACACATGATTTGAGTTGAAAGTCTCCATGATACTTCTCTGGTTGTATACAACCCTGGTGAGCATATTCATCCAAGGACTCCAGCGCATCAAAGGTAAGCAAAGTTTCTTCAACGTCTTATGAAAAGTACTATCAAAAATAACATTTCGCCCCATGTAAAGAGAAGACACCAACTCACGAAAAATACCACTATCAAGTGCGTTATGTCCCATATACAGACTCTCTAATTGACATGTTTGACTCCGTAGATAAAGAGTGGGTATTGATATCCATCCATCTCGGGTGACGTTACTTAGATTCTCTAGACGGAGGGTCTTTAACGTACTATTGTAAGCCAATACAGTCATGAGATTGGTCAAGCTTTCATTGTTGAGGTTATTGTCACTTAGATCCAACTCCGTAAGTGAACGGTTGATGCGTAATGATACGGGGAAGGCTTCCCAGCCTGTTGCGGTTATGGTCTCTCCAAACTTCAGTTTCAATGTCTTGAGTGTTGTATTCTTCTTCAACACTTTTAATACTTCCAATAGGTCTCCATCACAAGATGAGTCGATTACTTCCAGAGTTAGTTCCTCAATTGAAGAATTACGGCACGCCCAAGACATTGACATTCCTTTTGTACTATAGAATTGAAGATGCAGTACCTTCAAATTTGTATTGCTTGCCAACGCATCCTTTACAATAGTAACTGTTGAAACCATATCTTCTCCTATCCCTTTAATTACTAACCTTTCAATTGAGTTATTTGATGCAATACCATTCAAAAACTGACAACATTCCATCACATCCTTCTTCCTTTTATTGGCCGCACTTTTCAAGAAGTGTTCTCCGGAAGTAATTGGGTTTGGTTCTGGTACTCCATCTATAATCATACTCAATCTCTTTTGTTGTTCAAATGATGAAGTATGTAGATCTGCGATCTGTTTCTCAGTTGATTTATCATGTTTCGGAAAAGTAATATCTAATACCTTGAGATGTGTAGATGTACCGATTAGACGCCCTGCCTCATTTAGTCCAATACTACAATGAAATAGAGCACGCTCTGTTAATAACAAACACATGTGTTTGATGGATGGATCATCGTTTTTGAGTTGAATGATTTCATCATCTGACAATAATGGTTGTTTGTCCTCATCATACTCCGATTCATCAGAACAATTTGATGACTCACCGCCGCTTTGTAAATCAATAAATTTAATTAAAGCATTACTGTATTATAATAATGAACAATAGCAACACTAAAATATTACATACTTATACGTACCTACTACTTTCCTCGCTGTAATCATCGTCTTCTCCATTGCCATTATTATTACCATAAATTGCGTTGCCCTCGGCAGCTTCTTCGTTATCATTATTTTGGTTCATCGTATATTGTACCATAAATCATGGGAATAGACATAAATATATGCTATCCTAGTAGGAGAGTGCGATAATGGTGATTTTGCTTGCACTCCAATTGAACCCACGACAACTACCCCCGGGAGTTGAAACAGTTGACACAATCTTGTACTGGACACAAGCCAAAATTTTCTGGGCTCCAATTTCATATAGCAATTTCAACTGTAGTAATAGTATCGACTATCTATTAGGCACGTAGGCAAGAGCGTCGGTGCAAGAGATAGTAGTAACTAAACTAACAACTACTTGGTTTCGATGACTGCCGACAAAAGTGAGCAGTGTCACGGGTTACCACTAACTTATATACTGGATAATGAAGTTAAGTCTCGGTTTGAGCATTGCAGTATAGTGGAGATATCTAGTGTGATGTTCTCCACTTTCCAGGCCAGTATATCGTAGTGCAAACAAGGCAACCTTCTTATTGGAATGGGTAAAGACTGGTGCTATCTGAATCTGGTATCTTCCGACTCGATTGGCTGGGTGGCTGCCGCGGACAGCAAATATATACCGAGTGTATAACATAGATGCAATTAGAGTTAGTCAGTTCTTCTTTGGCCATTCTTAAGCTAAGCACAAGATGTGTCCAACAACCCATCTGAACACTGTCCTCAGTAAAAATAATCCATGAGCAAATCATTGAAGAAATTAGTGTAATGCCGTCCATCACCTCGCCTTGTAAACTCCTGGGCTTCGTAAGTCATATTATACATGTCAAGCACTGGAATAGAAAGGTCTGTCATTAACGCCACTTGCAAATTATTAATTTTCTTTGCTCGAGTACTAGGTAGTAGTGAACAAAGTCAAGAACATATGTTCCATCGCCCATGTCTCCCAAATAGGCAACAGCATCAACGAAATCATTATCAGTCTTGTCGGAGTATGTGATATAGTATTCATCTCCACCTTCAGTCTTTGGCTCTCCATCAATAGAGTAACTTTTGAGGATCACATTTTTATCACCATGTTGTGGGTCAAATGAGATTCTAACTTGAGACGTTGCCGGGCATGCCAATTGGTGGTCGCGCAATTCGTCCAGAAGAGATTGAGGCTTTGGGTCCGGTCGATCAGACGGAAGAACTAAATCCCCACCACCACGGACATGTATACTTTGGATTGCATAGCCAATCTCTTTTGCAAGCTGCGACTCGTCAATCCTAGGATTCCGTTCAAACAAATAGTATGATATGCTGACACTTCCCGCATCTTGTTTTGATACAACTCGAATCCTTTACCTATAATGGTTGTGACATTTGTAGCATCCCCTCGCCCTGCTACTGCTAGTTCATTAAATTGATAGAATATTGTATTGATACGTTTACATCCCAATCCTGCTTGAATCGCTAATTGAAGGCATTGGTATAGATTTGTTCCAATAACATCATATCCCCTGCAAGCAACATCGGTTTGGTGTTGAATTCGTCTTTCCGCCCAGTCTTGTGGATTCCTCTCACTCAATACAACTATGGGTTCATTACCACGGATCTTCTTTGACGCAATCAAGATATACTCAGCAAAATTTGGATACGGAGCATCATGAATTGCATCAATGTCTGGACTAGATATCACTTGATTGATACGGTCTAACATCACATGTAATGTTTGGTGTTGGACACTCAATATCTTCTTCATCGTCGGGGGATGTTGCACAGTTCTTAAGACGATTGTATGCCCGTAAAAGATCAAAGTGGGCCATGACACCTGGCGATGGTCTCTCGTAGTTTGTCTCAGGGTAATTGCAATGCAATTTCCAATGCACTGATCTTAGACCAAGTTGACATGTAGCATCATAGAAAGCATGAGTGGCGGTGGTACCCTCCCCAGCATTGAATATAAGAGGCTTAAAATGGGAAGGATTTAGAATTGTTGCATGAATAGGTTGATAATCAAAGGCAGATTTGAGATTAGAGTTTATGTACTTCGGAACTTTGAAACTTTCTCTTGTCTATGTAATCAGATAAACGGAGTGATCGATGTATATCGCCACTGTCGTCGTCATCATATCATTATATAATATAATATTGTATAATACAACACATGATAACAGTATAATAGCGTTTCGTTTGGATTTGGTCATTGCTAATTGTCTATAATATCTCTCCTCTATCCGCTCATTAGCACACTACTGGCCAAGAAAGTTATACTGTATGATTTCATATTACATCATACCAACTATTCAACTTTCAACCTACTATCGTAATAAACCCAAACCCCCACAGAGAATGACTCTTTGATCGCCAAATTTTATTCATAACTACTCTCTTCCAACTATCTATCTGGCTATTCTTGTGAAGTCGATAATAATAGGGCCCGCGGCCCTGTTCGATATATAATAACAAAGCGTGTTAATAGTGAACATGACTCTTACTGCTGCCGCCTTATTTGCAGTATCAATGGTACTCTTATTAGAATCATCCTTGAACGAGACTTTACGAACTACTTCATCACTACGACGTCGACAACTTTCTCTTCAGCGATTTCATGATCCCACAACATTAGAAAGGAAGGAAAATCAGTTATTATCATCAGACTCGGTAGTTGTTGTTGATGATTATTACAGTCCTACTCCTAGTGAATGCGTGGTAAATGATGGATTGCCAATCATTCATGATAAAGACCCTGTGTTTTTACAAGAGATGAGTAGTGAAATAACTTCATACAAAACGAAATTTGATAATTATGTCATGCCCGAGATCTCTGTGTTGGGACCATCATTTTATTTCAGAGCAACCGATCCAAACTACAGAATACAGAAGAATTTCCCATCACTATCTCGTGCCTGGAATGAAACATTTATTGTACAAGATCATGAATCAATAACAAGTCACAATTCGGATATTTTGGGAAATCAGGGAGTATCTGATAGTATAATACTCGAAGGAATGAATGATAGTATTACAAATTTACCAAATGGCAACTATGCCGCCTTCTCGGGTTGGTAGTTGGTAATTATGGGTACTTTGTTCATGACCACGCAGTTTAACAAACATCATATGGATGGACCCGCGTTGTTCAACTTCTACTACACCCAAAGTGATAGAATTTGCAAGCTCAAAAAGAACGCCACTTATACAGAAAGGATCTATATGGGGATATTATCTCTGTAAGTTTTTACTGTGTTAGTTAAGTGTACATATGTTCATTTTTGCTCAATTATATCTATCACATTGTTTAACTTCTGTACACGACATGATCACAGTGTTTGGAACAATGCCTTGGATTGATTATCAGGTAAAGTCTGTGGTAGTATCTTAGTTCGCTTTTTGGCTGCCTTTGTGAACTACATGGACTTACACTCTTCTCTTCTGAACTGCGATACTTCTTCCGATCCAGTACATATATTACACTCCCGAATCAACAAATTCGAGAACCATGATAGATGTTGATGAGTTTGAGAATGCTCTGCACAGGATGTGGAGGATTTAAACCCCCAAGAGGTGCCTGAACATGAAGTGAGAGACTGCCGGTGCTCCTTGGGGAAGATACTTATCCTAAAGACAACATCGTAGCAAACATCTAATGGGGGAACCGATCACTGTCAACAAATACCCATGAATCATCACCCATATCATAGTGTCTCATGAAGTACACAAAGTATGCAACATTCGTAGTCGATACGCCAATCCAATAATGTGCCGTAGCCATTGCAATTAGCTCAGTTATGAACTTGTGATAGTGATCATCAGTCTCTTTGAGTGTCCAATGCTTCATCTCAGATATTATGAACCCGTGACTATCAACCTTATCGCATTCAGAGACAAAGTTAAAATCATTTCTTAGGGCACGAAGTTCCTTCATTACACTACAATCATCACTTGCGACGAATATGGTAGGTACCTTCCCATCAAAGTGAGTTTTAATGGCATCTTCAGCTTTATCAATATATACTTGCAAATCTGATTCAACTTCATATTCTAAAGATTTATCTCCCCTTCGAACTGATAGAGCCATATACTTGTCGTTAAGGCCATGATCTTTTAGCCTACTACATGCAATTTCTCTTGGTTGTGGTTTGATGCGAAATAGACGACGCATAACATGCTTCTTTAACCATATATTATCCTTCTCCCATAAGTTTAGAAAGTCAAGATTGCGTGTTTTATGTCGATCTGGATAGTCAATTACTTGGTTTCCGCCACTTCGTTTCCCATACTCATGATGTTGTATCATATGGTAGTGCGGTTCAAAGACTTGATGAGCCTTAATTGCATCTTGAACCTTGTTAGAACTTTCTGGTAGTCCAATTGGTTCGAAGTAACGCTCGAGGAACGGACTGACAGTCTTCTGTGGAGGTTCTCGGTAGGCTAACTTTGAAACTTGTTTCCCTGTTGTATAAGAGTATATGAGCGTACAGGATAAGATTAGAATTGCTCAAGAGAAACATCTAAACACATGACATTAATAAGAATCTTACCATTCTCCGATACATAGAAACAAACTCCCTCTTCCATCGCCCAAATTGCACCTTTTAGGATGAAATGCAAAGCATTAGTTAGGCCGCCATATACCCCGAATTGAAACAATATACTGTATTTGTCATCATATCTACATCGGTCGTAAGGTATTGGTGGCTCGGACGGTTCTAAACACCATTCAGAGGTCGATATACCGTCGAATAGTACATCTGTTGCTATTTTATGTTGTTCAATTTGATCATAAAGTTTTTCATCGAGTGATGATGCCATGAGGAGTTCCCGACGATACTCGTCACCGCCTTCTTCTCTTATTATAACCCAGCCACTGTAAAGGACGAATAATGCAATAAGAGTATACCGTACTACGGCCACACTTGTCCTTGTGATGATAAGCATATTAAGGTCTTGTGTGTTAGAGTAGTTCCTAGTAGCAATTGATTGATAAATATGAGTAGTTATAGTCTGCTCTCTCTCTCGAACATCAACCGATACAGTTGATGATATACTTATATTTCAGAGAGTACCATACTGAGGAAGTCCCAATGGGGTGTGACATAATGACTCTATTGTCGAAAAATAAATTTTTAAACCTCATCTCATATATACCCTGACTCTCATCGATTTGATACTGAATTGATATGATATCGTCTTTGTTTACTTGTAGTCTCGGGACGGCGTGTTGATTCAATACCATATACACCAAATACTCGGACAAATAATAAAGAGTCTCTAGATACCCAAGATACCCCTCATTGTTTAATTGTTTGCAATACAATTAGTTGTCAACTCTCAATCAGCCTACAATATAAATATAATGGTTGTCATACAGAGAATGAAGAGCATAGTGGGGTACATTCTTATTGCCCTAGTTCTTCGTGTTTGGTACAGCAGTGATGGAGAAGTTAGCGACTCGTCAACTACATCGATCGGCAGGCATCGAGAACTATCACTTCAACAATTTCATGACCCCGCAACAATCGATAATAAACTCGTTGGACAAGTTGAAAAGGAGCAAGTTGAGCTTAACAACATTGCTAATATTGAAATTGAAAATGGTAATGTCGCCTTTCGTGTATTGCAACAACAAGAACATGAGCCTCAACGTAATTATGAACCGATCCTAATTGAGATTGTAAATCCAAAGCTAAATCATTATTACAGCGTTACAATCACAAGTTATAATAAGTATACGAAGACCGCTACCTTGCTTGATTATGATTTTGAGAGTTCAACAACTCTGGCATACTCATGGACTCCCTTTATATCAGGTACATATGATATACTCGTGCATGAAATAAGTAGTGCAAATCAGAATGGTGATAAATCTCAATTGGTACAGCCGGGAGTATATCCTATTTATATTCCATCTTCAGTAGAGGATAAGAAAGAAGAAGATTATAGAAACACAAACGCTTTACCGCCATGCCAAACTATCGACTCTTCTACATTATTTACTCATTTTGATGGACATTGGCTAGGACCAGAGTTCGAATCTACTGAAAGCTTACGCAACGGATGGTCGTTTGTTCCAAGTTTGGATAGCTCAATGGTGGGAAGTAGAGAAAAGACGTGTAAGATTGAAACATTCAGCTATGATGAGATACAAAGTATACCCAGAAAGAGAAAGATTTTTATCTTGGGTACATCAATCCATCGAGGTATCTTCCTATCACTAGTCGATATGATGCTTGATAAGGCAGAGAAAGAAGAGCTGTCGAGCTCTATCATTCAAAAATGTTGGGGTAGAATGACTGTGCAAAAGAACAATCTTGAGGTAACCTATCAAGACTGGCGAGTGTCAGAATTCGAGTCACCCAGTATGCAAAACCAACCACCATTCATTGAGTGCCATAATGAAAAGCTTTCGAAGGAGAAGGGAATGTATTATGCCAACGCTACAGAGATATGGTCAAAGATTTGGAATGAAAGTAGTGAAGAATGGCCTAATGTGATATACATGTTGCACATGTTTGCGAGGAATAAAGCAAGCTTTCAAATTCATACTTTACCTCTTCTGGAGATGATACCAAGCTCATGGACTGGAGTCTTATTCCTTGGTGATAGTACCTTTAGTGCTGCGGACGCAGGCGTACAGAGTAGAAGTAGATATAGGCGGATCACAAAAGACAATCCTAGTGGACTTGTGGACCAGTCCATTCATGAACTCTACTCCGAGGATATCAGTGCAGTTGTGTCGTCGATAAATGATTCGAGGGTACGATATATTGATGGAATAGGGGCCTCAAAAGAGCATAGAATGTATGGTGAATTCGGGCCTGATCACATACTTCAATCACAGCACTTTCATCATATGTGCGAAGAAGTAGATCAAAGCAATCCCGACACTATCATGACTGTCTGTTCAAATGTTACGGAGTTAATGGGTCAGTTACTTATCGGGCATGCTGTTGGGCCTAAGGCCGAGCTTGAAACAACAAAGAAGGATGTTTCGAAGTCACCAACTCCCTTAAGATGGTGCCATGCCTGTCCATCTTGTATGCTACCATTTAAACTGATGCCAGATCCTGAACTAACATGTCATGAGGGCCCCATCACTAAGAAGGATGAGAATATCATCATAGGAGGCTGTTTGAATCCATGTCCCAAGTTCTGCCTTGAACAGGAGGTGACGAGAACTTTTGCAAGTCAAAGTGATGAAGTGTATGTGAGGCAGTGCCCTATATAATAAGCAGTTTATTTTACATCTGGAATCATACTTATACTGATCTCATTTGGAATCTAAGATACCTCAAGATACCTCACATTGTCTAGACATCTCAATCAATCAATAAAATATATAGTTATGCGAGGCAATGTCCTAGTCAAGTTAATTAGGTGTACTTTACATCTAGATATGATTACATTCTATCACCGCTGCTGTCTCAAGTATGAGACTGAATGCATAGAGTTAAGCTTCCCTTTACACTCCTGAAACTTCTCAGACAATGTATCCTTGTCAAGACCCTTACTTGGGCATTCGCCCTCAACAGTAACAAACTCTGACCGAGGAATAGAATTATAACCAAATAAACAATAATCTAACCAATACAATCTTTCAATTGCAGCTATCATCGTTTCCGGTGCCAAGTCTTCACAAGTTTCTTTATTATGATTATTGTTGTTGCTCAACTCGTGATTCATTAACTTTGGAAATTTACCTCTATTACCGTGTCCTATTGTAGTAATGAGAAGACGATCAATACCTTCATCCCAATATTCTTGACATAGTATATTGTCTACCTCAATTGTATGCCCATCCTTGCTTCTAATAAAGTTGTACTGTGGTTTAAAATGCATTTGTACATCTGCAAAACCAGTAGTCTCAAGATGATTTACATATTCATCAATCGTTCTATTACCAATATATTGTTGTGTCTGTATCCTATCGCCTTCATTGCACTTGTCAGATGTTAGATATCGAAAAGCACTAATAAATCTATTGCAAGGATGTCTAACTGTTGCAGCAGTATGAAAATTAGATATGCCTCGTTCATTTGCATTTTTCATCATGTTAAATATGGTATGATGTCCACCCGTTGGTCCGATTACTCTGCGATCATCGAATAATTCTGATCTTTCTATTGTGGTGCCGCCTGTTTTGGGAATGTGTACATAGATTAACTTATGTTTTCGACTTGTGCATCCGACATCTTGTTGTGTCAACAGTGTCGTCATCTCTTCTGTTGCAACAGAAGGTAGCAACAGAAGAAGAAAAACTATTATATAAGGCAATATCATATTGATCGAGGTATGTGTTTTGTTATCCGCCGCCGCCGTAGACTGTATTAATAGCAATCCTCTCTCTCTTATATGGTACCTATGAACTATGGACTATGGAGGGTGGGGTTGCTTGCTTGATGCTCAAATTTTAGCTACGGTGTGACACACGCGCGGTCATTCTTAATCTTACATTTTTTGTCAGATGACTATCGAATGAAGGATGTTGGTAGATAGTAGTAGTCTATTAATGCTACCATTAAGCCTACTATACATATATGAAGAGCTTATAGTTGAGCTATTGACAACGCGGATAATAATAGAATTGCAAAAGGTGGTAAGGTTGATAATACTTAGACACTCGAGTATCCTATCGAGCCATGATTGCAGCAATTGCAAACAAACATCGAAGGCACTTCAAGTCTGCCAAATCAGTACTTCTACTTGCATTAACAATATCAATGATGGCAAGCGTATTCTTATTCGATGAAGAAGAGTATCTCCCGAAGGCAGTAATATCATCGTATAATAATGATGTTGATGATGATGAATATGAGTATAAAAAAGACTTAAATGATGATGATGAATATATCACTACCGATCGAAGACACTTGTTGGCAGAATCTGATGTTATCATAAAACCATATAACCTCATTGATACTATAGAAGAAGCGAATATGTTTGATTCGGCATTTGCTATACTCATGTATGATCCGTAAGTTGTTGTTTGTGTTTTGATCAAGGAGTTTTGGTATGTTCACATGATATGCACATAAGATATGAACATCTGATATGCACCACATGCACTATCTGAGTTATACTCACCTTATTGAAATACCTCGTTCCCTCTTCGTTCATCCATATATAGGCCCACTGATAAATTCATTGCTTATATGCCCGAACAGCATGGATCAGAAGAAAACTATTTTGATGTTAGGAATCTGATCAGTTTGTTGAATATGATTAGGATCTACTTCCCGTAAGTCTTTTAGGTCACTGTTCTTTCCTTCTTTTGTGTTGTTTTTCAACCTCATCATCATCATACGTAACTTGGATCTATTTTTCAATACATTAACATGTAAACAGGGAACGCTTTCGAGGACTAGCATCTCAAGAGTTTGCCTTTCCGATAGCATTTGGTGAACGTCCTCACACTCAAGTTTCCAAGTTGCCCCATACATCAGGAAAGGCCCCGGTGCTCGTGTTGGGCGGTGTATTTCGAGATGAAACGCTCTACCCTAACTTGATACCATTGCCAAAGCCAGGATTACACCTGAATTGCTTCGAACAGTGGGCAATAACAAGGACTCTCTGTCCAGGGTTTCAATATCATAGTGATGATGCCATGTCAAGTCGATTGCTCAGTTCTAAGTACGACATCGATCTAGGCTTATCTGATGTCATATCGGAAGATGATATGCCGCCCGGCTTGTTGTTCCGCCGTCTTACTGATGATCAAGACTATATTCTTCACAAGCATCTCAAACCAATGGAGCATTATATTCCAATTCAAGGAGATCTGAGTGACCTACAAGAGAAGCTTGCATATGCTCGAAATCAAGTTGACAAGTCTAAGTTGATTGCCGATCAGGCTTCACGATTCTTTCAACAGATTGGCACAGAGGAAGGTTTCGTCGACTGGATGTTCAAGCAAGATTTCGTAAGACCTATTAGACGAGTGATCAAGGCATACGAGCCAGTATCTAACTATATTGATATCATCGAGTCGTTACCAGACGGCAATAAGATGATACCAGTTCTAGAGTGCTCATATTCTAAAGCATCAGGAAGTTCATGTACGTCCCCGACATCTTACGATGACGAAGAGGGTACAAAGATGCCTCTCTTCAAAAAGATTGCTCAACAAGTATTGCCGAGCACTCGATGGTTAACAGATCAGTATCCTAACATACTTAATCGTCGACTAGGATCGGCCACTCTTTGTGACAAAAACAGGAAGCCGATTATGCATACATTTTTCGAGCCAATAGAAAAAGAAAATGGCTCACAAATAACAGCTGGAAGCACTGATCAAGGACATCAAGACTTGATCAATGTGTGGAAAGAAAGTTGGGAGAGTATAGGATTCGAAACCAAGGTACTAACGAGAGGAAAGTCCGCGTTAGTATTGTTTTATTGTATGACTCCGTGTGTTCAGTATAAAGTCTCGACGATTTGGCTGTTTTATTTGACCTTAGTTTGCCTTTATTGATTGCCCTTGCATAACATATGTACTAACATATGTTATAATCGCCCCTCTTTCATCCTCACGCATCTTCCAGAAGATGCAGTGAAACACCCCGACTTTTTCTATTACTACAAGCGATTGTTAAAACTCGGTGTGAGCGAATACAACCAACGTTGCTTCTGGAGATGGATGGCCATGGGTGCCTTGAACGGTGATTGCCAAAACGGTGGTTGGATGAGCGATTATGATACCTTCCCACTAAACTTTAATGTCGAGGAGGCTAAGGAGATCGAGAAGAAGCCAGGTTTCAAGAGTTACAATAAGCACACTCCGAACTTTCTTCATTCAGATGCTCAGCACTGGAATAAGATGATACGCAAGCTGATTAGACCACCAATACAAACAGTTCGCAAGGCACAGATTCTTTCTGATGTAGAGAAAACTTTGGTAACTGATATGCTCATGCTACGAGATGTACAAAAAACGTACGGTAATGATGAACTTGGTATTACTGTTTGGGAACGTGAGTCACCTATTGCACCTCAACCGTTATCAATGTTATATGACTCTGATGAGGAAGACGAAACAAAACTTGTCATCAATTGCGAAAGAGCCAAGTTATCTAAGGTCGAACATATCTCTCACATGAAAACTACACAACTACTTCTGAAGTATCCCGAGCTTAGAGGCGATCTCACTGATAAGCATACCTTTGTACGTCGTCGACCCTGGCTTGCTCAGAAGATGATGAGGGATTTTCAATCTTGTAGAGAACAATGAATGGTTTCCACCAATCTTGCATAGAATGTAGGAGAATGTAACTTTAACTTAGAGATAGGAATTTATTAGGATAAGTAATGCCTTAATTCTCATATCTATTTGTGCTTCTTATCTATATCCCCCGTGAGCACTACTCTTCTTCACATGCACAAATACCCAGTACTTCCTAAATTTCTTATATTTGTGATTCGTAGCATTGTGATATACTTGTTTTACTTCTTCCTCTTACCCTCTAATGCGTACCATAGACTGCCACCGACACAAATACCCAGCCCAAGTACTTGTACACTGCTCAATTTGGTACCGAATAGATACATACCAATAATAATTGATACTGCCTTGTTTGCTGTACTTGCTACTACCACACTTGTTCCCGAAAGTAAAGAGAAGCACTTGGGATATGCAATACCAATCAACACTCCTCCGGCACACGTGGCCAAAACCGTCAACTTTGCATAGATATCCATTGGTACAAAGGCTATGTATGCACCTCCCTCATTATTGAATGCCGCCAATACAAATACAATCGGCAGTGTCTCAATCTGTTGAATAAGACTTACTCCGTAACTTGTTTGAATCTTTAATTCTTTTGTATACTTGGTAATAAACACCTTATTCCAGAATGTATTCATAATAGTTGCGAATGAATTACCCACTAACCAAAGATAACCAACTAAATCAAAGTTAATATCCTTCCCGGCATAAATTAACATACCGATAGTAGTTGTTACCAAACTTAATACCTGTAATTTACTAAACTTATTCCCAAAGAAGCAATAATCAATAATTGCAATAATAACCGTACATGTATTACGGAATACAACGACAGTTGCAATGGCAACATATGGTAATGCCTTAAGTGATGTAACAATTTGCATAGTTAAGAAGATGGCAGTAGCAGCGAATACTCTCCACTGTTGACCAGTTAAAGGTTTCATTTCTAATACGCCAAAATGTCTATTAATCGCAAGATATAACACAGCGGTACCATTCTGTAGTAATGTTAATGTATTGGCAAAGTCACCCCATGCCTTCATGACATACTTATTACCAACAGTCATTGTAACCGAGGCAAGGAAGAGCATGAATAACCAAAAGGCTGGTGATTCAGCTACGCCTACATCTCTCTTTGTTGCGTCTGCTGATTGATCAACATTTAGTGGAGCGGGTTTGTCTACTAATGGTACAACTTCCTGATTCTCTTCATCAGTTGGCTGTGAGGGGTTTTGAGGCATTGCCCCTTTGCTTATTGCAACCATTCTTTGTTTGTTCTGTAGAAAATTATATATTGTATCTTTTGTGGTAACTTTTGTTGTAGTGTCAGCCCGTTCAACTACTACACAAGAAAAAGATAACTAGAGTGGGTTATAATGCTATTGTACTGGTGATATTCACAAAGCAAGGGCAATAGGGTAGAGCAATAGTAGAGG
>Ga0214480_100435_pt1 | contig 21203 bp, 22 predicted proteins | sample M1_20Mar14CPVII9_3_FD_165042 | JGI IMG/M metagenome (GOLD analysis project Ga0214480, IMG submission 165042) | Marine eukaryotic communities from Monterey Bay, California, United States - M1_20Mar14CPVII9sort6BwellE17 | ecosystem: Environmental > Aquatic > Marine > Unclassified | place: USA... | reverse complement strand
GCCATAAAAGTATGGTGGAGGGACTTACAATCATGCTGGGAGTGTTCAGGGACTTGTTATACACATATACAATGCCAAACAACCACTATTGTAGCACCCACATGATGGCATACCACCACTTGATGTTACGAGGTTCTCCGAAAGTCTATGGGAAAACGAAACTTTGACCCACCTGAGGGAAGAAAAACTCAAACGTGTGGCCATAAAAGTATGGTGGAGGGCCTTACAAAGGTGCTGAGTAGGGCCTTGTCCTACACATATACAATGCCAAACAACCATTATTGTAGCACTTTTGTGATGGCACACCGTATACATGACCACTTGTCTGGAAAATGAAACTTTGATAAGAAAAACATGGAACTCATTAGAAATGATTTGGTGACATATAGTAGACAGCATTAGAAGGTTTACTGACATGGAAATACCTGATATTGTGAGAGCTACATTTTGTTAGTAAAAAAAGCTTAGGGTGTGAAGTTTAGTGGTTGGAAGAAAGGCTTTCTTTAGTTGAAGATAGAAGAAAGTACACAATGCGAGCAAGCCTATGGTACCTGGTATTATCATAATGTCGTCTACTCAACTACTAAATAGGTACGTATACTAACTACGATACTATCCTATAATACGAATGATACCATATCTAGTTAGAGAGAGATTGATATAGTTGCCTGTAAACGACATGGCAGTATCTTTAAGAATAAGTAGTTATTTCACAGAGCCATCGAGGCAAAAATATTTATTTTATCTCATCTGCCTCTTGTATGTGATCGGTACATCAATCGTCGTCATATTAGAGCCCTTTATTACATTACCATGTAATGACGATGGTCATCAATCAGAAACCGAGTTCTTGAATGTACTATACCATTTAGATAAATGCGATAACATTCGATATCCGATTTTGTTATATATGACAAGGTCAGAAGCAGTACGAGGACGGCATCTCCTGATGGCTGTCTTCTTTGGTAGCTTGATAGGATATGAAAGAAGAAGTAGTGATAGACCAGCTGGTATTAGTGAGTTTATTTATTGTATTCTATTGCAAAATGAGAAATGGTGATGATGTATGTATTTGTTATGTGTATCCAAAAGAATACACAATTACGCATCTAATAATAATATCATATCATGACAATATTATCACCACAGGAACGATGGCTTTGGTGAGCTTAGGTTCTGCATTATTTACAATCAATTCTACTTTTGGTTTCTTATCTGGCCCCATGGTGAGTGTTTTCATGTAGTGTTATCTGCAATCATACTAAATATCTCATAGGTATGTCGGTGCATAATATCAACACGAAAAACACATGCACATAACAATAAATACAATCACAATTCAACTATAATACAAAAAGGCATGGGACTCTAGCAGAGTGTCAGCGGCTATTCCATCAGGTGTGTGTTTACCAGTGCAATCTTTTGATAAAACTCCATTATGTCATCGGGTAGGTTCATCATCTCATCGATCTCTCATTACCAAATCTTAGGAGTTGGATTCTTGGGCGCAGGATTAATCGTTAAATCAAGTGAGGTAGATCCCAATACAGGAGAAAGACATCATCTAGTTCAGGGGATAACTACTGCAGCAGCAACTTGGCTGAGTGCTGGAAAGTCCGTTTAGTTCAATATGGAGTCTTGATGATTTGGCTACTTCATTTGAACTTAGTTTGCCTTTATTTGATTGCCTTTGCAACCCACATGTACTAACATAAGTCAATATCATCTCTCTTCATCTTCATAAACCGTCAAACGCGCATCTTCCAGCCGTCGGCATTGCATGCGGCGGAGGGATGTACTTTGTTGCCGCTTTTACTACTGCATTGAACTTAGTATTGCTGCGGTTTGGACCAAGAGCAACAATATCTGATGATAGTAGTATAAATAGTCGTCAAAACAATGTATCAAGTGAATTCCAAACGTTGGTAGGTCGAGATGTCGAAACGGGAGGACGAGAACAACAGAGTAGAGCATCATATTCATACGGAACAGAACAGAGGACCGTCGAAGAACAAGTAGCAAAGACTCCGGGCTCTACTCGTAGTCGATCAAGTCGCATCACTCGAAATAAGCCTTCACTAATGTAATTGATTGTATATACTTACTTCTTTGCAAACAAAGATATACAAGAATGGGGTATAATGTTGCAATTGATACAATAGGCAAATTATCTTTCTCATACATACCAAACCTTAGAATTAGACTTCTAAATGAAACGGCTCAACTCCTTGTAAGCACAAATATTAACTCTAGGTTGGTCAACTCTACTGAAGATCTGATAAAGAAACGCCTTAAAGCAAATTCTTGGTTCCGTGTCGCATAGGTACCCACGGGAAAATGGCCTTGCGTGTGCTGTTAGCTGTTACACCACATATTTGTATCTCACAGCGAACCGCCGGCACATACGATGATAGAGTAGAATCTGTTGAACCACCCAACCATTATTCAAGTTCATAATAACATATAGACTGCTATTTCATCTTGTTGAGTATTAACTAAAGCGGCGGCAAAAATAAACGAGTTCTCCATAGCATAAAAATACTCTTGGTCGTCTTATCATTGCAAAGACGTACGTCTAGAGCTCTCGAAGCAATCATTTCCTCTCAGGATAATTTATATAACCATCATCTTCATTACAACATAACAAACATCATTATCATGGACACATCAATTAGAAAAATCGTCATTACAGAAGACGAGGACTTGGATCTCGATAAATTACTTCTTGGTGATAATTCGGGTGTTGTTGCAAATCCTATTCCATCTCGACCTCATTCATCACCCGGGAGTGCACCCTCCTCTCTATTGCATGCAGTACAATCAATATCATCTAATACCACAGTAATAAAAGATAAAGATACACCAACTACACCGATAGTAGTACTAGAGGAAGAGGAGGAAGACGACGAGGGATTAGGCCATTGGATTCTTCCGGAACCAGGTGCAAGAGAGGCAATATCTAATCTCAAGAGGGTTCCGTCTAAGTCTATTCTCAAGAAAACATCTAGTTACGGTAATTTTGATTTAGTATCATCACAATCTTCCAATATGACTAATAGCAAGAAAGGAGGTTTGGGAAATCGCAAAGGATCCCGTTTATCATTTACTAACTTGTTAGATGTCTCATCTACATCAATAGGTAGTAGTACTGGAAAGATAAACAATAATAGAAGTCAAGTACATAATGACAACCAGAAGGCATCACCATTGGATTCATCACTCTCGGGTGGTGTAAAAAGAAGAACTAAGCAGGCATCCTTCCTAAGTATGGCATCATCTAACTCTAATCATTCAACGGGGAGTGGTAGTAGGTCAAATGCACTTGGATGGGATTTGGATGATTCATCATCAGGTATTCATCATCATGCGTCTTCTCCTACATCTTCTCCACGGGTTGGGAAGTTTTTACTGAACGGTCTACCCCCTCCATCAGTGCCATCCTTCTCATCAAAGCCACAACAGGTATTATCAACATCTGATGGTGGAGTTGTTAGTGCCGATCAAGCAGTGGGGATATGTGATCGTAGTAGTAGACATTCATCCCAAGCTTCACTAGGGGATAGTAATTCGGTACCAAGAATACGACGGAATGTTTCCTTCCACTCAGTAGATGTAAGAGAATACGATCGAACCGTAGGGGATAATCCAAGTTGCAGATCAGGACCTCCGGTAAGTGTGATTGTGTAGTCAGTTTGTTTGGTACACTTCTTTGGTTTCACCTATTCTAACTATTTCTGCATTATCCCTTTCCACCCTTCTTATTCAAACAGCTTTCACTTGATTGGTCCTATTCCAAAAAGTATGAAAAGAATATCGAAGAATATGAATTACAACGCTCAACCGAGCGTGCCACCAAGCTTTCCCAGATACATGTGAACAAGTACAAGAGACGAAATCTATTAGCCTTCCACTGGGGACATTCCGAGGATGAGTTGAAGGAGGCAAGAGGTTCTACCAAGAAGATACAAAGACAACGTAGTATGACACAGATGATGCTGCCAATCCACTTGGCAGAGGAGGCTGTAATTTCTTTCAAGAAGTTTATCAACAAGAAGAAGGGCAAGGAAGAAGACGAAATATACAGTGATATGTCAAACAGTGGATCAACGAAGGATATCACCAACTCACATCGCGGTGCTGAGGATCTTGAGATACCATCAAGTCAGACAGCATAGAATTTCCATTTTTGATATCTTTGTGCATTTTACAATGGTGTACAATATATACACCATTGTATCACTAGCAGATAGCCATACAGATATATTAACAACTAAGTTACAATTTTCTCTCATTAAATATCTACTGATGAAGAAATACTACTCCCTTGCACCCTCAACAGTAGCTATAATCTAGAAGTTTCAGTGAAACTTTTAAGTCTAAATTACTTGTTGCTATTACTGGCTATTAATTATTAATACGGCGCCGCCATCTCTCTTCATATCTCAATAGATAAAGAGATGTTTCATTGTTGATGAGTAGTTGCAACTTTAGCCGTCAAGTATTCGAGGAAAAGACGCTAAGATACCCATAGTAGAAGTTCAACCACATACTAACTACATTATACTGACTACACGTGAATATGATGTCACCTTTCTTTTCATATGCCCTATTCATATGCCTGGTAGATGGAAGTAGATATAGCAAATATCATTTAACAAGCGGATTTACATTTCATTCATCCTCCTCCTCATCATTATTTGCAACTACTCGTAGAAGACCACAGACATATATCACACATTACCATCCAAGATTATGTGCACAACCACTAAATAGAAGAAAAACCTTACAGTCGACATCAACTGATGGTGAGCTAGATACATCAGCTATAATAGATGAAGAAGGTGATGATGATATAATAATACCAGCAGCAGTAGCAAAACACGAGAAAGAAATAGATAATGATGATGCATACTTTGATAAAATGTTTGATGACCTTACCACACAGCCCAAAAAGGTTCAAAGTAGTAGTAGTAATGATGATGAAAATGAAGCTGGTGAAAGCGAAGGAGAAGAGTGTGTCAAATTGATAGATTTTATTGAACAAACCGTAGGGATACAAACTTTAGAAGAAGATAACGAAGAAGGGGAAAAGAAACGACGCGGACGTGACAAACCCAAAAATAAAAAGGATACTACTACTACTAGCTCTCAGCAGGTTCTTAATGTGGATGATGATATAGAAGAAGTTGATTCCAATAATTTACAAGGGTATGCATCCGAGGATGGCGATGAGGTATTAGACATGAGGAATCCACAAACTCACTATACTGCCTCGAATGAATTCACAATGGCTAGTGAAATTGCATTCGATTATCCATCATCTCATGATTTAAAGACCCAATCATCAATAAAAAAGGAATGTACTACGGCAGCAATTATGGAGGAGCAGCCACCACCCAGTGTTAATGAAAAGAGAAGTGCACCATACAATGTTGTTTGTACACATATCACAGCTGACTTTGATACCCTGGCGAGTGCCATTGGGTTAGCTAAATTATGGAGTTTGGGTATTTACGACGAAGCGATTGCATTGAAAGAGAAGGGCAATCCAGTGTATGGTCCACTACCGACATATGTTGTCCTTCCTCGGGGTGCACATCCTGATGTACAACGATTCCTATCATTACATAAACACTTATTCCCAATTCGAAGTCTCAAATCATTACCTGGCTTTTCGGATAATGATCTTAAGAAGGGTAATAAGAAGAAGAACAGTGACAATCCAAGAGAAGGATTACAGCGGGTAGGATTGGTCGATGCCCAACGTCTTGATCGGTTAGGTCCAGCAGATATCCTTCTTCCGCACGCTAAATTAGGAGTTACAGTAGTTGATCATCATATGGATGCCGAGAGTGATATTGAACAAGTTAGGAATTATGTAGTTGAGAATGTTGGTTCAGTGTCGACTATGATTGCTGAAAGAATAAAAAGTACAGGTGTGGAGTTGACAGAGGCCGAGGCGACAATATTAGCATTAGGGATTCATTCAGATACGGGTTCTTTGGTGTATGATTCAACGGTAGGTTTATTGATTCACTGTTTGTTTGGCAGTATCATTTCAACTTGAACTCATCTCATCTCATTTGCTCTAAATAGACCCCAAAAGATGCAAGCATGCTAGGATGGGCAATGAGAATGGGCGCTAGTCAGACGGCCATTGCTGAGCATGCTAAGCCTACATTAAGTGATGAACAGCAAAGTGTATTGACACAAGCTCTAGTCAATATAAACTCGACTACTGTTCACGGGGTGACTATATCCACTTGTTTATTGAGTGCCGATGGTTTCATTCCAGGACTTGCATCAGTCACAAAAGATGCTCTAGACTTGAGCAGTAGTGATGTGTTCCTACTTGCCGTGTGTTATGAGGCTAAACGCTCCAAAGAAGGTGGAGGAAAGGGAAAGAAAAGCAACAAGAATGAAGGTGGCAAGAAATCAAACAACAATGATAATGATAGGCTGCACAAAGCAAAGCGCAAGACAGTAAAAGCTCTGGCTAGTCGTTATAAAGAGGAGAATGCAAAAGAGGCTCCACAGCTTCTTCCTGTAATAAGCGGTGGTCTTGGTAGTACCGGATCACAAATGATCAACTCAGACAGTTGGAAAGGAGGCGAAATAGCCTTCCAAAGACAGAGACTAGCTGCTACATTTGCCTTTTATGATACTGACAGAAGTGGCTTCTTGGAGAAGGAGGAGATTGCTCAAGCTCTGAATGCTGCTGGATTTATTATATCAACAGTGAGTTATTGGAAAGACATATCATTTTATTTTTGTCATACTTATAATTGTTTCTTCTTCACTAACCACTCGGCAATGTTTTACTTGTACACAGGAGAACTTTGACTCCTTGATATCTTCAATTGATACCAACGGTGATGGAAAGATCGATTTTGAAGAGGTGAGACTAAATGAGTTACTATCCTTTGAATGACTGCAAAGTGCATACTTTACTGACACAACTCTTACTCGTTCCGCTATACACAGTTCGTATATTTTTATACTGATATGGAAGAGCAGAGAAAATGGGAAGCACTACGAGCTGAAATAGAAGGTAATCTTCCAACCACACCTTCAACCATGACGATAATAGGACGTGTTAAAGCAGGTGTCAACGTGAGAAATGTAAATCTCAATACCCTATTTCAGCAATACAATGGAGGGGGACATCCTAAAGCTGCATCGTGTACGGCCAAGTTAGAAGACGAGAGCGAGGCAAAGGAAGTACTCCAAGGGTTGGTGGATGAGGTGATAGATTCGAGTCTAGAGCAACAATTGACTGTTGGAGATTTCATGCAAAGCCCTGTTCTATCTGCCAAGCCAACTATGACAGAGAAGCAAGTAGAAGACCTCTTCATTCGTTATGATGTTCGTGCACTTCCAGTAGTAGATGATGACAATCAAGTCATTGGACTAGTCTCTTATAAGGAAGTAGCTGCAGCAAAGATGAGACTCATAAACAAACAAGAAAAGAGAATACGGCAAATGGAGAAGATGGCAGCACAAGGAAAGGAGCTTCCAGAAGGTCTCTCTAGGCCATTAGAGAGTGCTCTTAAGGGATGGATGAAACAGCATGTACAAACCGTAGAAGCAAGTCTCACAATGGCTGAGGTACAAAATATATTACTAGATCAAGATGTTGGTTGTATACCAGTAGTTATGGATAACACCAAACAGCTGATAGGAATGGTTACCAGAACAGATCTTCTTAGACAACATCGATACTACAATTCTCTTCACTATCACAATAAAGGATTCTCTGATTCGATAGCTGGTAAGTGTTTTTACTATAATGCTAATTTGGATTATCTGTTCGCACGTACTCACTTCTTTGTTTTTATATTATATGAATGTCTCCTTGCAGCTCGCAAACCAATAATAGAGCTGAGAAAGAAGCTAAAGAAGTTTGATGTGGAGTTTTAAGCCTGTACTTATAGCTTAAGTTAAACAAATATCTACTCTTATACATGAGTAACCTTCAGAATGAATTATCTGCACTATCATCTCTAATCTCTCTCTAATACTACATATTCAATTTCTCAGTGAAATAATAACCCTAGTGATCTCTGCCAAAGAAAAAGGAGACATCCATATGCAGGGATCGTTAAAGTTATGCATTAATGACATGTCTTAGATTTTTAAAGTATAAGTTTATTGGTTTGCTCAAGAAAACTGAGGAAAGATATCAATCAAGTGATCAACTAGCCTCGCCTCAATTTGATCTCGCTCTTCCTCATATATCTCATCCAATATATTGTTACGAATTTGCCATTCTTCAACTGCTTGCGTAATGATTCTAAAGTTTTGACCGTCAATTTTACCGGGCATAACTCGCTGTATATCTTTCCCATTTAGTATTGATACCATCTTCTTCTTACCAAGCAATAGAGGTCCGAGATGCAAGGTGTTTTCTATCAAGGAAACAATGTCCTTGTATTGTTGAACAGACTTTGGTCTACTCTGTTCAGACGATGCAATTGATAGGACAAGTGTCTCTTTCCACATCTTACCTATTGGCTTCATGGTTGAAAATACAATCCATCTAAGATCAGATAGCAACTTTTTATTTTGATAGATGTACAATTGAAGAGAGGGATCAGGACTTATTGCACTATTGATTACAGGGTGAAGCATCATTGTTTGAAGTGGAGTCACTCCCTTGAGAATAGTTTCAATCATTTGTACATCGGCTTTTGGGCGTTTCATTGCACCCAATAGTTGATAAAAGAGTTCTTCTTTCTTCTTGCTCTTCTTAGTTCTTATGTTGGTTGGCATTTCGTCATAAACTGGCTTGAAGAATGCCGAATACCAAAGCAGTCTTCGTTGTGATAAATCCCACTCAAGAGTGGGATAGTTTAAAAATATACTTGTTATCAATGTCTGTGTATTCTGTAATGTAACCAATCCCAAGGTATATAACTCCATATTGTCACAGTTTTGTCTTGGAAATCTTGGCTTCTCTCTTAGAGGAAATACAACATCAATCAACCCAATCTCAATAAGAAGAAGTATGCCTCTACTTGGATCTCTAGCTAATGAACTGAACATATCATCCATAGCACTACCAATAGCATCTCTTGAAACCTTCTGTTGTAATGCCATGCGTACCCGAACATCCATGGCAGCCTTCTTCAGCGTTGGACTCATTTCAAATGATAGTTGTGCAGCAAATCGTACCGCCCTCAATATTCTCGAAGGGTCCTCTAACAATGTTGGCAATGGCTTCTTTGGTGTCATTATTCGTTGTAAAATTAAGTCTCTTACACCCTTCTCAGTCCAATCCTCCACCTGATTGGTATTTATATTGTAATATAGTGCATTGATTGTTAGATCACGCCTCCAAGCATCTTCCACTGCCGACGCTACGTTAATCTGAGAAGGAACACGGGAATTTTTGTCATACTTCTCAGACCTTGATCGACAAAAGTCAACATCAAACCCTGATATAATCAAATTCGCATTCTGCAAATGATCGGACTTTCCCTTACTTGCATTAGGTTGATGTAATCTATATTCATCTTCACTATGTTCTTCTTGGATGTATCTAACAACAAATTCTGCAAAGTCTTTACCTGATATATCACTCAAGACTAAATCAACATCTCTGCTCGGTGTATTCTGACCTATAGGACAGGGAAGGTAGGAGAGGGTATTATTGAGCTTGAAATATTATATAGAAAATACAAACAGATAAATGCAAACAGATAAGTACTGGATTATCAACAGTATTCTTACCATAAATTAACTTGTCTCTAACCCAGCCACCAGCTATTCTTATTGTCGTAGATTTGCTATACTTTTCTTTCACTCTAATTAATAAAGAAACAAGTTCTTCTTCTTGTGATGTCATATCTAAATTTGCCACTGTACGTACTTCTTGATAAGCATCATCGTATATACTATCAAATTGTGGTAATATATTATTAATCGATCCTATATCCATTGGTTCAATTGATATAATCTTTGTGGGTAATTTCATTTGTATTTTAGGACGTTTGGGTGTGTTGATATCGAACAGATTGGCCGCTGCAAAGGCAAGAGCATCCGCACTAAATGTTTCCCCTAACTGGGCAATTACTTGGTTGAACATTTCCGGTGAGAATGCAGAACAAGGTGTTGGCGTATATGTTGTTAGTAAACAACATGGCAAACACCAGAAGATTATCTTCTTAACCATCTTTCGGGTATACTTTTTGTTAAGGAAGGAGGACCCCTACCATAGCTGTGATGTAAATTGAGGAATGTTTAGGGGTTCTTTCACTTAATGATGATGATCACAACTGATATATATGTATACCCTTCACCTACTACTTATATACTCTTGTATATAATTAATAATTATGCATTATAACACCAATAACACCAATAATATGTTCCGACCAAATAACATCCTTTCCCAATTATCTACAAAAGACTCCCTTTATAAGTACAACTTATTTTCAAATTGCCAATAGTGCTACAAGTACTCTCCTCCTACCTCCACTCCTCTCTATGATGATATCACAAGCTCTCCTCCTCAAATATAGTATATTTATATTGTTCCTGCTACAGATCTCGGCGTTCATGCCTCCATCTACAACATCTTGGTGAGTATATCCTTTTGATTCCTCTTTATGTAATGTATCTCCTCTTCCTTATTCTCACCTCTAATGCAATTGCAATTCATACCATATGTATTAGCCTTGTGAATAAACCATTTTCTACACGGTGTTATGCAAAGAACAATATGCCCCCTGGAGTTGGTGGCGGAATAAAGAACAACAATAATATTAAATCAAAGAAGAAAGTTATTACTAGTAAAAAGAAGGAGAAAACTACTGTCACCGGCAATAATGCCAAAGCAGATTTGGATTGGGGGAAGATAATCGTTGCATTCCTTACTCCATGGAGAAACCCAAATAGTATCTTTTTATACATGTTGATCATTCTGAACATACTAGGGAATATGAATCCTCATGTCGACTAAATAGAATCCTTGGATCAAAAACAATACACAAAGATATTATGAGGGAGTAAGAGGGAGAAGATAGAATACGAGCTTGCAAAATATTTTAAGGAGTTGACGTTAGTGATTATACCGTGTAACAATACCAAAGGGAGGTAGTAATCTATATGATACACACCGACATAACACTCAAATTATGATAAAAGATAAGTATGGTACCTTACTCTAATCATTTATAACATTGGAGTGAATTAGTTCCAGTCGGACAATATTATATTATGAGTAGCACACTAGGATCTAGTACCTTCGCCTTTTGTGCTTGTTTTTATTTCCTCTACCTCTACCACCTCTTCCTCCGCCTCTACCACCTTCTTGTTGATTCCTTCGATTCTCTTTCCTTCTCTTTTCCTGCATAGTTTTGTTTGCCTTGGCGAGTTCTAGTTCTTCTTGCATTTCAGCTTTTGTAAATGGCGTACCGCTTCCAATCGGTATCTGCATCTTGATTAACTTTTGGATATAATACACATAATCCATATCTTCTGGAGCACAGAAGGAAATCGCTTTACCCTCTTTGCCAGCTCGGGCAGTCCGACCGATTCTATGAACATATGCTTCTGATTGATTTGGTAGTTCAAAGTTGTACACTTTCTTGACATCGGGTATGTCTAAGCCTCTTGCAGCAACATCAGTAGCAACAAGCACCTTGATTTCACCGGATTTGAAGGCAGCTAACGCTCTATCACGAGCTGGTTGAGACTTATTGCCATGTATTGAGGCAGCCTTAATACCATTGCTAATCATGGTCTTACTTAGCCTCTCCATACCGTGCTTAGTTCTACCAAAGACTATAGCTCGGTCATTATGGTTATCTTTTAACATTGAAAGGAGCAGGTCCGTGCGCTCCGAACGTTTAATATAATGTACTTCTTGTTGGATCTTATCTGCCGTTTTTCCTGCTCTTGCTACACTGACTCTCTGACTCTCTCTGGGTTTGTTAAGTAATCATTTGCAACCTCATTAATTTCTTTGGACATTGTAGCAGAAAACAGCAATGTTTGTCGTTTTCTAGGGAGCATCTTAGCAATCTTATTCAGATCACGGCTAAAGCCCAAATCCAACATTAAATCAGCTTCATCAAGTACCAGAAATGTAGTGTCTCTTAGTGATAATGCACCTCTATCCAGCAAGTCAACAAGACGCCCTGGTGTAGCCACTAGAAGATCTGTTCGTTGCGATTTGAGTTTATTCACATGAGTATTGATATTCTGACCCCCAACAACCACGAAGGTATTCAGCTGACTTCCATAAGTCAAGGTTCCTAGCTCAACTGCAATTTGATTTGCAAGCTCTCTCGTAGGGGCAAGTACTAAACCACGAATAGGGCGCCGTGAGTGTTTGTGTATTACATCGGGAGGAATGCCATCTAACATTTGAGTGACCAGGGGCAAACCAAATGCCAAAGTCTTGCCGGTTCCCGTTTGTGCTGTCCCCATAACATCTCGTCCCTTCATTGCTATAGGTATTGCCTGTTGTTGTATCGGAGTTGGTTCAGTTATGCCCATCTCACTTAAACGGGATACCATGCTGGCTGATAAGCCTTGAATGTCACTGAAGCTTACATTGGTTGATGTCGCTGTATTATCACTGTCACTATTGACTGTTGATTGTATTTGCTCAGTAACTGCTTTGATTCTACTTTCCACTTGTCTGTTTAACCCCGGAGATGGTATACCTTCATTAACTAACATTGTTGCACGCTTATTTTTGACAACTTTAGCCATACCAGCAATCTTTTGCTTCTTCTTTTGTATTTCCTTTTTCTCATCTTTGATGCCATCACTATTACTTAGCAAGCGCTCAACAAGTTCCGCCTTATTTCCTCCAACTTTTAGACCCTGATGCCGTAACAACTCCTTTAGTTGCAAGACAGTCATACTATCTAGATGATCCGTTAATATACTACTAGTTTCTTCTTTGGGAGATATAGTTGAGTGGAGGAGAGTGGAGTGACGATTGATGATGATGGATGACTTTCTACAATACATATGTTTACATGTCGTCATGAACGCTGTTGTTTGTTTCAAGCAACCGATGAGAAATATACCCAATGGTATAGATATCATATCAAGCAGTTTCATTGTTAAGATATCTCAATAATTAGATTGGCGATGCCTCTATTGTTGTTAGGCATCATTCAGATCCTGTTATGATTGAGAGATTGTTGATGGGCGGGCAATGAGTGATAAGTGATAGCTAGTGATAGTGAAGATAGACTAAGGGCAGGGCACTGGCGGGGGCACCTACTCTCATAATCTGCTGAATGCTGTCTACTAACTGTCTACTTGCCTTGGTAGGTAACAATATCATATCGGCTGTCGGCTATCATTAATCATATTGTCAATATAGCATCTAGTGCGTTGTTTTTTCGATTGTCCGGCGGCGACACATAACTGAGAAGACTATCTGCAACAAAGTTTTTTTAACCTCTGATAAGATATCGTAAAAAGACAGTGTACCTTCTCATATCCACAATAGAACAAAGGGAATTCAGTTATATGATTATATGTATCAATCACTTACATACACTAGCGGATATCTACAAATTGACGGGGAAGAAGTAGCAGTAACGGCGAATACCATCACCAACAACAAAAAGAACAACAATATCAACAATAACAACAGTAACAGTAATATAATGAAATCAGGTAAAGGAATAATATACATCCGTTATCTTTGCCTGCTGGCATTGATTATATATAAAATATATTTTATACTACATGGATTATCACAATTAAAGAATAAACAAGGAGAGATGGGTGGTATTTTCATATGTAACAACAATAACAATGTATTAACAAAGTGCAATGGATTAGATGATTATAATACTTGTGGCAATGGCATTGAATGTATTGCATCAAGTTGTGGGCGTCCACTCTTTCCTGGTATTGGTATATCATATGCAGGTACAAAGGACCCTTTTGATGAAAATGCTGCCACATCTATCGAGTCAATAATAACATCTTTGGCAATATTCTATTCATTAGTGCCGTTAATATTGCAGTTATACTTTGGTATACACTTTCTAGCTTGGGGAAACTTAGTTTCATTGACTAGGTTGGGTATTATGGGATTTCTATCAGTTATGAATGATGCAGTGTTGAAGAATATTGTGAAACAGAATCGTCCAATTGGTAGCTGTTTATATTTCCATTCGTATGGTATGCCAAGGTAAGTTGTTAGTATGAGTAGATCAAGTGATCGTTTTGATTCAAACAAATGCAAACATTATCTTACCTTATACTTACTCTCTTTCCATTAGTGGTCATGCTGCAACATCAATTGGCTTACTCACTTTTATACTATTAGAACTGTTAATGTATCATCCAAATGTCAAAGGGAAGAAACAAGCTAGAGTAAATTCTAATGCAATAACTACCACACGAGCAAATGTTGCTCCATCATATACAGACCATACTTTCACATGGGGCTACGGGTGGCAACAACGAAAGAGTGATAATGATTTAGGCGAATCAATGTTAGAATCTGGTGTTGATCATCAACCGCATAGAGCATCACCTCATTCTCTAGCTGATACTGATTCAACATTTGCAACCGAGGAGGGAACGGTTCAGTCAAATATCGTCAAGTCAAATCCACCGCGGGGGAAGTATCTACAGTTAAAATGGATGCATCATTACTATGCTGCAATGTGGACGATAGTTCTATTGCCCGTGCCACTGAGCCGGCCGTATTTACATGATCATACGATACAACAAGTATGTGTTGGTTCAATAGTGGGAGGTATACTGGGTTGTATATGGTACTTTTGTTTTATTCGAGGTTGGCTATTCCGCGGGGATAACAATAATAGAGGATTGATGAAGAAGTTAGTTAACAGTAAGTTTGGAAAGTCGGTTGGGTTGAATTTGGGTATTGATCGTTGGCGGTTTCCAGACACTGGTTGTGATTTTATGCCTCAAGGTTGTGACGGTCTAGAACCAGTTGAATCATTCTTCTCAGGAAACGAGGGAGATGATGAGCAAATCAGATCGAATGAATCTTACTTTATGGATAACTGAATCAAAATAAGGTCAATGGTTAGCAACTTGTTATCGTATAGATGAGTTTACATTGCGTTGTTCAGAGTTTGTTTATGAATTCTGTCTGAGCAGATATAATGTGATTGCTTTCTAGAGATATGTGGCGTTAGGTGACGCCACATTTGCTCCAACTTGGTAGCGGCGTAGCTATCATACATTCTTCTGATTTTTATTGGTAGTGGCCTCCTGATACTGGGGGGCTTCTGAAAAGCTTCGCAAATTTTGTCACAGCAAATCTTTACAAGGGCAGTGGCCAGTGGCGGTCATACTACGATAATTGTTGTTCAAGCAACGGGTATATAGTTCACTTGATATATTATCTATAACGACTAGATTGAGGTGCTGTGCATATCGTGGATAACTTTATAAAGAAAGGCACTTGTTAGCTCAGTGACATCGGTCATTGCAATAATAAGTGAATACATAATATACACTGCAACATGGAACAAACTAATCAGCCCATAAAGCTACATAACTATCACCACAGGAAGAAGAAGAAAAAGAAGAATGGTAATAAAATAACTCAGCCGCCGCCGATGTCATTTCCTCCATCGACTATGTTTTGTGGTGAATGCTCAGATACTACATCTCAGCCTCCACCACCTCCTTTATCAAGTGCATTATTTACCACTATAATAGACGAGCCTTCAAACAATAGATTGCAACAACAGCAGCAAGATAATCCACAAGAGCCAAATGAAGAAGATAAAAGTACATTATTTTGCTCACCAATTGGCAGTAGTAGTAGTGTTGCTCCAAAATCAATATCAGTAAGATCGCGTCTGCGTGTCAATGGAATATGCTGTCCATCCGAAGTGCCACCAATACGAAAATTAATCAAACCATTACCAGGTGTAATAAAAATAGGTATTAATGTAGCGACAAAGGTTGTATTCATTGATCATAATCCAAACATCATAACAGCACATGTAATCATGGAGACATTAAATGATAGTAAGTTTGATGCTGTTATATTGAATGATGGTGGGTTAGAATTACAGATGAATGGTAACAGAAAAGAAGCAGAAGGAAACTTAACCTCACCCAGTAATAGTTTTGATAGTGCATCAAGTATAGATAACTTACTTGGCAACATATCAAGATCAAATTATGTCGAAAGTACATTCTTCATACCTGGATTAATGTCACATACTCAAAACAACACGAAGAAGAAGTCTACATGTCCAATAAATAAATTGATACAACACAATTTTAATAAAGATGAAGTACGTGCATATCATATCCATGTTGCATCCTGTACAGTAAAGGTAGAACATGATCCAAATTTAGTCAGTGCTGAAGATATCATGGCTATATTAATACAGGGTTTAAATAATGAAACTGTAGAGTTAGCACATGATGGTGGCGTTGAGGGATTGATATTACCTATTTTACATAATAATGAAATAGACGAAGATATTGATGGTATGATGGACAATAGTGAGAGGAAATGGTGTCGTGGATTAAAGTTCAATGTTATCATTAGTGGTATATTCTGGGTACTAAGTTTAATGAGTATGATTGGAGGAGTTTGGGAAAATCTACAATATGCAGGAATCGGGTCAGTTTTGTTTGGTTTGCCACCTGTGATAATGAAGGCATACTTGACGATATGGCGATGTCAATTTGATGCTAATTGCATGATGGTGATAGCTGCCTTTGGTGCACTTGCATTAGGAGAATTTGATGAGGCTGCCTCAGTCTCATTTCTATTTGCAGTATCGGAATGGTTAGAGGCACGAGCTACAACGAAAGCCCGTCGTGCACTTGGTGAGATAATTTCACTCCGGCCCGAGTATGCAAATATTGTGGATAGCAAGACTGGTAATATTGTCATCGTCCCGTCATCTAATATACCAGTGGGAAGTATAGTTAGTGTACGAACTGGGGATAAAGTACCTGCAGATGGTGTAGTTGTTGAAGGAACATCATCAGTAGATGAAAGCAGTTTGACTGGGGAGGCAAGGCCCGTGCATAAACATGTAGGAGATGATGTGTCTTCTGGATCAATCAATGTAGGGTCCACACAGCTCGTTGTACGAACCACATCTTCAGTTGGAGATTCCACTCTTTCTCGCTTGGTAAGTTTATATGTTTGTTGCAAACATTACCTCAAGAACATACAAAACATCACATCAAACATACTTTTGCTCTCTCTTGTCTTTAGATTCAACTTGTTGAAGAAGCACAAGCAAATACGTCAGAAACGGAAAAGCTGGTGGATAAATTTGCACGAAGGTATACTCCCTTTGTACTTTCGATCGCCTTAGCTCTCTGTACGGTACCATGGCTCTTTTCCGAAGAGTTGGGGAGATACTGGATGTTGAAAGGTTTGATCATTATTGTGATAGCATGCCCATGTGCCCTAACAATCAGTACTCCAGTGACTTACAGCGCCGGATTGGCGGCGGCAGCACAGCGTGGTATAATAATCAAAGGCGGTAACAAGTTAGAAGCACTTGGTAACGTCAAGACAGTCTTGCTAGACAAAACAGGAACCATTACTACTGGGCTTTTTGAGTTAAGTCATTTAGAAGTTGTTGGCAATTCAAAGTCTCGAAAGGAGGTGTTGGAGCTACTAGCTATTATGGAAGCTCCTAGCTCTCATCCATTATCAGCTTGCCTTGTATCTGCTGCAAAAGAAGAAGGTATAGTAATGTCATCCAAAGTCAAGCTCACAGAGCACACCATCCTTAAAGGTGAAGGTGTTGAGGCTTTTGTTGATAGCAAGAAGGTGTATGTGGGTAATGAGCGTCTATTTAAACGCCTTGATATGTACAATCTTTCATCAGAGCAACGGGCAACAGCAAAGGAATGGAATAACGAAGGAGGTACTGTCGGTTACATCGGCATTGAAAATATTGGAATAATAGGCATGTATTGCGTGAAAGACACGATACGAGATGAAGCCCAAGATTTCATATCATCTCTCCTGGAAAACAATATTGAGGTTATAATGCTTACTGGAGACGGAGATGGGGCTGCTCAAGCTGTTGGTAAGGAGGTTGGCCTTGACTCCGATAATATTCACAGCCAATTGCTACCAGAAGACAAACTTGACTTCATTTCTAGTCATAAAGGATCGTCTTGTAATCATCGCACATCTCTTTCAGGCAAGAAGAACTTAATCTTGTTTGTAGGAGATGGTGTCAACGATGCACCTGCTTTATCCGTGGCTGATGTTGGTGTTGCAATGGTAAGATTTATGATGATATCCTGTTTGAAATTACACTGCAAGCATTAACTAACAACTTCTTATTCGTCCTGCTACCAAATATTCATAGGGTGAGGGTGCATCGATAGCGATGGAGATGAGTGATGTAACCCTCATGGACTCTAATCTTGCCAAGATCCTCTTTAGTATGAAGATGGGTAAGAAGGTTATCAAGACTGTCAAAGAGAATATCACATTTAGTTTGGTTATCAACTTCGTTGCAGTAACACTTACATTCTTAGGAAAGATGTCATTACTGTGGGCAATTGTATCTGATGTTGGTGTAATGCTTTTAGTCACTCTCAATGGAATGAAACTTTTGTCCAGACGAACTATAGATAAGATCGATCGAAGCAGGTCGATGAAATCAGCAACACCGTCCAAGAGGAAGAGGAAGAAGGATGGACAGCAGTTTGTGAAGATTGAACAAGAAATCGAATTGCGAGAAGTAATATAGCTTAATCTTGTGTATATAAAATGTAGATTAGGCACTATGTAGTGCATTTCTTTATATGTTATCTCCGCCATATTTTCAGAAACATAGAGCATCTATTGTTGTCATCATCAGAGTCTTCTCTGTTGTTATCGGGCCGTCTTTCTCTTCTTTCACTCAAGTATGATTTGATCTTTGGTCTAAAGAATACTAAAGCATTATATAACCCCTGGAAGATGCGCGTTGTTATGATTTGTCATGGTGAAAGAGAGGTGATTGTAACAAATGTTAGTGCATGTGGTGTAAAGGCAGTCAAATGAAGACTAAAGAAGGCCAAATGAAGTAGCCAAATCACCGAGTCTTCATATTAAACACATGATAACACAAGACAAAACAATACAAACGCGGACTTTCCTGCATTGGAAAGAAGATTGTGAAACAAGCAACAACTGCAAACGGAGGCTGATTTCCCATCATTTGGGAAATACGTGTCCATGATGGAAACAAGAAGGTGAGATAGAACGAACCGACATACCACAATGCTTGAGCTGCTATCTTTGAACTATGACTAGAACGAACTGCTGATATTGTCGAGTTTCTTGTTCCTACTGTTTGCCCGATTGTAGATTGCAATCGAGTGTTTGTTCCCAATGTTGAAACCCTTCTATCGTTCTCGAGAGTTTGACTAGTTCTAATTGATTGTAATTTACTTGATTGTAACCGTAGCTTGTTACTATTTCCCTCTTCTAGCCCCGATAACTCAGATTGTCTATGCCTTATCCTTTCTTCAGAATCAGTATACTTCTTAGTCTTCCTCTCTTGCATTAGGAATTTGCAATATATCGATGCCATTAAACTGGAAGATGCGCGTTGTTATGATTTGTCATGATGAAAGAGATGTGATTGTAACATATGTTAGTGCATGTGGTGTAAAGGCAGTCAAAAGAAGACAGATTAAGTTCAAATGAAGTATCCACATCGCATCGTCTTGACTTCATATTGAGCACGCAAGTTCATATGATGAAACAATACTAACGCGGACTTTCCAGGTAACTAAGAGTACCGCTGCCCAGATAGGTCCATAGAAGAAGCCAAACCTCATTGGATTGTTATCCATAGAGATCCAGCACCATACGTTTGATGATGCATAGTTACCAGTAGCAGCTACTACGATTGATGTTGTCAGAGCAAAAAGAATCGGTAGAATATGCAAGAAAGGTTCTACCTTTTTCACTTGATATTCCTTCCAACCCATGAATATAACCAGGAAGTAATAAACTGATAATGATGCATTATATAGTGGAACTCCGACTCCAAGTTGTACCCAGAAACCTTGTGCTGTGCAAGTTTGATCACTACCGCTTGCTAAATAAACGTTTGGAGTATCCTTTGGAATTGGCCATGTCCCTAAAAACACCACAAACGATGTTGTCAAATCTAATATTGATAAACCAAGGAGGATTCTGTGAAAAGTACTGGTCCTCACTAGATGCTTTGGACTAGTAATGATATGTTTGATAATACATACCGAACCAATCATGGAAAGTATTGCAAAGGGTTTGGGTGTGATGGCGACCCATTTTTCTTGCCAGCTATATTGCATAGTGTCATCCATCATCATAACTTCTACCAGTCTACTAGACTGATCTATTTACCGAATGGTATTCAACTGATACCTATAAACAATATTAAATTGCTTGGGCTGATCACAGTTTTTGGTAATGTCTGAATTGCTTTGTGTCGTTTATCTCACAACCTTTGCGCACCTATATATACAATTAATCTCTCACTAATAACCCAAACATGCCTGTGCAGTAAGAACTCTCACCATCTTGCCTCTCTAACCTCTATTTCTATTACTACTTCAATACCATCGTCGTGCGAGAAATTGTAGCCTAAAAAAGGATACAGGATACCGGCTCATATGACAGAATGAGGAATACTCTGGCGGGCAAGATTGATATGTAATGAGCTGATAGTTCCACATTCTCTCTATCTCTATATGGCAACCTTAGCACAGGGTGATACCGTGGTAGGATCTAAGTTTACATTGACTTTCTTTTCTTTGCGGATTATTTGTCTAATTAGATAGTTACTCTAGATTAGACAGCTAACCATTCGTCAACACTTCAAAACTATCACGCCAAATACAACAGATGAGCTTGACCAATTATAAATAATTGATCCCTCTCATAACTATTTTGTTTACTATTCGGCATAACCCCCATCCCACATCAAAACCCTCACACCTCCAAAACTATTCCACAACCCCCTCTAATTATTTAACACCCTACCCTCTTTTATTAACTTTTTTCCATTATTCATCTTCTAACCGATGAGAATCTTGGCATCTCCAGTAAATTTATATGGGGGTACCTCTAAATTCAATGGAGCCGGTCCCTTCCTAATACGTCCACTAACATCATAATGACTTCCATGGCACGGACAGAACCAACCATTGAAATCACCCGCACCACTAATTGGGACACATCCCAAGTGAGTACAAATACCCAA
>Ga0214480_100433_pt1 | contig 21241 bp, 14 predicted proteins | sample M1_20Mar14CPVII9_3_FD_165042 | JGI IMG/M metagenome (GOLD analysis project Ga0214480, IMG submission 165042) | Marine eukaryotic communities from Monterey Bay, California, United States - M1_20Mar14CPVII9sort6BwellE17 | ecosystem: Environmental > Aquatic > Marine > Unclassified | place: USA... | reverse complement strand
GCACCCCAAAAGAGTGATGATAAATGGCATAAAGTTTATGAAAAAATTAGTGCATGTCCGGTAACAGAACAACTAAAGGCACTTGGTTATATTCAACAAACTTTCTTCAGTAGTAAACCAAAATGTAACTGTGGTTATAATCACGAAAAAAAGAAGAATACTACTACCCCTACACCGGCTAATAATAATGCACCTTCAACTAAACCCCCTCCTCCACCACCCGTCATCATCCCATACAACATACTTCAAAAACCATCTGCACGGACAAAACTAAATGAAGTTAAAGACATATCTTACACATATACCAAGAAAGGGTTTTATCCATTAACGGTATTCGGCCATACCGGGGGTAAATGTCCACATTGCAAATCAAGCAACATACAACACACCAACATCAATAGCAAAGTAAAAATTATACACACATTAAATGAGCCACGGTTTCTACAGGGTTTTCATCATGCAAAATCTGCCAATAGTAATAGAAATGTTGGATTGAGACGGCAACAAGATCAAGCCACGGGGAGAGTTCGGCCGGATTTTAATAATGATATGCATGATAAGTGGATAGAGCTTTGGGCTAAGCACCCAAACCCATCCAAGGGTATTCCCGTTAAAACTTGGTACCAAAATGTCAACACGATATACGAGGAATGGATGTTACAACAAATACGTAAAGCATCAAACGAGGGTATACCTCCACCCCCACTTCATTCAGTAGGATATACTCAAGCGGCAGCCTGGGCAAACGAAATCAAAGCCTCATCTTTAGAACCATTACGTACCGGTGCTGTTGATGAAGAGAGCAGGAATATCAACGATCAAATGTCAACATATATCAACAGTACAGATGGAGCACAAAACATAGAACAATTTACTAGTAGTCGAATTGGTAGTGCAATTGATAGTTCAACATTGAAAGTTAAAATTACTGTTCAATCGGCAAATAGCATAGTGTTTAAATCCCCCACTACTCAAGTTGTACGGGAGGAATTACAAAGTAAAACAACCAAATCAAATAAAAAGAGGAAGAAAGAACCACCACCAGTGCCTCCAGAACTACTTAAACGGCAGGCAGCGGCTAAAGAACGATTGACAGAACTTAAATTAGGACCAGCGCAGAAGAATGGTACTACCCGAAGATGCAATGTATGTTTACAACCTTGGTCGATGACTCTAAATGATATTAAACATGTACAGTTACAACAAGCGAAGAAGGGCGAGACTATTCAAACCTTCTGTCCATTTGCCGACGACCCTATGATTTACGAAGCACATGAGAAAGATAAGAAGATGAAGATGAGTGAAAAGAACAAGCTTAAACATATCAAGAGGAAACAGAAGAAGGCACAAAATAGTAGTAATGATACTAATTAAGTGGTTGTAAAGTAGCTGTTATGACTCCAGTACCGCTCGCTACGCTCGCTCTTTTCTTCCCCCCTTTTCCCCCGCTTAAAATTTCTCTTTTCCCCCAAGCCTAGCAGTAGTGAGAGAGTATAGGAAGGTAACTCCTGTATGTAGTATTTTTTGAGTATTTGTATGTGAAGAAAAGGATACCCCATATCACTTGGGATACATACCGTAGTTTGAGAAGCGAGAGTGGCTTGATTGAGTATACGGCAGAGATGGTGGACTGCCCACCAACCGTGCATGGTACTAGTCGGCATGAGATCAAAGCTGCTATGAAGCAGTGGCCACCTAGATATTATGCAATAAGGAAGGATACCCTGTCGAAACCGTCGAGCGTGGTCTTGCTTCTTTTCAATTATCTCATTTGGTCAAACTACTCATGTCAAGCGGAGTAGACAGCACCACAAGACACTTTTGATTGGAGTAGAAGACCCAAGACACTGTTTGGTTGGAGTAGCGTGGCATCAAGAAGTGTCAAGATTTGTCTAGAGCAGTCAAGACACTGTCACTGCTCCAATATCATGCCATAAAAAGTAAAACCGAGAAGATAGAATTTGAAACAATATAGAAATTTAAATAATGACAATTGAAACTGCTCAGATTGTTTACATTGTTGGCCCTGGGGGTACTGGCAAGGTGAGTTGTTGTTTCCTGCACTTATCATTTATAGACATTGTCTCAAATCACATGCTAACTTGTGCTCCTATATATAATTTATGTACTAAGACTTTTACTGGTGACTATCTTCAAGAAATACATGGGTATAAGCACGTCGATGGTGATGGTCCATTTAAGAACTGTATCAAGCCCGAGTATACCGAGATGACTAAAAATATGGTTCGTGGTAGGCATCATAAAGATGTGCCTAAGGAGGAGTGGGCACCATACTATGAGGAAATTGCAAATCAAACTATCAATGCAGCAAAAGATTATGAGAAAGTTGTATTAACATATGCTACATGTCAACAAAGAGCGCGTGATGTTGTTATTGAGACTTTAGTACAAGGAGGTCTTTCAAGAGATCACATTACAATCGTCCAACTTACAATTGACGAAGATGTTAAACTGCGTGGGTTATATAAACGCTTTAAAAGACTTGCAGAACAGAATGGCATTACACTGGAAGAGCTTAGACCAGATCTTCTTGAGTACATTGAAGAAGACGTGTTGACAGAAGAGAACTTCGTTAAAGCAATGTCAGCTTTTCAAAAATCGACAGCTAGTGCTTTTGAAGCCTGCCCAATGGCAAAGAAAGTGGATGTTTCCGGGCGTGATATTACTCATTGCGATAATCTTGATGAAGCACTTGACTTAACTCGATCATCAGATTGGACATATGAGAGCATCTTGGAGAAAGTGCTACATCTGGATGTAGCCAGAGATGAGGAATTTGCAGCAAATGGTAGTACAGACTTGTTAATTGAGATATGGAATGACATCATTTCAGATCCAACAATAAAAGACAATGATAAGGATTCGAAAGAAGTGAAGGAGATGAAGAAAAAGCGTCGGTCGACTCTTGTAGCAAAGTCTTGGTGAGTCGACAATAGGGGGGGAGTAGAAGGATATTAACCTCTTAAATGTATATAAATCATACCTATTATATCTTACTAAACATACTGCACATCAAACCACCCTAAACAATAGCTGTCAGTGGTGCAGTTACTTCTACAACCTTGACATTGTCCTATTTTCCGGGACAATTGTACAGGGGCAAAGTGTAGGGGCAATGGGCTATCCATATCAATTTGGTATCCTTTTCTCTCAATTTAATTTTATTTTCACAGGTGGTCAACATCACCATAATCCACTTATGCGCGGAATTGAAATTGTGGAATTGAAATCTGCAGAATTGAAATATGCAAGATACGGAGTTGAAACTGCAGAATTTGAAATAATTAGTAGTAAGCAAATTGTTATGTCGATATAACCAGGGTTTTGTACCCGAGTGCTTACCCACGGGTAAATACCCGTCGCCGTCAAATCGGGTCGGGTAATGGGTAATTACCTGTAACCATTACCCAACCAACGTAGGAATTAGTACAATTACCCTTACCCAATACCCGATGACCTGTAATGGGTATACCCAAGGCCTAAATTTTATGAAAATGTCCCTTAATCAGCCCATTTTCAGCTTTATTTTCGACAATTTGCACTGGAAATTTTCATTTCAGAGAAAAATTTGGCGGTACAACCTCTATTTATACGAATTCCTCAGTAGAAATCATTACCCATTACCCAACCCGATACCCATTGTTTTTGACCAATGGGTAACGGGTAAGTACCCGGCACCCAACCAGTGCAAAATCTGAAGTCGGTTATACCCATTACCTAACTAACCATCGACTTTTGCACTCGGGTACAAAACCCTGGATATAACCCAAGAGAGAGGTATGTAGCGCGGTAAGAACATCTATTGGATCGGGGTTATGTGTCTTGGTAGGCACGCGCTGGTGAGGCCTACAGCCACGTCAAAAAGGGTGTTCCCCACCATCACAGCGCTAGTCCCCAGAGGGGACCCCATGCGCTGTTCTGTTGGGGAACACCCTTTTTGACGTAGCGGAACCCAACCACTCGCTTATACTTTTGCGGTAAAAGAACAATTTGCACACCCCTAATTTTGTCAATTTCTTGCATTTCAATTCTGCATCATTTCAATTCTGCAGGTTATGAGCTCAAAATATTTCAATTCCGCCCATTTCAATTCCGCAGACTAGTAAATTTCAACATCACCGACCTACTACGCACGCCTATGCTCCAAACATTGTTCATAATGAGATGAGGTACGAACATATACCTTATATAGTTATCTTCAATATCCCGGGAGATATTTATTAGAAACATATTAGTTACTACGATATCTACACTTTTATCAGTCATGTCAACAATTGATGGATATGATACACCGAGCGGCCTATGCTATTTATGAAGCCCAAACACCGTCTGATACTCACCAAAGCGTGGGAAATCTAAGAATATATATCATATAAGCGATGAGTGGTAGTATGCCTAAATCAATCGACATAAGGCTAAATTGATGTCGTACGCTATACCTTCTCATTTTGTTTGAAAAATAGAAGCTATATCGATGTCTCTACACGGAACAATAATGGCGTCACGACAAAGACAATATACATCAATCAACTACGGATATATGAGAAGATATTCTGCAGCATATCCAGTTTAGTTTGGCCGTATGGAGCTATTTTTAAGGGTATGCCTGCAGGATACCATTGACATCTTGGGGGTCTTGCTTCTTCATTCTCTCTTCTTTTGATCTACTCATTCAACGGAGTAGACAGCACACCACAAGACACTTTTGACTGGAGTAGCGGACGGAGTAGAAGCACCCAAGAAGTGACAAGACACTTTTGACTAGTAGTATCATTCAGTGTATGCCCCGATCATCTCATAAAAAACAAAAGCACATAGAATAAAGAGCAAAAGATATTAATATTAACAATCAAACATGAAAACAACATTTGCATTACTTACCATTGCCTCCATCATCGGTATTCTTACCCCCGCTAATGGATACAATTACCAAAGTCTTCGTGGTAAAGATACACTACTTACCGACGCCGACTCTACTCAACTGGTAGAGAAGAAGAGCAGTAGTACTGAATGGCCACTCGTACCGACAAGCCACTTCTTCACTCATGGCATGCATGGAAAGAAGAAGCCCCAAGGTGATTGGGAGTATCCTCATCATAGCGGAGAGCTTGTTGTCCACATGTCAAGGCCACCCCACGCTCATTGCACCTTAACAGGTAAAAGCGGTCCTTATAACTTCGGGGAAGGGCACCAACATTCAGACGAACATTTGTGCAAACACACGAAGTGCTGGGTCTTTCCAGTTTGTTCTCCAATCCATAAGAACACTAGTTGTAAATGGGGGCACGGCCAGCATCAAGATTGCCATGTACTTATCATGCAGACACCTGGTCATACCTACTATCACAAGACGCTACAGAAAGAGCTAAGCAAAACTGATTGGAAGCCTTACAAATAGACTAGTAGACGGGAGAAAGATTGATGTGTTGCAACGTACCAAGTATCATGGGGGATAAGAGATGACAAGTAGATAGCTAAATCATAGAAACTGCTAGCTTTACTTACTCTTTAGCATGTAATCTATCTAGTCCGCATCTCATTCTCCTTGATGGCCTGTTTAAGGAAGGCAACGGCATCAAACATATTGATACGTTCATCAGGATCATATATCCAAGTCTTCTCAAACAGCTCTATTAACTTCTTCTCGGCAAAGCTTCGTTCCTTATACCTCGGATCAATGTATGCTGTCTCGCCATCTATTAACTTCTTTTGTACTACACCATCATCATCCGTGTCATACTAAGTAAAGGAGCATTAAGGGGAGAAGCGGTCAGGTGTGTACAGTACTCATCATAGATACAAACACAACACATTGCATACACTTACAAAGTTCCAAAGGCCAGTAATCATGGCATATATATTATTACCAAAACTCCATGTATCAATCTGTTCATTTAAATTCCTGGCAGCAAACTCTTCCGGTGCTCTATAATTTGCAAATGCCGGACCATTATTAAACTTGCAGTACTCATTCTTCACCATATCCCATTGCATAATAGTAGCCCTGTTGAAATCACCAAGTTTCAGCATCTTACGATCAGGAGTGTGTAACCATTGACATGGCTGTACATCATCATGTACAATCACACCTAAGTCGAAACCATGTAAGTCTGCTAAACTTTCTGCCATTTCTAATGCATATCCCAACTTTTCATCAGATGTGAAATCATTATATGGTCGTAAACCGTCCTTATTCCGTTTCTCTACCGTATCTGAAGTTTGATATCCTTCCCCTGGAACTATTACCTCTTCAAATTCAATGGGAACAACCTCGACCATTGTCGAGAAACCACAATGTCCATATAAATTCATTATACGTGGTGATTTTGTCATACTTTCCATGATTATTGCTTCTAACTGTACTTCTTCCCAATGTTCATCTGAGAATGGATGTTTCATTTGAAATGTTTTTAGTGCTGTAGAGCGATATGCCTTTGGTATCATTTCATTTGTCCGTTTTTCATCTTCAACGCCAAATGTTTGTGTTTGTATATATTCTTTTTCTTTTGCGTATTGACTTGGCCATATCCATGGTGAATCTTCCATAATCCATACATCTCTATAGAATCCATGTGCTAGATACTTTTTATATGTCTCATGTTCCGGACGGGGATGTACTATATCAGCTGGATCATCATATACACGTCCCAAGTTATGTTCATGAAATGCATTACAACTCGGGAAATAATTGTATGCAAATTCAGGTTTCTTACATGCTCTTGGTTGACCTTTCTTATAATCATTCGACTTTGGCAATATGTTAACACTATCATCATCATAATACGATGTCAATTCAGCTTGATTCGTTACATCATTTAATATTTTGGTACCATCTGATTTATATTGTGGATATGACCCGGTTGTTCGTTTGCGTTTACGATTTCTAGACTTTAATGCTGTGGACGTTGTATCAATATTATCAGGATCAAATGCACCAATAATGACATTATCACCATCTGATAAGGAATTATTATCATTATCAGCATTTGGTAGTATAACTCGAGCGAATACATCTTCATTCCGTAACGAATGATATGACAAGCCACCATAATCGGAATCTATATTCTTAATTATAGGACCATGTGTCTGTTTGGCATATGGAAATGATCGGAATGCCAATGGATGATTCCATCCTTCTAATAGTACTGATTGTGGATGTTGTTTCTTCTTTGAATTCATATATTGTCGTGTATCAAATCTTGGTATTACTAGACTATTTATATTGGTTTGATGCTGTTTGTTATCATAGTGTTGCGTTTTATGTTGCTGTTGCTTCTGTTGTTCATTCAGTTTGGCATATGGATTAGACGGCACTCTGTTATCAGCCGTATGTCTTAGTTGTGGATGCATATTATGACTATTACTACTACTAGTAGTAAAATGCTTCCATGCAAAACCAAATACAAACGATACTAAACAAACTACACCCCAAAATAACAATGTTTGCAACTTATCACTATGTCTTGAATGTTTCTTTTTACCATACTTTGCATAATTACTATTTATACTTCGAGTAGTCCGTCGTAAGTAATGATGATGTACTCTATCCCAAAATCCAACCTTTTTAATCTTTCGTTTGTTGTTAGTAGATCGAGTTGGTGTACCATTTGGTTGTGATGAGCTAGAATGATTATTATTTCCATTACTATTACTTCCATTGCTACCAGCTGAGCCGGATCGTATTGTTATATTATCTCGATGATGGAGACCGCCATTAGGGTTGTCTAGTGGCTCTGTATCGTGTAGTTGGTGATCACTGTTCATCATGGTGGCCGCCGTTTGTGGTTGCTGAATGCTGAATTATTACGCCGCTTCTCATTTTTTATTACGTCGGAGGATACCGATGATCTTATGTATCTTTATCTGAATACAGTAGAGGTTTAGTGAGATATGAGGGATGTCTTCTATCAAAGAAGACGTACTCTATGCATACCTAGTCTATCTCGTCGTGGTTTCAAACATATCATTGTCTAATCTTTGATGGTGGTGGTCGGCGACTCTTTCTCAATTGAAGCTGAGATGTGACACGGACAAAATATTGTTCACATCTTCTCTCCTATGGTCCTCAAGATGAGATGAACATATCATCGTCATCGGCATCATCAGTGGGAGTTCGTCGATCGTCTCTTGGTCGATCGAATAGTAGGACAATACAACCACCAGATAATCTACGATCTAGTTTACATCATGGATTTGGTATGTCACTCATCAACGTTAATAGTCATCCAACTAATAATCATGCAACAAAGTTTATAACACCAGATATACCACAATCACAACGTGGATTATTCACATCGGGTATAAACTACATAGGCAACCAACAAACAAAGCAACAAAAGTTAGAAGAAGAAAAGTTTAGAGCACAAGTACGTGAATTTGCAATGAGAGTTATATTTAACTTTCCATTACTATTGGCTATTATATCATATATTGGGGTTACAGCAATTGTTGTACATGTTGCGGCTGTTAGGGATAGTGAATTTATTGAATGGTTAAAAGATTCACATTCAGGTATGGCTTTCTTCTCGGCATTTGTTGGATTTATATTAGTCTTTCGGACACAGATTTGTTATAATAGATGGTGGGAAGGACGATGTTTGTGGGGTACGTTGATATTCGCCGCCATTAACCTTGCACAACAAGGTCAAGGATCGTTCACTGAGAAAGAAAACTTTCGTAGATTATGTTGTCTCTGTGTGTGTTTTGCATTTGCCTGTAAGAACCAATTGTATGGAGAGAGTCTCGAATCAGATGGTGATTATCTACTCAGCAGAGGATTGATTAGTGTATCAGAATACCAAAATGTATTGCAACGACAAGGATGGCAACCCTACTACTTCCTAGGAGCATTACGAGAGATTATTGATATAGATTTACGAACTAGTGGACAACGGGCTAAAAACAATACAAATGTATATTCATTCAAGGGCTCTACGACAGACGCTCAACTATTAATGATGGACTTGGCATTAAGTCAAATGGCTAATAATATTGGAGATTTGATAAGAGTCAAAGCGACGGGTCTGCCTTTGGGCTACGATTCAATTTTCTACTTTATATTTCTGGTCTACTTTATCGTAACAACCTTGAGTTGGGCACCTCTGTTGCAATGGTACACTCCCATCTTAATGGGTTTACTTCATTTGGTTGTTAGATGTATTACTGAATTGGGCACATGCTTGTAAGTATTCTGAAAGAAGTGTGCATAAGATGTGTACTTTTCTATTTCTTCATGTGTCAGATTGTCTAATATCCTGTATCCTTATTCTTCCCCACCTTGCATATCAATCTATCAACAGAGAGGACCCGTTTGGAAATGATATCACAGACTTGCCGCTCGATAATTTCTGTCAAGCCATTGAGATGCAGATTGCCGCAGTCTTTGCCGATACATTTCCCCCTCAACCTACTTATGTGGGAGCTTGGCCAACTCATAAAGTACCCATTGTTAAGAAAACTGTATCAAAGGATTACACATTGAACAAGGATTATACATTAAACTCAACAACACCAATACCGGCAGCCACACGGCACTTTAATAACCCATCAAATAACTCAACAACAACTGGTATGCCACAAAGAAGTGCAATGAATATATCAGTAACAGAGCCAATAACTACATCGGATGATAATAGTCCAATTGAAGAATGTTTTGAGGATAATATATCATCGGGTCAGTTAGCAACAATACTATCAGGTGACTGCTTATCGGGCTCGATTAGTACTAGTGGCGAGGAGCAAGTATGATACATAGGATACCCTTATTTTTTAGTATCATTGTACAAAAGATAAACATGTAGTAATAAACATAATGCACAGTTAGGATATGCTTACTATTAATGGTATTACATGCTACTTACTGATCTTAATCTCTACATATCTCTATCGTATCCTAGGGTATCTTTTGACCGTTTTTTCAATTTTATTTGTGAGAAACGACAGATCAGTTTTGATCATTTCAAATCTCTATGGAATAATGGTGCACCATATCAATATAGTACGATACCTTGACACAAAGAGCAATAGAGAGAAGATTGGTAGTATTACATTGATACGATTACCAGCGGTACATAGCAGCCAGGCATTGCAAAAGCCAATATAAATAAAAAAAAACACATAACTTGGTGCACCTCACAACACAAAAATTAACTAAGCTATTGAGTAACATATAAGTATAAGTATACATTGCAATATAAAACAACACAAACAATATGTTATCAAATTTAACCACGCCAACAAAAAATAACAGAGACAAAACCTCAAGTACATCTGACTATTGCGATAACCTCGAACGCATGATAGTGGAAACTCCACCAATTCATCAATCACCATCCACTGACATATCCACAATCGGTGGTGTCGAATCGAACATGGGTGATAATGATACAGGATATGATACCTACACCGACGATGTTGATGATGAGGAACTAGCCTATGGTAATATCGATACCACGAATGATATTTCGTATACTGATATGCATTTGGATAATACATTGCCATTGGAGAATAATACACCTCGTTCTACCAATGATAAGAATGGTCTACTTGCCTCTGGCTCCGCTGCTGATCCTCCTGGTGAACATGGTATAGGATTAAACGGTTCAGGTATTTGGAGTCCAGATTTACAATGGAGTCCACAACCTAAGATGTTACATCCTAATTTATCACCAAGTGGGTTGAGTCCATTGCGTACTGCTGAGAATGATGTTGAATTGGCAGCTTCAAATCAACAGCGTAGTCGATCTTCATCACCAACACATAATGGTGTTAAGGATGCTGCCTATCGTCATGACATTATGCACAACAATAATGCTCAACAACAGCATCAATATGCAACCATGCCAGAACATACCCTATCAGTACCAGAATCAAACGATGCACTAAACGATACATTAAACTCCCAGTCAACCTCCGGTGGTGGATTATTTCGACCACAATCACGATTAGTCAAAGTTTTATGTATCGGTTCCATCTTCTTAGTTGTAGCGGCGTTAGGATTAGCAGCGACTGGATTAACCATGATGTATACTGCCGATAAGAATCAAGGAGAGGAGCAGGTGTATGGAATTGAGGCTGTAATTGATGGAGTAGCAGAATTACCCCGACAAGATGGTCCATCTCAAGAACAGTGGGATATATTGGATAATAGTCAATTTGATTTTAATATTGGTGAGAATGGTTGGGATGGTGATGACGAAGAAGATGATGTAGGTATTGAGCAGACTGAGTTTGTTGATGAAGAGGATGGTCCCAAGACAAAGATTACAGAGGAACCGACTAGTCCTCCTAGTTTGGATTCAATTGAGGACGAGGATAGTGATGAAACTGACCCGCAGCTTGAAATTGGACAAGGATGGGCGACTGAACCTCCAGTTGAAGTTCCCGAAGACGAACCTGATACTTGGGAATGTCGTCGTAATGGACAATGTGCCGAGGATGGATCGGAGCTATGTCTATTGGATACAGGAGATTGTACAGGCAAGGCTGGAAGTGGAGTATGTGTTGGACTATTTCAATATGAAGATTGTACGGATGATGTGACTCCAGTTTGGTAAGTTATTTGTGTTCTTTGTTTGTTTGTAGACACACTTTGCTCAACAGGATTTCTTCATACTCTAAACCCACAGCGGATGTGATGGTGAGGACTACACCAACGAATGTAATGCACATGCCGCGGGAGTATCAGTCTCTCACACAGGACTTTGTTCTTCAGTTGAGAAGATTGATCCTCTACCAACAACTTCACCTACATCTCCTGGCGAAAAGTGTCGTTTTGATGAGCAATGTGAAGTATCCGAGTTTTGTCTATTCGAGATTGATAACTGTCTTGGTAAACGAGGATTCGGTGAATGTATTCCCAGTGCCAACTTTGAGATGTGTAATGATTTATATGATCCAGTCTGGTAAGTAGAAGTTTGTGTTGCTAAATGTTGTGTTTGACTAGTCCTTTATGTGAATCTGACACATGATATGCATCATCTTCCCACTGCCTCCATCTATTCACAGTGGATGCGATGGAGAAGATTACACCAACTCTTGCAAGGCTAACTCTGCTGGTGTAAGCGTTGCAAGTATGGGTTCATGTTCTGCCGCCGACGTTACTGAATCAAACACTACCGAGGCTTCTGAACCGAACGTTCTTGTCCCAGGCACCCTCCTCTTACATTCCCTGCCACCAATTGCTGATACTTTTCTCGAGTTTAACGGGACAGAAGCATTTGGTATGAGGGGACGTCTCAAGGTTGATGCCGATATTGAACGTACTTCACTACTCAAGTTTGATTTGTCAAGCTTGGCAAATGTCACAAGAACTTCTGAGATTGTTGGTATGTCTTTGAAGTTATTCTCCTTGACTGACAGTCCATACGGTGGCAAGATTGATCTAATCGATGACGTCTGTAATGACTGGACGGAGAATTACATCACTTGGAATAATGCACCAGAATGTTTCTTCCAGAATTATACCGTTCCATCAGGAGAGTTTGAGAATAACATCCTCGCTTATGAATGGAATGAGGCCGTGTTGTTTCCCGATTTTGACTTTGACACAGTCTTGCCAGATTTGATCACTCTTCGTGTTACATCAACTTATGCCAATGGAGTAACATACGCCTCGAAGGAGAATGCAACCGCTGTGCCTCAATTGGTTGTGTATTACACCTTACCTGTTCCCACGGCTTCTCCGACTTCGGCTGCTCCAACTGTATTTGTAAGCAAGGCGCCTACCAAGTCCCCATCACCAAGTATCGAGTTGCCACCAACTGAAATCCCAACTAAGATCCCGTCATGGAGCCCGACTGAATGGCCCACGTATTATCCAACATCGACTCCTACTAGGAACGCCACAAGTCCAACATCAGCGCCTTCTGATACACCCAAAACTATCATCATTCCTGCCTCTCAGGATGCCATGGTTCGAGCAGGTGAGTTCTCCGATAACAGATACGGTAAAGATCCATTCATTGCCATGCAAGGTCAACGTCGAAAGGCAATAATTGAATTTGATCTGAGTTCAGTTAAGCCCAGCTTTGAGTATCAATACTACCTGCAATTCTTTGTGACATATGTCGCCTCTAATAATGCTCGAGCTGTCACTGCAAGCTATATCACCCAGCAAGATTATACTTGGGATGAAGAGACTATCAGTTGGAACAGCATGGGAGAGCCTACAGAGGAAGAAATTGGCTGGTTTAGTATCTTCAAGAATGATGAGAATAAGATGGTCGAGATCCCTATTGGTAACTTGTTCAATAGTACTGTCAGTGGTAACAGATTCATCTTAACTCTGACAAATAGTGCTATCGACACTGGTGGGGACAAGTTTGATTTCAGAAGTACCGAGTTCTCGGAGAGGTTTGATAGTCTGGCGGATTCCCCTCCAACGTTAAAGGCTGTCCCTCAGTTGGAAGAAGAAGAAGAAGTAGAGGAGGAGGAGGAAGAAGTCTTCACCGTTCCCCAGGTTGAAGAAGAGGTTTTGTAAGAGTTAGTATTAAATGGGGATAAATGTTGTTGATTTAGGTACTGTCGTCTCATCCACAGAGATTGGATCTGGCTAGTTGGAGAAGGAGGTGACATGTTTGTTTTGGTTCAGGCAAATGAAATCCAGCTTAAGATTTGATTTGTCATAAATGTAGATATTATTCTTCGTTAGCATGCACTTTTGTTTAGATTCATTCCATTGAGAGACCAAACACGACATGTGCATGATATTTATAATCATTACTTCACTCGAAATCCATCCACTAGTATTCTGATCAAGTCGATCTTTTCTAGCTTTAAATATCAAATGTATACCTAACTAATAGTATCGAAAATGATCACTATATGCAGCAGCTTTATCCCTCTGAACGCTCTTGATACCCCCCAAAGATGCTTGATAGGCTTGTAATGCTTTTGTGTAATCATCTTTTGTTACATGCCCACGTGAGTATAACTTTCGCATCGCATCCAAAGATCCAGTATACCCATTTCTTACTGATATCATAAAGTGTTTCAAAGCCCTGTCCATATTGCCTGCATGCTGCTCTAAAGCGCCTAGATTGTGCCTTGCCGTTGTATTTCCCGCAATGGCTGCCAGCTCATAGTAATATACAGCCTTCTTCTTGTCTACGTCTACTCCTTGACCGTTAGAATATGCATATCCAATACAAGCATAAGCATTAGCATTACCGAGTTCTGCCGCACGATGCCATAGTTCTAATGCCTTTTTATGATCTTGTGGAAACCCCATTATCCCATCTTTGTAATAATTTCCTTGATTGTAGATTGCAATATAATCCCCAGCCTCCACTCGTTTCTCATATCTTTCAAGTGTTTCCTCATCCGAAGTAGGTGCTGGAGTTCTACAAAAGGGGCACTTCCTTCCAGCAACTACATTGCCTTGGTCATCATACACAGGAGCATAAGCACACCCGCTGCATATCATCTTTCCACAGCATGGCATATATCTCTTGCCCGTTAGGTTCAATGAAGGCATACGTAAAAAGCATATAGGACAATCTTCAAATGGCAGCGGTTGTTTGAACAGTGCCTCGTCATGTAATTCAGCTGCACGCTCAGCAGCGAGTCTGAGATTTTCTTCACAGTCTTTCTTGTGCCTGTGGCGATGTTTCTTCTTACATACGGCATTACAATACATAACAGATTTACATTTATTACATGTATTCGTAACGTCACTACCTTCTTTACCACAATTAGCACACGTTTTGTTATCACTGGTAATCATATCATTAAGTAACGCACAATTTTGTTTTTGATCTGTGCACACTTTTTTGTTTGATGATATCTCCTCCTCCACGCCACCGCACTCATTGGTACACGCAGTTATTGTATTGACATTAGTGTTAGACTTCATATTGTATAAAGTGACACCGCAGTAGTCTCCCAGGAAGAGATGAAAAATGGATGATTTTTGGGTCGCATATTGATTTCTAGGACACCTCAGCTTATTCTTTCATTTCACACTGTTTTTGTCGCTGCCATTGAATCTAATAAATTGCCGTGGCGGTAGAAACCCCGCTTAACAAGTACTCTCCGTTGCTTGATCTCTCTTTACACATAAATATTTTGTGACATATCTTGTGCACTTGTTTTTACCATAAATCCCTCTCATGATTACTAAACCCCCTTCCATATTACACTGTGTCTCTTATTCATCATCCGACCCTTCTTCCTCGTCACTACTACTGTCACTACTTGATGACGAATCACTTAAATTCATATTAGCAGCCTCCTTCTTCTTTTGATATTCCTCTTCAGTTTGTCTTGTACGTCCACTGGGTCGTTGTTTCTTTGCAGCAGCTGTATCTTTCTTCTTTTGACGATCCATCATTTCTTGTTTGGCACTAACTGCCTTTACTTCTTCTTCTCGTTTACGTTTGCCACCTTTACCAATTGGTGTATCATTATCGCTATCTACATCCATATTATCATCATCTTGTTTCTTCTTTTTAGTATCATCTTCTTTCAACTTTATCCTACTCTGTTCTTTCTCCTCCATCTCTCTTCTTCTACGATTTACCAATTCTTGTTTATTCATCAATTCTTCTCGTGCCAGCTTTAATTGCAACGCACCCAATGCCCCGCCACGTAACTGATGCGGTAATGGATTAGGCGTTGCAAATCCAATAACAGGTAAATTAGGATTCCACATTGGTGGTGCCGAGGTACGTAATGAGTAAGCACGTGCTACTGCTAATATTGTTGATACTTCGTCGGAATTACGTGGTGTGGGATATAGTTGTGCTTGGTCGGTTTGTTGTGATGATGATAGTATAACAGATGATGTAGATTGATGGCTGTTATTGGAGAGGAGTGGTAATGACTTTTCTATAGCTTCTGTTAGGCCTTGTTCGGCTTCTACTAAAGTACGGATATGATCTAATAGTGATGACATGGTATTGGAGGGGTTGTTTAGATAAGAATTGCAATGATAGGTTTGATGTAGTGCGGAGATGGTAGTAATAGGAAAGTACTTCAATATTAAGTAATATACTACTCTTATTTTCTTGTAAGGATACCAGTGAATTAATATCCTCTATTTCTCTTCTCCTATCAATATTAGCGCTAACTGAATACTACTATTCGAAAGAGCATTAAAAACTGAGTATAAGGTGATTGTGGTAGTGCCTGGTAGTGCGGAGAATACTTCAAATAGAGCCCTACATCAAGTCTAAAATCTCTCGACGCGGCAAAAATTTGCCGTCATTACTCACCACCAATTGAAATAATCTTCTAGTTGCAGTGATGCCATTATGTAAGCAGCATACGCGTATTATTCATCGTGCCCCTAGGGTATACTTATGAATTCTCTCATATCGCGGCATGGTCAATGCTCCTAATAAACCCGGTTTTGTGACAACAAGAGATGAAGTGACAACAACTCACTCAATCAACTCTCATAACTCATAAAATTTTAAAGAGGCTGCTCAATGATGACGACGCGACGGCAACCGTACCTATCCTATTATCTCCATTCGGTCTGCTCCTCTACATACATTACCGCACACAATCTAGGGCATACCTTACTAGCTATCTCTGCTTGCAAATAAACCAGGTTGATTATTCAAAAATATAGTACCGGAGCAACAACATATCACAATCACATCATTAACAAACATGTGGATAAGGATTGTACTCTCAATAGTTTCAACCATTGTGCTATGTCTAATGGTATACATTAACATACATGCATGGAATCATAATGTTGCCGCTGATATAAGTCATGGTAATGGTTTATTACGAATGTTAGAACAATCTGTTTCTGCTAGTGATAGCTCACCCGTTGCAACAAATACCAAACCCCCTGGGATAGACAACAACGATGATATCAATTCAGGTGATATAGCAAAGAGTGCATCTAGAGTTACAATGTTAGAAAATAATGTAGAGGATATGTTGCAACAGATTGAGAATGAACAACATTTGTTGGGTGATTTATTGTCAAAGAAGAAACAGAAACAGAAGAATGGCAAGCTGAAAGATAAAGCAAGTGCTCAAAAGAATATGAAGAGTGATCGGGCTATACCAATAATCAATAAGGAAGAGAGGAAACCAATACCAAAAGAGGATAAACAATCAACACCAAAACAACAGCAACAGTCAGATAAGAAAAAGACTGGTATGAACATACTACTCCTATATGCAGATGATTGGACACATTCAACACTCTCTTCCTATCATAAAACACAACCATTAAATACAATCCTCAAAACACCAATATTAGACGCATTAGCCGCAGATGGGATACGATTTACACATAACTGTGTTACAACATCGGTATGTTGGATATCTCGTGCGACACTTTACACAGGACAGTACATGTCACGACATAATACAAAAGAACCATGCTGTTGGAGTGGTATGAAAAAGCCAAAGCAGAAACTGAACTATACACCCGCTGATTGGGCGGAATTGAGTTTTTATGAAATATTGGCTCGAAATGGTTATCATGTTGGACATGCTGGTAAATGGGGTGTCTATTTACCATTTGATAAGAATGTACACTTTAATGTTGAAGAAGATGGGTGGCATTATCGCAAATTAGGCAAAAAGATGTGGCATATAACTGAAAAGAATGAGGCAGATGCATTACGATTCCTTGTAACACGTCCAAAGGACAAACCATTCTTTCTCAATGTTGCATTCTATGCCACACATGCTAAAGATGGTGATGTTAGACAATACATGCCACAGAATTCAAGTATGAGTATCTATGTTGATGATGAGATACCCCTTCCCGCAACGGCTACACAGGAAGCTTGGGAGAAGATGCCACCCTTCTTTAATGAACGGAATGAAGGTAGGACACGATGGCATTGGAGATATGAGAATCATACGTTACATCAAACTATGATGAAGAACTATTATCGTATGGGTAAGTGATGTAATATTGGTTTTGTGGATATGATTTCTTGATTGCTTGGATATGCCTTTTCAACTCACTTCACATCCCTGTCTCTTGTGTCTTTAAGCAACGGAAGTAGACACTGCATGTGGAGCGATATTAGAGGAGCTAAGACGGCAGGGTGAATTAGATAATACGATGATAATCTTCACCACAGATAATGGCAACTTTCATGCAGAGCATGGGCTCGCTGACAAATGGTAGGTCTTAAATGATGTCATAGTGTTCGATATGATGTAATCATGATACACCGTTGCTAACAATATCTTGTTCTACTTCGCACTTTTAGGTATCCACATCAAGAGTCGATAAGAGTACCGCTCATAATACGAGATCCTAGGATGAAGGATGAGAAGAAGGGAAGTACAAACGATGACTTCACCCTTAATATAGATTTGGCTCCAACGATATTGGCCGCAGCCGGGATACAAGCACCAGAAAAGTTTATGGGAAGAGACATGTCAACACTATATCTCAATCCTGAAACATCATCTAAATGGAGAAACGAGTTTTTCTATGAACATCCTATCATATCCCGGAAGGATTATATACCTTCATCAGAGGCTCTTGTGCGGAAAGATTATAAATATATGTACTGGCCAGATTATAAGTATGAGCAACTATTTGATTTAGTCAACGATCCTGGAGAGTTGGACGACATATTCAACCAGAATGATACGAAGACAACGAGTACAAAAGAGGATATGAAACGACGATTTCAAGAGTTGAAGAATATTGTAAAGAGCGGAGATATAGTCACTCTCTAGTTCTAGTTGATATAAACATACATAACTTTAGCTTAACCTCTCTTCTTGACACCGCTAAAATATTATCTAATATACACTTCTACATCTCACAACACAAACATATAATCCACAATATCCTTTCGACATACTAAGATCAAACGACTGCCTGATCCTCATCAACATACTCAAAGTCGGAGTCACTTCCCTTTTCCTCTTCCATGAGCTTAAATTCACCCGGAGCATTCTCGTTCCTTGCCGAGGCCATTTCATACTCATCGTCTTGCATACGCCTAAACTCTCCGACCTCGTCTTGAGAGTGACTTTTCACTGAATCACTTACTCCAACTTGATCGTCTCCATCATAGAAAATTGCAATCATAATTGAAGACTGATATTTGTATGTCATCAAGCTAAAGGCAAGGTACACTAAAGCTAGGCCCAATGAACTAAAACTGGTTGCCTGAGCAGGCCCCATGCCTTCGTCTTTCCTGTCATCTCTGAAAGCAGCATTGGCATAGAGAATGAATACCATGAACAGCATCAAGGCATAGTACATACTTCCTCCTGAGAGCATTCCAACACCAAGAACTCCATCGAGTTTTTGTTTTAGTATCTTCTTCCCCATAAACATGATTCCAACAGTTAAACATAACATCCACATTAGTACTGAGACAAGATTAAAGACCTCTCCTTCCTCACGAATCCTCTCCGCCTCTCCTCCAACCGATACTACCCAAGCAGTAACGCATAGAGCACTGAAGATAGTAAGTGTGCTGATAGAAAGTAGTTTCCATAGATCCAGGATCAACTCCATCCGAGCAACACTCTTAATCTGTGCTTCTTTGTCAGTGTCCGTGCATCGAGTATCCGGCAGTTTCTTCCCCTCTGCATAGATTAACACTGATAGCAATGAGAGGATCATCCCAAGAAAGAAGCTCGTTGTGCATACTACCTTTTGATGATATATCAAAAGCTCTTCATCATTCATTTGTTGATTCTGTTGTTGCTGTTGTTGTTGATTGTAATAGTACTGGTCATCATAATCATTCTTATCATCATTCTTCAATCTCCTATTATTCTCATCATCTTTATCCTGTCGATAATTGATTGTATACCAAAAGCTAATGAAGCACATATTTGCAAACATGAATAAGCTTGCTGCCAACACGCCCAATTCAAATCTACCAAATGATCCTTTAGATGGATGCCAAACTTTGAGTAATGGCTTTGCCAATGTACCGCAGGCAATGACTAATACCAATAGACATAATACAATCTTGAGTGCTGCCTCCTCTTCCTTTGTTAAATCGATATCCCACCATCGATTATCTCCATCATCTCGAGCTTCTGTTGCAAATACATTGGATGCAGCTACCCAGAAGAAACTAAAGATATAATTAGAGCATATGATATGAGGCAAAGATATGATATTTGAGCCATGATATGAGCAGAGCATCATATTTTTAAGCATATGATATGAACATATGATATGATTATATATATGAGCATGCACTATGTCAATATATCAAGATACACTCACAGAATAATCAATGCAATGAAGGAAGCAACAACAGCACCAGTCGTCCCAAGCTTGAATGCCACAGAATCTCCTCCACTAAATTGAGAATGCTTTGCTTTTGCAGCAATAACTCCTTGTGAGAGCTTGGCTTTCACTGCCACTTTATCCACCATATTTCTTTAGTACGTATACTGGTTAGTATAATTAACAATATAATTCCAATGAATCCATCAATGGTTAAAGCGTTGGGTGAGGGGAATATTGGATATGAGCAAGAAAAGATACCATAAACTGCCGATCTCATTCTTATATCGAGAGTAGAGAGTAGCGCTACCATCTCTTCTAAATTACTCTCACCTTAATGCTGTTGTTGTCATCATGGAGCTGGGGTAGTCGTCAATAACCGCAAGTGGTTTATCCAATGCGGTGATTTGCCAGCAGCCTTCAATACAACATCCGGCACATCTATAATTTAATTATAATAATATGATATATTGTTAGTAAGCAAACACATGAGGATATCGATGTTTGCGGTGGGAGATAAGATAGTATAGTTAATATGAATAAGTAAGCGTAGGCAATGGTGGATGATATGGTGCGGACATAATATGAGCAAGATATCGAGACTTCATACACTCATAATATGTATCTGCAAAAAGGCATATATGACTTGCTACCCCTGAGAGATATGGTGCGTCTCGCTTTTGGGGGTTTTATATCGGATAATGTTGCAATGGTTGAGAATAGGATCCTGAAAAGTTTTTGGTTCGATTGGATCAGTCACTTTCTGAAACCAAAATTCCTACCTTATACTAATTAATAAAGGAATTCTAATATCTACCACGGACTACGGACACAATATGGATCCTCCGGGAGAAGACAACCAGTTTCGTCGAGCTTTCTCGACTTTGAGTGATCATACCAGATGTAATATTGCGTTAATTAGAGATAATGGAGATAATCGATGGTGGGATATCGATTTAACAAAGGAAGAGGAGGCAGCACTCAAGATTGTATTATGTCTATTGGTATTAGTCATTGCCTGCGGTA
>Ga0214480_100432_pt1 | contig 21243 bp, 13 predicted proteins | sample M1_20Mar14CPVII9_3_FD_165042 | JGI IMG/M metagenome (GOLD analysis project Ga0214480, IMG submission 165042) | Marine eukaryotic communities from Monterey Bay, California, United States - M1_20Mar14CPVII9sort6BwellE17 | ecosystem: Environmental > Aquatic > Marine > Unclassified | place: USA... | reverse complement strand
CAACTAATGCAATTCTCACGATAGATAATTTAAGCGAGCGATACCCCTAAATATGCCCTCCTTTTTGCTCTTTTTGATCTTCTTTAGCGATGTCACAATGCAATTGCACGGTGCAAGTTGTTTTGCATGGTGTGCAAGAATATCTGCACTAGTGGTCATACATAACTAATCAACTCACTCGCTCTCACTCGCGATGAGAAGATGATACATTAGCAGACGCCATATCTATCTACATACAAATGCCCACGACACATTACAATTGTAAATAATTCCGCTATATAGTCTAGTTTGATTCGGGAGTAGTATTGAGTAGCATATTAAGAAAAGAGTGCACATCTTGTGCATAAAATATTTTCCTCTTTGATTGGCATCATTATTCTATATAAATACAGATAAATACATATATTTATCGACAACCATAAGTATGGTACAAGTTACAAACTTTCTTCTACGTTGGTTATTCTTGTGCCGTTTAGTCGATGATAGAGCTGAGGTACAAACATGGCCATATCGAAGACCTGGCTATTATGAACATCCACCTCAACAGCATCAACAACAACAACCACAGATACAACACCATGATCAGTATCAACAACATAATGAACATCCGCCATCACAACAACAACAACAACATACAAATGATAATAATAATATCCATCAAGATGACACTATGGATATACCAACATATAGAGAATCGGTAATACGATCATTAACATCGTATCCCCCCGGCTCGTCTGAGAGATTGCATAGATTAGAAGAGTTGCGATTACAAACTGTACATGAATTTGCAAAGCAGTTGGTTCATGCTGATGAGGTAATACGATTTGGTATATTGATATCTAATGAGAAACATACTGGTGATGATGTAAAGGGAGATACAGATAGTAATGCTGGAGAGAAATCTAGAAATGGTGACTCAAGCGCTTCTAGGTCAGATGTTGATACAACAATACAAGATGAGTTGCAACAATTTATGAAACAACATCAACATTCACCAATATCAGATCATGATAGACAATCTCATAATATGAGACATCACTTCTTTGGTCATCGCAATGACCATCCTGCAATAGAAGATACTAAATCAGAATCAACATCATCAACATTAGATAATCCACTGCAAAGTCAAACACCAGAGCAAATATCATCATCTCTATCCTCAGCTCACAAATTACTTAATGAAGCTCGAGAAATGTTGCCACAGCTAGTGTCAACAGTGCTACACTCCCCGCCAGCTCTACTTCCTGAAACTATCTTCCCCATAGATCCAATATCATCACTCCGATCACTCTTAATACATCGGTGTCAAACTAATCCATCATTGGGAATAGAATTGTGTTGGCTACTAGAAGCAGAAGTTGGCAGAAAGTGGAAAGCCTTATTTGAACATCGACAACAGACTGGTAAACGATTAATCTTAATAGTTCAGGCCGATATTGCTGCTGCTATTGCCTCGGTAGGTGCCGAGAAGGCTAGTGCATTCAACTTACTTCAAGATGCAGAAATGGCTACTGCATTTGGTGTCGAAAGGACTATGGAAACACATTATAATGGTTACGGACAGCAACAGCAGCAGCAATATGGTGGCGGTGATAACTCTTATCATCATCAACAATACAATCAGCAATATCATCCATCAATCTCATCTTCCACAGCGTCTGCGAATGCAGCAAGACCACCTCAATCAATAAGTGACTTGCGATGTAGACACTTTGGTGATTCAATGCATTTCATTGACAGATTAACACAAATAGCATTAGACCTACGGCATGTCCCACCAATACATCGTCAAGGTCATTTACAACATAGATTATCAGAATTGAATACAAGATTATGTCGAAGAATGATATCAAGGGGTGGAATAAGTATAGATGTGGAAGAGTACGATGTCAATAATCATCATCATCAATATCAACAACAACATCAACAGGAGTATTATCATGAAATGGGTTCAAATGCACATAATATGCCACCACAGCCTCCAGTTTGGAGAGAAGAAGATGTTAGAGAGGATATGATACAACATTCTGTACACTTTCCAATGGAGCCACAGAGTGTACGTTGGCCGGGTTGCAGCATACCGACAAGTGGAGATACAGATGATACTGACACTTCAAGTTCTACAATATCTGACTTTGAACACCCGTTACCACATAATGGCGTTGTCCGTGCTTTGCGTATCCTACCAAACAATTGTCGTGTGTTAGACTCGGCACAGCGTTGTCCATTTCTGGTACGAATGGAGGTAGTAGAAACTGGCTTGGATGCTAATGATGCAAGATTGTATGCCTGTAATGTACCCAAAGGAGGTGTTGGAGTTACTGTTCAAGAGTCAATGGGTAGCCATAGACCTTATAGTGGTGGATTTGATCCATGTGAGATTCCACCGGAGCTAATACAGAGACAGCCACAGTACAACGATGATTCATCAATAAGACAATCTCAAGAGATACAGAGATCACAAACCAATGATATATCTACTGCAGGGACTAAGAATAGGGCAGTAAGCTTCCGTGGTGGCTACCAACAGGGTGATGGCTATTATCCATCAGATGCGTATGGTATGGTGCCTGATGCATTTGATATGGTGCGAGAGCAATATTATGAAGATTTACATCATGACTTGCGAGAGCAACGAGAGAATGAGTACAATTCTCCTTCTGGCCCATCAATAACAGCAGGCAATCAACTTTCTACTGGTTCCGTCTTACTAGACAAAGTATTTGGCCGGCCATGGAGTGTAGAATGTGAGAACATTCGACAACAATCACCCTTCAGTAATATCAAGGGGTGGAAGCTAGCAAGTTTTATAATCAAAGCCGGTGAAGACATACGAAAGGAAGCTCTTGTTATGCAAATAATGTCAAAGCTATGGACATGGTTTCAAGAAGAGATACCGCCGCATTTACGACCGTTTCTAAGACCGTACACCATCATGTGCGTGGGCGGTGACGCTGGTATTGTGGAATGTCTACCTGATGTGAAAAGTGTAAGCGAAGTCAAGAAGGAAACTGATGGATTCACATCATTACGAAACTTCTTTGAACGAGCTTACGGCCCGCCAGTCCATCCGCCGTACAGACCCGACTATCAACATCAACAACAGTTTGGAACTGTATCTTTCGAGAAGGCTCGTGACAACTTTCTAAGATCACTGGTTGGGTATAGTGTCGTCTGTTATATACTTCAAATAAAAGATAGACATAATGCAAATGTGTTGATGGATCGAGAAGGTCATATAATGGTAAGCTTTTGATGATAATGTATCCTTTTCTTGCATTCCTGCCTCTTTCCTAATCATTCTAATTGGTGATACTTCTTTTAGCATATTGATTTTGGCTTTGTCCTAGGTGAGACACCCAAGATGGGAAAGGTACCGCTATTTAGTGAACGAGCACCCTTCAAACTATCAGCAGAGTTCTGGGAAGTTATTGGTGGTTGGTCGGCATTCAAACGCTTCTGTGAAATGTTCGAGGCGGCATATGCAGTAGCATCCTCACACTCAGACGAAATATGCAGCTTGATAGAGGCTGCAATAATGAATGTAAGTCGGAATACAGACTTGGCTAGATCAATTGCTGATAGTGTTCGAAGTAGGATGCATATGAAGGCAGATCCAAAGGAACAAAAGTTGCATATTATGAACATTGTGAATGATGCCATAACTAGTTGGGGCACATCTACATATGATTGGTTGCAAAGAAGTATGCATGGGTATCAATAGTCATCTTAAAGATAACTATACTAATGAGGTTATAGTCCATTAGAGTTAATTGTGTGAGATGGGAGATAGGATCTCACCGACTCAGCGAATCTTCCCTAAACGCCATCAAACAGCTGCAAAAAAATGCTCATTGAAAATGCAGAAGTGGAATCTCTGGAATGAATGAACCACCTTTTAACCACTCAAATTAATATAATGGTGGATTGTTGTTTAATATGACTGAGGTTGTATTAGTCATGGCACCCAAGCCTGATACAGAGTTGGGAGATAGTGATCATTCGATATCTCCCCATCTTACCAAGCTGAAACAAAATAAGAAAGAATTGATATCTCCGACAACAAGTGGAGATGACATTAGTAGTAGTAGCCCGGGCAATGGTCCTCCAATACCAGACATGCATCAAGAACAGCAAGTTGGTAGTGATAAGATAGAGAAAATAGAAACGGTGCCAAGTGATGCGTTCACATCATGTACATCAGATGGATATATACCAGCCCACTTATTTGAACCACAGATTGATGATGAGCAAGATAATGTTGATAGTGGTTATCATCTCCAAGACTCTGAGGAGGGACAAGAAGAAACATCTTGTTCGGGGCCAATATCTCCTCATCCTACAGGACCTTTTCAAACAGATGATACGGCGGCGGCTGCAATAGGGGATAAAGATATAGAAGATACCACCCTTGATGCAAAAGATGCACAGAATTGTGATGAATCGACACCCACAAATTATAACATACATAGAAGAGTACCATCCTCAAGTATACCGCACTTACTACGAACATCGAATACTTTATCAGTAGATGCAACAGACTTAATACGAGATCAACTAAGCTTTGTTGGGATAGATGCGGCACTTTCACCAACAATACGGAGTAGAAATGAATCATTCGCCTTTTCTATAGACGGAGTTGGCGGTGGCGATACTGACAACAATGACAATAGTAATAAATCACTAGTTGGGACGAATGCACAAATAATTATGAATCTCAAACAAACTGCTCCATCACCATTGGGATTAGAAGGTTGTTTATCAAGTTCATCTATCACATCCATCAATTGTCCGTCTCAGAAGAGTATACATTCACAACTAACTCCAAACAAGTACAATAATAATAATGGTACTCCATCATCCGTACATCCGGGTAGTTTTACATCTCCCCCTCATAAAATGCCAATGTATTCGACTATGCAAGCATCGGAAGGGTCATTGAATATGCCTCAATTGACACAACAATTGACAGTATCACCATTGCAAACAAGTAACATTATAGAAACAACAACAGGAGTAGTGAGTCAACAACAAATAATTCTATCGGGAATACCATCACTGCCGCTACCGTCACAGCCATTACCTCCATCTTATCAAGGTAATCGATTTCCAATAAGCTCAGTATCATCATCATCAGGTGCTCAGCCAGGCGTGGCATTATATAGTGCAATTAATTCACTCGAACGGTATAATGCTGGAAGTTTTGATAATAAGGTAATGCTTGCCAAGGCACGGGGCGGCGGTAGTAAACAGAAAGCATTTCCGGGTGTACCACAAAAGACTGCAGAGTCGATGCTAAGCGGATTAGAAACAAAAAATAGCTCGGTATCTGCTAGGGTTGATGATGAAAAGCAACATGAGAAGAGCACAAGTCAAAACAACAAACAGACAACTGAAACAATGGAACAGATTGTACCAATACGAAGTGAACAATCTTCTCAGAAAAGATTATACAAATCTAGATCATCTGGAAGTCTTGTCGAGCTAAAGGCTGAACGCAAAAAGGATAAGAAGGTTACAATCAAAGAACAACAACAACAAAAGTCAAAGTCGAGTAGACGAGGTAGTCGACGTCGTGAGAAGAAGAAAACAGTAGGAGTATTCCGACCATCATCCGATGCATACACACCACGGATGAATAATCGAGATCTTAAATACAAACCAGCCGAGGAACGTGAATGTGTTGAGAAGATATCGTCAACGATGGGGACGATACAGCGACCAAACTTTAGAGATGCACTCCGGCGTGTGGCTATTATATTACATCAGCATATTGTTAAGATTGAACATCGATTTGGTACAGGTGCACATGGTGTTGATGATACAGGATTGTTCAAAACATCCATGAGAGAGCAATTCAATGAAGATAACTTTGCAACTCCACGGTATAAATGTTCCATGGTACGTGTACCAATGGCTAGACCAGGAGTGGTATACAGCATGAGGAAGATACGAGTTGTACACAATACTCCTACTACAGATGAGATATATGAATTTGCTCATCAATTATTCAAGAAGGTACAGCTTTCATCTGAATGTTCTATAGTTTGCTTAATATATGTGGAAAAGCTGATGGAGGTTGCTAAAGTTCCTCTTGTTGCTGAGACTTGGAGACCAATATTTATGTGTGGATTACTCCTAGCCAGTAAGGTTTGGCAGGATTTGAGCTCTTGGAATATAGAATTTGCAAGTGTCTATCCACAATTTTCATTAGAGGCAATCAATCGATTGGAGTTATCCTTCTTGAAGTTTATCAAGTGGGATTTGTACATATCGAGTAGTCTGTATGCCAAGTATTACTTTGCTTTGAGATCGCTGTTAGAAAAGAGTGGATTTAGAAATCGATACAACGAGATGATTGGAGGTATTGGAGGTGTGGCAGCATCTGAAGCAATGAAGGTATCTAAACGATCAGAAGCTCTCAAAGAGGAATCACTTCTCCAATTAAGTCGAAGTATGTAATAGACAAGTTGTTAACAACTAATGACATGATTAATATTATCAATACTGCTCATACTACACCAGTCGAAGACGGTTCCGGCCGAGTCTTTTGTTGACTCTCATTTCTATCATCGTCATAGCGGAACATCTCATTGCCGCCTTCATCATCTTCTTCACTTTTTGAAGTATGTCCAAGATCTTTTCCTTTGCTTTCAGGTAGATGGTATGCAGTTAAAGCCGTTAATAGATGCAACACTAGCATGACACTTCCAATGAGTTTGATATTGTCGTGTGAGAGCAAATAAGGTGAAAGAAACGCGCCAGTCCTTCCCATTGCATTTGCTGCGCTATGTCCTGTTGTTCTAATCTCTGTACTCAGAATCTCTGCAGTTGAGACCCAAGTTACACATGAACCCGACATCTCAAACGCACGAGCGAAAAATGCTAGGATTGTCAATATAGTATTGTTTGCCGTTCCAGCAGACATGGACAGACTAAATAGAAAGATTCCACCGCATATATAACTTGCACATTGAGAGGGTATCCTCCCGAATGAATCAATGGTTTGTATCACGACAAACAACCCAAGAACCTCTGCCGATGCACTAATGAAGATTGCTCTATAATCAAAATGAGGTACTCCGTGTCCATCACCTTCAACAACTTCTTCGTCATCGAATATTCTAGTCACTGCCAATATAGTACCATAATATCCAATTGCATATCCAATCCATGTAAACCAAAGCAGCAGAGTAATCTTACGCCACTTTCGACTTAATAAGTCTCGGAATCCGGACTCTTCTGCATGTTCATCTTTCAATTTGACATTAGTATGAAACTGAATATCGGGGTCTAGTCCGTTCACTCTAGCAGCACTCCTTATGACTGCCAGTGCACGTTCATCTTGTCCTACTGATATTAACCAACGCGGTGATTCTGGCACGAGACAGAATCCAAGAAACCCACTTACAATGCAAGGTAAAGCGCACATTATCACGAATAGTCTCCAAGATGTTTCGAGTGTTAGATATGCAAACAGGGGTGTCATTAAGCTGCCTGCCGTCCAAAAGTACTCAATAACCAAAAGATGTTTACCTCGATGAGAGGTTGGTAAAAACTCTGCAAATATATCAAATGGTACCGTGAGACCTCCGACACCGAAGCCAACCATGAACCTAATACCAAGTAGGGAAGCATATCCTGTAGCGAACGCTGTGAATACTCCAAATAACGATATGATAGCACAACTCAATAAGAATGCTGGTCGTCTACCCAAATGATCACCCAAATAACCTAATGTTAACGTCCCAACTAAACTACCAGCGAAGACACATGCCGTCATATTAGCAGTTTGTCTGGCAGTCAAATCCCATTCGGATTGCAATGTTAATGATAGGAAGGATAGGAGCATAATCTCCGTAGCATCGGCCGTGAAGCACAATCCTGCTGCCCATCTGCATTAGCAGAGATATGAAAGTTCAGTTTAGTAGCTATCAGAGATATCATGCAAATACATATTATAGATTGTAAGAACTTACAGTACACGTCGTTGAAATTTACCAAATCCAATACTTTCTATTGCATCATCAACTTTGATCACTTCTTCTACTTCTTCTGCATTATTGTTGCTCGTGAGAGTTGTTTCGTCCATTATGGTTGTTTCGCCGTGGTATGATGGTAGTCTATTTTCCTCGTCTTTGTTTGCAATACCAGTTAGTTCAGTTGAGAATGACATAAACAATCACTATCTCTTTTAAGGGTGAGATGAGTTGTGTTGTTGTCTATTGAGTTATTTGCATTATTCGTTTGGTCAATAATTTCCAACACTTACTAACAGCACCTGTTGTTGGCTACTCTTGTAGTAAACAATCATACCTTATGCCTAGTGCATAATGGTCTCTTCTACTTAAATGCCAACACACAGCATGCACACATAGAGATGAGCGAGGTATTGCTCAACAATAGAAGCATCTCCAACAGTATACCCAGTATATCAGTTTTCAATGCTCTTTCGAATGAAAGTACTTAGGTGATCGCTGTGATTATATTCAAGTGACTTTGGTAGGATACGCCCAGTGGTATCCTTGTAATAGTTAGAGTTTGTGAGATGTCGACCTTTGATGGTGATAGTAGTGGCAAGCAGCAATCGAAGCCAATACCATCTGCTATATCTGCAGCAATAGAGTCTAATATTACTCTACAAGCTGAGTTGCAACGCCGGTTACTTCAGATCAAACACAAAAAGATACAAAATCGACATAATGCAGCTAAACTTTATGCATCAATCTCTAACTGTTGTAGAGAAGAAGAGATAGATGTAGATGGTGTGTTGGCAAAGTATCCGAAAGTTAATGTTAATAGTAGTAGAGCTGATAATACTGATGTTGGTAAAACCGGTACCAAATCAACAAAGGGAGACGATGTTGACAATAATATGCAGATCGATAGCAATGGTGATAAACTTAACAAGAAGAAGACAAAGAAGAGAAAAAGAACATCTCCCCGTGCTTCAAGGAGTAAAGATAGTACAGAAATGGGAGGATTCTTTGTTGACAAGGATGGCTGTACTCCAGAGATATTACGGAGTAGTATATTAGGCAGAGATAAGGCAAAACAATCTAGTATGCGGATGGTATTTGATAAGATTAATCAGCCTCCACTATCAACAAAGGAAGAACCAAAACATACCTCAACGAAGAAGAAGACAAAGGGTGTAAAATCTAATGGTCTTGAGGAGGTTGCTATTAGAATAGACAAATATCCATCACAGCAACCTCCATCGTCAGATGATTGCATACCACAATTTACATTTGCTGATGCCAAAATATCCAAGACAAAGTTAACAAAGCAAGAAGGTCTCTTCATTATGGATATGATTAACAAATTGAGTGATGTTGAAAAGAGTAGTATCAATTGGTGCGATATTGCAGAGAAGCTCAATGCAAAGTTCCAGAAACATACCAGCCCGTGGTTATGCTTTCAACACTACAGAGCAACACTTATAAATCCATCAACTAGAGTCCCTCCCTGGACACAAGATGAAGATGAGCTGTTAGTGAAATATTTAGCTTCACAAGGTCCACAATATCTACTTCAGGGTGAATCTATTGTACAAACATGTCGTAATTTATTCCCCAATCGAACTACACAGCAAATCACTAGCCGGTGTCAAACAACATTAGTCAATCCAAGTTTAATACATGACAACTGGAGCTCGGACGAGAAGAGGAAATTGGCACTGCTAATGCGAGTTTATAGTGATGAACAGAATCCTACCAACCTGGCATCACGAAGTGTACACTTTCCAAATCGAGCACCCAAGAGTGTAGCTGAGAAATGGACCGTCTTCGTTAAGCCGGAAGGAGATGATGGACTAAAGAGGAAGAGGAAGAGAAAACATCAATCCGATAAATGATAGATACTATTATTATCCTAAATCCCTGTCTTAATTTATTAAGAATCTCGATACTTCTTCGACCTACTAAAAGAGGATTCGGTCTTCTTATGTCTTCCTGTCGCTTTTATTCTTAGTCGTTTTGTTATTAAAGCTAATAAAAGAACAAGTGTTAACATCAAGTATGTTCCTATCCCATATGATGCATTACTTCGCTGGCGATCAAACTCTAACAGCTGATCCATCTGTGGATGAACCTCTCCAAACGTCCTGTGTATAGTGCATAGATAGAACGGTATACCAATAAGATGGTTGAGACATGCTACATGTAAGGCAAAATCATGACAACAAACAGAGAAAGAGTTCATACCAATACTCCATCTCGAGGTGTCTATATACTGCATTCAAATTCCAACTTCCCTCTGAAGTTACACATGATATACACTTGTCTAAATGTGGATATACAACACTCAGACTCTTTTCAAAGCGTTTTGCTTCTTCTCTTTTCCCTGCTTTTTCAAGGAAAGTAGAAGCTCTTGTCGCCTTGGACCTACTAATATCATTATGAAGCTGCCAGATCCATATGGGGAACTCATGCCAACTTTCTACTGTTGCATCTTCAGTTTCAGCGCTTAATCTACGACATCGGTCGAAGCTACAGTCGTCGTACTTTGATATGAAGCGCTTCGAGCACTTTTCGCAATTAAAGAAAAAGGCCATATACTCTCTTAGTACATCACCTGCTTCTTTTGCTGAGAATATTCGTAAAGATGGACTCGATTCTCTAAGCGCTAAGCCTCCTTCTTGTTCTGCAAAACCGACAGACATGACATGAAGTAGTTTCCACGAGCCACAAAAGAATCCTCCACTACTTGTACCCTTTGTACAATCCTGAGACCACTTACTATCAGGTAGTGGGTGCTTGTCAATAATTGCTACCAAATTCTCCCTCCGCTGAGAAACTTCGTGTATGTTCCCTTTTAGCTCATCTATCAACTCGTGTAACGCAATCTCCGGTGGTAGCGATACTCTCAATAGATCAAGCCAATCAATTAATACTTGCTTCTTTTTGTAATCAAGTGCCTCATTAGTTTTGAATACACCCATTAGTAAGCCACGGGTAAAGGAGAGTGCAGCATCATTGAGTGTCTCTTCGCCCTTGCTTCTTTTAAATGCTCTCTTCACAATAGGTATCTTCTTCAATACCTTTTGACCAACAGTTACTTTATGTTGAGCTTCAGGTCTCAAGTCAGGTACCTTGCGCTCTCCCCATCGTTGTTGAAGCGCTGCTTGTTTTTTATATTGAGCTTTATAATTGGTCGTTGGAGACTCTCTCTTTTGAAATGACATCTCTTTCTGATCTAAATGTCCAACCATGGATGCCTTCCTTTCTTCTTCCTCGTTGTGTTCATTGCCTCTTCCTAAAAGGGTTTTGAATGGGTGTCTAATCTTTTCCTTTCGTGCTAATAGCTTCTTCTTACGGATTATATACTCTTGATACTTCTTGTTCCTAATGGGATCATTGCCAAAAGCCACAGGCAGGCTACTTCTCGGTGGTGGTGGAGGCGGTGGCGGCCGAGAAGGGTCGTACACTCCTAGGTTCTTATTAAGTCTGGTGAGAGGAAATTGATCCGTTTGAGGGTAGGCTTTGTTCATTATTGGCTCTGGCTTGTCTTGTAACGCATTATTATTCCCATCATATCTTGAGCCAGCACGTTCTTTCTCTTTCTTAAATTCATCAAAATGATGTCCTCGTGATTTGCCCTTTTGTTTATCGAGCCCCTCAAAGTGTTTCATTGTATTTCTATATGCATCTGTGTTCTTGTAGTCGTCATGAGTATCTAATGGGGGGTGGGGAATTGGGTTGACTTCACGGCGCACATTGAGAGAAAAACTTTCTTCCTGTTCGTTGTCTTGACTTTCGTCTGAATCCTTGTTTGACTCGTCACTATCGTTGTCACTATCTTCTTCTCCTGTATGGTTGCCTTCATCACTCCCAGTCTCTTCTGCCATATGTTTATCTTCGTCTTCATCTTGTGAGTATCCCTCTTCATCTCTATTCTCTTCATTACTATCTTCTTCAGAATCCTCAGTGTCTTCTTCCTCTCTCCAATGTGCCAGTCGTTTGAGATCTTCTGGTGCATCTTCAAGCTCAGACACGTCAACTGAATTATCTTCTGCTAAATTGTCTTCTGCTGGTATGTTCCAGAAATCCTCCTCCGCGTCCTCTGACTCGTCGTTATCGTCATCTTCTAGTTCACTTTCATCTTCGTCTTCTTCATCTTCATCATATATACTTCTAAGATTCCTTTTTGGTGTCGAGCTCTCTATACTATTAGCCAGATCCAATGCAACTTCTTCAGGAGTTCTCAATGACTTGAGTAATCTAGCTGATAGAAAGTAGATTGTCCCTGCGCCCTTTTCTACCTGTACACCATCTGATGGTTTTGATCCACCACTAGCAAACGCAAAGATCTTTGGCACGCGCTTCTCACCATACTGTTCACATATATCTGAATATGCTTCACATGATACACCATAGAATTCTACATTTGGCTTCTCTGCTTGAACTTTCTTTGCGACCTCTATATAGTTTGACTTAAATGCTTGACATGCACCGCTGGAAGATGCACGTTTCATAGTTTATGAAGATGAAGAGAGATGATAGTAACTCCTGTTAGTACATGTGTATTGCAAAGATGCTCAAATGAATGGAAAATGAAGTTCAAATGAAGTGTCAAAACACAGAGACTGAAGTACAAACGCGGACTTTCCATTTGGGATCATAAAACTCCACAATCTTTGGTTTTGTGGAAGTTAGAAAGTTATTGTTGGATATACCATGATCAAGTACTGGTGGTGAGTCGATTGTATTATACAGATAACTTTCACCATCTGTTGTTGATGCTTTGGTTTTAGCGGCATGTATATTTGATACCCATGATATAAAACTGATAAAGAATACAAAGGCTATTGAGTACCCCATTATTTCTATTGTTCTTATATACCTCATGCAATTTTGTATATATTATTGATACTGATCTTTTCCTCGGAGATATTGATGTGAATGTTTTTAACTTCAGTCTAATTTCAATTGCAAGAATATATCATAACATGATATGATATATGATACGATGATAATGAGTGAGACTAAACTTCGGTAATGGAGATGAGGCTGATGTAGGTAGATTGTTAGGATTTGGTATATGATGGAGACATAGTTAGTTCATAATATGTATATAAAATATTACATAAGAAGCTCCACCCTAAAAACTCTAGTTTCTATCAATGTATTGCAGAACAATGCTTTCCTCACCTGGCTTCTTGCTTTCCTAACATATCACAAACAATACATTATTGACAATCGATAGAACTTAAAGAGTGAATGAAACTTGTCATGAAACTTCCCAATTGAAAATGAATCAGAATCATGATTTTAATGGCGAAAGTTAAATAGCAATTGATATCGACACAGTTAACATACACCGCCAGTATTATAGTCATTTGATCAGTTTTCAACGCTCTTTCGATTGGTGTATATGAAAGTGACATTGGTCCTCTAAGGCAGAAATTATTAAATCATGAATGATGACACAGAGAATGATAATATAATAGAAGCACAATTATTGGCTGCACACGGAGCTGTAACTGCAGATGCTTCACATTATGAAGAATCAGTAATACGAGATGCCAAGTTACGTTCTGCACCACAAATTACTTTACCGCATACAACAATTGCAAACAATATAGTTGCTAATAACCATTCATCTTCTAAACTTGTACCATGTGGTGAAGAACGTCCAACATTGCCTGATTTATCATCATTGGGACCATCATCATCGTCCTCGGCCACAACAAGAAGGAAAGGTGCAGCTGCAGCAGATGTACCACATGTTCTCAAAGTTCTCTCTCGTACAAGAAATACATTACAAGCAAAACTCTCTATATCAAACAACAATGAGGATGAACAAATATATAAGAGAGAAGTGGATTTACTCCGTATGAAAGAACAGATACTATTGGGATATTTAACAAATGTTGCAGAATTAAAGGAAGATGATGCAATTATACCGCAGAGTACAGTTGGTAGTAGTAGAAAACGGAGACGTGGCAGTACAAATAATATGAATACAGCGGATGATTATTATGGTACTGCTGCAGACAAGCAAGATGATACTGAAGATTTGTTAGGTGATGCTTTGAGCTTTGGGGGAGGCAGATCTAACATGAAGATTGGTAAGAAGGGATCCGAGAAACAAGGCAAGAATGACACACAAATGTCATCTACAAATCGTCTTGATCGGATAAAGAATGGAGAACAGTTATACTCCACATCATCACAAAAACTAAAACGAAGGACAATGCAAAGTATGAAAAGTCAAATGAGAGTTGAGAACGGATTTACACCATTGAAAAGTATGGACGAGGAAAGGTTTGACGCTGCCAAGTCGAAAAAGAGACGTGAGGAGAGAAAGAAGAGACGGCTAAAAAGACAACGAGCGGCACTTGGTATTGAAAGTGAAAGTGACCAAGAAGCTGAGTTTGAAGACGATGATGATAATGTAGCAAAGAAGACGCCTAAAGCAAAGGCCGCAACAAGTATACTGAAGAAGAAGGCACGAGACAACGAAGATGATGGTGAAGAAAAGAAATCTGATGACAACGATGGAATGAAAGAAAGTGGAGTTAGCTGGGCAGCAAGTACAAATGGCATGCCAAATTCTGTAACAAACGCGTCTCCAAAGGGTGGCAAGAAAGAAGAACGAACATATACAAAAGTCTTTTGCCCAATTTGCTCGGTCATACTAACAGTTGATCACAACGAAGAAGACTCGCCAGATGAATATCTTGCCAAACATATAACTGAATGCCAAAAGACAAGTAACTCGCGAACTGGTGGTAGATCGCTTCGAAAAAGGAGAAAACCTGCAGTAGTTGACTTGGATAATGTTGGTATGGACGGCGCAGATGAGGATGAAACTGAAGCATTTGTCCCGATCAAGTCTGAGCAAGTTGAAGATGATGAGTTGCACAGAGAATATGAAGAAGAGAAAGCTGCACCTCCCAGTAAAAGGAAAGCTCCTCCTACATCTATTGATGACGTTGATGAATATGATTACGAAGACCGTGTTGATGACTGGATCGAACACGGCTTGGATAAAATGAATAAGATGGCAGAACAAGACTCGAATGAAAAACCACCAGGATCTGTGATTTATGAAGGAGGACTTGAAGTTCCAGCTTGGATTAATAACAGATTATTTCCATACCAAAGAACAGGAGTTAGATGGATGTGGGAACTGCACACTCAAGGAGCAGGTGGAGTAGTAGGAGACGAAATGGGGTAAGTTCGTGATATATGCGCACAAGATGTGTGCATTTACAAGGCGCTTACTCGTGTATTGAATATCCTCTCAAACTATCTCATACTTCAAGGCTGGGTAAGACGGTACAAGTAGCCTCCTTTCTGGGTTCCATGGCAAGCAACCGTTTACTTGATTCAGTTTTAATTATCGCGCCAGCTACTATGTTATCACACTGGCTAAGAGAACTCGCTATTTGGTCACCGGGCTTGCGTCGTATCTTAGTACATCGATCTGGTTCTCGAGTTGTTAGCAAGTCTATGCTTCGCTCGTTGAGGAGATGGTTAAAGAATGCTAGAGCAGATCGTGTCAATGAGCCAATTGATGATGATGATTACAACAATAGTAAAGAGCACTCGTTTTGTGGTGCTGGGTATGTAATTGTGACGACATATGAGAGTATTCGACGTTCTCCTGACGAATACATCAATCATAACTGGAGTTATGTGGTAATGGATGAAGGCCAGAAGATAAGAAACCCAGACGCCGATGTTACCTTGGCTTGCAAGCGACTTCGCACTCCTCATCGTCTATTACTAAGTGGTACACCTATACAAAACGATCTACGGGAACTCTGGAGTTTGTTTGACTTTATATATCCAGGCAGGCTTGGTACCTTGCCAGCATTTGATGCCGAATTTGCAGAACCAATTAAGAGAGGCGGCTATAGTAATGCTAGCCCCATGCAGGTACAGCTTGCATACCGCATGGCTCTGGTGTTACGAGACCTCATCAACCCATACCTGCTAAGACGACAAAAGAAGGATGTGAAAGAAGTCAATAGAATGCCAAGTAAGACAGAGCAAGTATTGTTTTGTCGGTTATCTTCTGTACAAAGAAGACTGTATGAAGATTATTTGAGAAGTGATGAGGTAATGGGTGTGATGCGGGGTGCTGTTCAACTATTGAAGGCTGTCACTATTATGAGAAAAATCTGCAACCATCCTAATCTTGTTACTGGTTCCAATGGAACATTGGATGATAGAGGTAGTGATTCGTCTTCTTCTGATGATGACGATGATATGTATGACCAAGACAAGCTGGCAGAGAGATCAGGGAAACTTCAGGTACTGTCAAAGATTCTACCACTCTGGAAGAAGCAAGGTCACAAGGTAATTATCTTTACACAGTGGAAGAAGATGCTGAGCATAATTGAACAGTTTGCAAATCAACAAGGATGGAAATACTGCAGGATGGATGGCAATACAGCTATAGCGTCGAGACAGAAGTTGGTTGACAAATTCAATAATGATGAAAGCTACTTTTGTATGCTAATGACTACAAGGACCGGTGGAGTAGGATTGAATATAACAGGAGCTAATCGAGTCCTTCTATATGATCCAGATTGGAACCCACAAACTGATGCTCAGGCAAGAGAACGGGCATATCGCTTTGGTCAGACACGAGATGTCACAGTTTACCGTTTAATCACTGCGGGTACTGTGGAAGAAAAGATATATCAACGCCAGATATTCAAGACTGCCTTGACCAATCAAGTGCTACAAGATCCAAAACAACGACGACTCTTTAGTCAGAAAGATTTGAAGGATTTGTTCACTCTAAAAGCTGATACCAAAGATAATGATAATATCACTGAAACTGGCCAGATTACCAAAGGTGGAGGTGTTGTTGATATGAATACCACCACTGATAATGTCAATGAATCGGAAGATCAAGACAAGAAGCCATCTGCTGTTGAGGACAATAGTGAAACCCTAGAGGCTGTTATAAAAGGTAAAGGGTTATGTGGGGTCTTTGATCATGATTTTGTCGAGTCTATTGGGAAGAAGAAGAAGCCTTTATCGGTATTAGAAATGGAAGAAAATGCCACAAAGGTTGCTAACAAAGCTGCTGCTGCCTTGCGAAAGAGTTCAGAGAACAATCAAAATGATAGATTTGAACCAACTTGGAGGACTGGCTCAAATGAAACAAGACGGCCATCGGCGGCACCATCAAATGGAAACGGTGCACATAAAATGGCTTCTTCCAGTTCATTGCTAGCAAATTTACAAAATAAGAGAATGCAAATTGCAGAAGCAAGTCGTCCAATACAAAATACTACCTTGGAGCAGGATGAGAAATATAGTGCTCTGCTATTACGCATAAAGAAGTATATTCACCGGAAGACTTATAATGGACAGGGTCCAAAGACGAGAGAAATCCTGGGTGAGTTCTCTGATGTGCCCGATTCAGAAGCAGCAGTATTTAGAAAGTTATTAAAATCTGTAGCAAGAGTAAAGGACGGAAGATGGGCTTTAATTGAGTAGTTCTCAATTCAGTAAAATGGATCAAACTATCATTATCCCTGATACTAACTCTTTACAACTTGACATATAACAACTGCTTGGGTGGTTTACAATAAACATGATACACGAGTATTAATCTCAACTCGACATTTCACTTCACCTCTCTTCTCTAAACAAACTGTACACATATAACGAGTATTTCTGATCAATCTCCAATTCTTATACCCTTGTCGAAGCCTCTGTTTGTTCTTCATATCCCGTAGTAGCTGAACCGTCCTCTTCTCCTTCCACACAAGGATCTCCGGCATACTTTCTAAACAATTCTCTGAATATATCTGGCCTCTTTGATGATAATGTGAATGCCACAAACAACAACACACTTGTAATAATTGCCATTGCTTCTCCAAATATACCACAAGAGATTAGGAATAGGATTTGAATAACATCTGCTACCATTCTCATACGCCAAGTGAATACTACCTGCTTCCCTGTCATTTCAAAGTATACCATTAATGTTTCAGGTTGTTGCATTGTAATTAGAAGCATACATAATGATAACACAATGATAATGATTGATGCTAGAATATCGAGGTAGACTGCGCCAAAGCTTAAACATGCTGCCAATAAGTTGCACTTTTTATATTTTTGTTGTGTGTTTAATAGTAGTATAAGATATTATTATTGTAGTGTTAGAATGGTATGAGAATGGAGATTGCATGTACAAGAAAGATAATATGAGAAGACATATCATATTATTTTGGGCACACAATCATATATTATAGTATACTCGGATTCAAACAACAATAGTACCTATACTGTAACTGCAATCTGCAATGACCAAACCGAGCTCTGAAAAAATAAACACATAATATTATATACAAAAACAAATACTCACCACATAGCAGCCAGCAAATATAGACCGGAGAGTCGTTGTTCGCAGTTCGTCGTATTGAATCATAGCATTTATTTTTGATATAGCGGCATAAATATAGAGTACAATAATTGTAATGGTAGATTCAGAGGTCGAAAGGCAATACAGCAAGCCGATAGGATACCAATGCCGGGAGAAAATCACATCACAAAGGAGAAAATCACATCACAAACACACTGAGTAAAAAAAAGACGAAAACTTTGCTTGTGGTCTATCATGTGGTGTATGTTATTCGGTGGTGTTATTCAGTCTCCAGTGGAAAGCTATAGGGAGGATAGATATACTGTATTAATTAAAGAGAGATGCGGGCAGTATTGTTAATAGGAGTAGTTCTACTCACTGAATTGCAAGCCGTCAATACAGAAGCCATACCCCCCAATGTAACAAAGTCTTCTGATTCAGTCGTCATCGATGGTACATCGATAACTAACAAAACCGATATAAATACTACCAACATTCCATGTTCAGTATGTCCCAATGGATTATCAGTTAATGAAACTGAAAGTCTCGGTTCGAAAACATGCGCGGATCTACTAATTGATGCTCGAAATGTAACCGAGTCTAGTGAAGAATGTAAATCTATGTTGTTAGCACAACATACATGCTGTCCCAAAGATGCACCGACATATGCACCAACCGTTCCAGATAAATTGGAAAACTATCGGAATCCACATAACATGACAATGGACGAATTAGACATGCATTTATATGTATGGGAAGAGGAAGCTGTGGCCGTAAACGAATATTATGATAATAGAGTAATGCATAATATGCGTACGGGTGAATATGATGATGATTGGCGAGATTCAGGTGATGGTGGTGAAGAAGAGGAAGAGAAGAAGGGTGGCTGGTTAAGTCGATTGAAGGAAACTGCCACGCATGAAGATACTGGTAGTAGAACAAAGGTGGAATTTAAGAAAGGGCCGACCAAATACTTGAATTTAACTGATAATGCTGCTCATGTAGTTGAGTTTTATGCACCTTGGTGAGTTCTATTTGTTTGTTTTTTCTGGTTGTGTGTATTGAAAATGCATTATTGGCAATATATTATGTGAATTTGTATTCGTCATATAATGTATGATATTTAATGATATGCTTACCCAAATTTGTCTATTATTACATTGTATATCAGGTGCCCTCATTGTCAACATTACAAATGGGAGTATGTTGAAATTGCTGAGGAAGTAAAACGTAGGTCAGTTACTCCAGGTATGTAGGAATTGTGTATTTACTTCAGATTATATCCTGTGAGTGCTATTATATTGTCATGAAGCTCATTTTTTACATCTATACAATCCTTCCTTCCAGTGCAATTTCATGCAGTCTCTTGTGATTTGTACTATGCCATGTGTGCTACATATAAGATTGCAGGCTTCCCTACCATCCTTGGTTGGAAGATGGGTGAGTCTAAAGGTCACCGTGGTCTTGAACTGAATGAAGAGGAGGATATTGAGCCAGATACGGTAGCAGAAATGTTAGGTTTAGATTTGGCTCATGAAAACATTGAGCTATTCGATTGGGAGTTTGAAGATAATGAAACTGAAGCACTGGTAATGGAGAAGTTGGCAGAGAAGGGACGCAAGGCAGCAAGGATTAAAAAGTCTTGGCATGAGCATGAACCACATACGCATAATGATCGATATCATAATGCTGCATTGTCTTTGGCGTTCGCTGTAAAGAGTCAACTATTCCAAACGTTGACAGAAGATGGAAAGATTGAACCGAAGCGAAAGGATGCACTTATTGACTTTTTGAACTTGTTAGAATGGGCAACACCTCAGTCATGGAAATTGCGCACAAGTGTTGTGAAGGAAATGCAGTGGAAGATTAATGATGCAATCCAGGTTCGGGGAGATATAGAGACACTCATTACTAATGATCAGAATAGTCATCGTGCTCAGGCTACTGAAGATTTGTGGGGTTATGTTGATGCTAGTGAAGGAGGAGGTTGGGCCGGAAAGATGTTTGGTAAGAGTCAAGAGGAACTTGCCAAGGAAGACAAACATTGGTCAAAGACTTGTACTCATATGGAGCCAGCGAAGGGATTCACTTGTGGTCTGTGGTAAGTCAAACTGGAGTGTGCTTGTTTGAATGTGCCCCTACTGTACAATCTGCTAACATTCTCTGCATTCTTTGTATATCTAGGAATCTCTTTCACATCTTGACAATTGGATCTACAAAGCCAGAACATGAATTATATGGCTTTCATCGAGGATACTTTGTATCACCTCATCATGTTGCAGAGACTATTCGCAACTTTATTGCATACTTCTTCAGTTGCGATGTATGCCGTACCAACTTCTTGGTATGTAGCTATGTGGTTTTACATTGTGGTTACAGTTAATTCTTAATCTCACCATTCTCTGCCTTCTATGATACAATTTTAGAACATGTATGATAGCTGTGGTCATGACCATTGCAACAGACTGAAATCTGAAATCGCAGTAGGACCAATCGATGGATCAGATGATCCTTCTCGTATGGAATTAGCACTGTGGCTTTGGGAGGTACATAATAGTGTTAATGCTCGTTTGATGAAGGAGGCTGCAGCACGTCAAAATCGGGAGGTTTCTCATGAGGAAATACTGGCGTCTAAGTTCCCAACATTGAAGCTGTGTCCTGACTGCTGGTTAGATACAAATATGACAAAGTATGACAATGCAACAGTATTCCGGTTCCTTGATGAATGGTATTGGCCAACTCATGAACCACCTAATGCACAATTCAAGTCGGTCATTGCAGGCACTACTGAGGAAGAGCGAGAATTGGTGGTTGATGAGACTACGGGTTCGAGTGATAAACCAGTTGTGAAATCATCAACAATCCAATCATCTTTTGGTTTTGGCTTTGCCTCGGTCCTCTGTCTTG
>Ga0214480_100431_pt1 | contig 21245 bp, 19 predicted proteins | sample M1_20Mar14CPVII9_3_FD_165042 | JGI IMG/M metagenome (GOLD analysis project Ga0214480, IMG submission 165042) | Marine eukaryotic communities from Monterey Bay, California, United States - M1_20Mar14CPVII9sort6BwellE17 | ecosystem: Environmental > Aquatic > Marine > Unclassified | place: USA... | reverse complement strand
GGAGATGGGATTCCGTCCTTTTGCACACAATACCATGCAAGAAATGTTCTACACTGGAGATCCCAAGAGAGAAGATATAGGCACGGGGGTTATGGGAAGAATGTTAGATACTCTTAACAATCAAGGACTTCAAACTTCCGCCAATAATGTGAATTCTGGAATGACTATGCTTAGTGGAGATCCTACTTACAGTAATCCCGTGTTTACTGTTAGTACCAAGGATCCAGCTGTGCTTAACCAGAAACCAACCATTGATAATTTGATGGAAGATGTTAAAGTACTCAACGGAGTTGGAGATGTAGACAACAGTCTTCTGAGCGAACAATGGTCAAGTAGAGTCGCTAGTGCTCTATTTGAACATGAGTAAGTTACCGGTGACGAGATGATGTGTTCTATGTTTTGGCTGTTCAATGTCTAATCCCTCCTCTCTTTACTAATCATGATTAGACTTATGCATGAAATTGCGTCAATGCCAGAATTCGACCTGAACAACTACCCTGAATCTACTGTCAAACTAGCATCAAGTTTCAAGGCTGTGGCTGGGTACATGAAGTCTAGATCATTTAGAAAAGTGAACCGTGATGTATTCGTTGTATCCCAGAATGGCTTTGATATGCATAAAGCTGATGAATTGGCTGAAAGTTTCCAAGAAGTCAACGAAGCTCTAGATGGCTTTATTCAAGAGATCAAGTCACAAGGGCTTTGGGAAAGCACTGTCATCGTTCAAGGATCAGACTTTGGTCGTAGTATGAACACCAACTCGAATAGTGGTACCGATCATGCTGTAAGTTTGTTCTATAGCTGATTATTGCTTGTGTGCACATCATATGTATAGTCTCACATTCCTTTGATACACTACTTTTTCATACACAGTGGGGAGGAAACTACTTCATGCTCTCAGGCTCGGTCAAGGGCGGTAAGATAATGGGCGACTTCCCTACCCCTCTAGGGCCTGGCTCTGATTATTGGTTAGGCCGTGGAAGGTGGATTCCTAGTACTCCTTGGGATGCAGTATTCAATGCGGTTAGTCAATGGATGGGAGTTCATGATGATGCTGATTTAGATGAGATTTTGCCCAACCGTGAGAGCTTCAGTACTTGTTCTCTCTTCTCTGACAAGGATCTCTTCACTGATGGGGTTTGTGCATGTGTAGAAGGAGCTACAGTGTGTGATGATATCACATATGCCCCGACACTTGTACCCACAGGCTCACCTTCGTTCAGCCCATCCAGGAACCCGACGTCGTCACCGACTTCAACTCCGTCCGATTCGCCTTCATCGTCACCAAGCTTTACTCCCTCGGAAAATCCCACTGCCGACTTACCAGACGACGGTTGGCTTGTTGCCAATATCCTATCCGGTGGAAGTGACACAGAATCTTTTGGTTGTATCAATTATAGTGCCAATCCCTGGAAGATGTTTGATGGAACAACTAACAAGTTCAAGTGTGATAGGAGTGAGAATGGTGTAGGTGACCCAAGCAATGTCAACTTTACTGTGCCTGGCTTTATCATTTCACCAAATCATGGCCAGCTAACCATTGCAAAGGGAATCCGTTTCTACCCGTCAATTGCAAATAAGAATGACGATCCGAAAACGTACCTTCTCGAGGGTCGTGTCAATAGTACCTTACCTTGGACTTTCATCGCCGAGGGTGAATTCCCAGGTGTTGCTCAAGGTCTTCCAAGAAACGATCAATATTTAGACATCGATTCTACCTATGAAAGTGGTGACACAAATCGTTCATTTACTTTCATCGAGTACCATTCTCATGTCGAGTCTTTCCTTGAGTATAGATTATCATTCCCAGAAGGAAGGAATCATCCCAATAATAGAAACCAAATGCAATGGGCCGAAATTGAGATTCCGGGTATGATGCTGCCCTTTGAACCATCTATATCGCCGACCCTAGCTCCATCAGTATCACCTACTGTTTCACCATCTACAAGCCCTACTGCGAGCCCAAGCAAATCTCCATCTACAAGCCCTACATTGAGCCCGTCTACTAGTCCAACAGCGGAATTACCCGATGACGGAGTATTGGTCAAGTCTATTTTTACTCCAGATTGTACGGTGGAAGCTTTTGGATGCGTCTCAACTGGCAACCTTGGCAGAGCCATCGATAACAACATGGACAATGTGAGTCGGCTAGTTTGTTATGATATATATATATATTGTCCTTGATTTTTTGGATACGATATCGGTATCTTTTGTTGCCTCTTGATATGTTGTTGATGTGGATGAACTTCCATTGTACCACTTTGATCATCTCACATATTCATTTTTAACTCAAATACTTCTCAGTATTGGTGTGATAGAACTGGTATTAATAATGTCACTGATCCAAGCTTCCAGATGCCTGGTATCAAACTATCCACAGCTTCAGCTCATGGGAAGACGTCCATTGTCAAGGGTATACGATTGTATCCAACTCAAAGTTGCAAGGCTTGTGATCCGGTAGATTACATCCTTGAAGGTCGTATGGATGCTTCCTCTGCATGGGTGGAGATGTATCGAGGAGACTTTGCATGGAAGGGGGTTAGTTGGAATAGTCCTCTCAACACAAGAAATGTCAAGACTACTAACTACACTGACAATATGATCAGTTCAACATATGAGAGTGGTGATCCCGACCGTAATTACATGGAAGTTCTCTACCCTAGTAATGCCGCAGAGTACTACGAGTATAGGATATCATTCCCTGAAACTAGGACAAAGTTGTCCAACACGATGAAGTTTAGTCTCATCGAGCTTCCTGGAATGTTATTGCCACCAGAACCATCGGTTAGCCCTACATATGCCCCATCGGTATCGCCCACTGTCTCACCAAGCAAAGCTCCAACGGTAAGTGAAATTAAAGTGTCAAGTCTGGCTGTTTTGGTATATTGTAATTTTCATCTCATGTTCTTTAATTCCTACTCTCCTTCAATGCATAGACTTCCCCAACTAAGAATCCGACTTCTTCGCCCACTGTCTCACCAAGCAAAGCTCCGTCAACCACTCCTACAAGTAAGTTTGTGTTCATATCGTGAAGCTTTTCATACTTTCGTCGTGTGTAAATATCATGTGTTCATTTCTGCAAATATACCGTGTCTAACATTGCCTTGTTTACCATACTAATTCACAGAGGCACCATCCGATTCACCCTCAATCAGTCCGACTATGAACCCTACAGTTGATCTGCCCGATGATGGTTGGCTCGTTGCCAACATCTTCGCTAGTGGAACAAGTTCGAGACAGGCAGAAGTTTTTGGTTGTCTTAATAGCAATGGCAATCCCAATCCATGGAGGATGTTCGATGGAGATACAACCAAGTTTTGGTGTGATAGAACTGGTATTAGTGACCCAAGTAATGAGAACTTCACAATCCCAGGTATGATAATCTCACCAAATCATGGCCAGCTAACCATTGCAAAGGGAATCCGTTTCTACCCATCTCATGCTGGAAAAGGCTATGATCCGAAGACATACCTTCTTGAGGGTCGTGTCAACAGTACCTTACCTTGGACTTTCATCGCCGAGGGTGAATTCCCAGGCGTCGCCCAAGGTCTTCCAAGGAACAACAAAACAGGAGTTATCAACTCTTCGTATGAAAGTGGTGATCCTGTTCGTCCATTCACATCTATTGATTATCATACCCACGGTGATGCATACCTTGAATATAAGTTATCGTTCCCAGTTCAAAGAGCGTATAACTTGAACTCTATTCAATTTGGAGAGATTGAGATTCCGGGTATGATGCTGCCCTTTGAACCCTCTGTCTCCCCAACCCAAGCTCCGTCGGGTACACCAACTGTTCAACCATCACGATCACCTGTTCTTCCAGGCTCATCCAAGTCGATCGTATGTGGATCTAGAAATGGCGCTTGTAAAGAAGAACCAGTATTTGAAGCCTTTCCTGATGAGAAGCACGAGGTCAGGTGTTGTGCAGGTGAAGATCTTGACCCAGTTGATACTAGCCATTGGAATCAACACAAGAATTGCAGGAATGCAGATCATGCCGTCTGGGGCGAGTCAAATGTACCTGGGTGTAATGCCCAGAAGACCTATACCGAGGCTATTTCAATCTGTGAGTCAGTTGGAGCACGTCTTTGTACCAAGCAGGAGCTTCTTGATGACTGCACTAGGGGTACGGGCTGTGGCTATGACTCTCAGTATGTGTGGTCATCATCTCAATTTGTTTAAGCGGCACTGCCTAATTGAATTAAAGTCAATACAAGCTAGAGATGGGGAACCTCTAGCATTTGTTTTTCGGGGATATCTTTTGTATTAAATATCTGTAATAGAAAGAGATAGAAGAGTAAGCTGTAATATTACCTTTATCTTTACAGTCGAGTTATGTTAATTACCTATCTCCTCAGTCTCATAAATTATCTCTTAGATATGAATGTCAAGATATTTCGAGCGGCCCCAGCCATGTTAATACCGCCGAACAAGCATAGACTACCCATAAACAGGTACCTCAACTTCTCTTCTGATAAACCCAACGCAACTTTTGCACCTAAGAGACCTCCGCCGAATGCACCCATTGCTACACAAGCGGTGGTAGTCTTAGGAATAACTTTCATTCGAGATCCGGCCGACATTAAGATTGCTGGTATTAATGCAACGACAGCTGTTCCTTGAACCTCATGATGCGGTAAGTCTGTAGATAAAGTAAGATATGACTGACAAATGATTGCATGAGTATATCATGTGAGCAAATCGTAATGTACTAAGATATGCTAGTTCTTTTCACTCACCATAGTTAATGGTAATCCACCCACACCCATTAATGAAGAGAGTATGCCACTGAAGGTACCGAATGATGCATGCTGAAGAAGTAGTGGATTATTCTTCACTGCCTCTGTGATGTTTGTGATGCTACTATTACTTGTGGCTTGTATTGAGGCAGTATCATTAACTAGTCGACGGCTTGAGGTAGTAGAGTCGTCTATTCTCGACCTATTAATTGTATCTTCTTTTTCTATATCAATATCTACCACATCAAGTCCATCTCTTTCACTACGTATCTTTTGAATCCAAAGATGAGTTGGTATCAGTAATAAACTGAACCCATTGAAGAACAATTCAAGGGCATTACCGCTCGATTTCTTTGCAATATGACTACCAATTCTAGCACTAACTACAGCAGGTAATCCAATACTTAATGCTAATGGTATATTAACCTGATTATCACTCCAAAATCTATACCCCGAACTAATACTACTCAACGATAATGATGAGAGAGATATACCAGTTGCTGATAGTTGTGAATATGATGCTAAGGGGGAAGGATACAGCATTGATGGTATGATAATTTGTGCACCACCCCATCCTACTAGACCGGATGTTATACCCGCAGCTGTGCCAATGCCGACTGCATATACGTGCCGCATTATTGATAGCTTGGAAGACATACTACTGTGTTGTTAGTTGTTGTTTCCTTTGTTGTTCTTTTTGTTGTTGCCTTATAGATTCTTTACTATTGCTATACGCTTTTTTTATATGTATGTTTATAATATGATATACAATGCACATATATCATATCATCTTGTTTGGTACTTCTGTGCAGTACCATCCAAGAAGGTCGAGTCTGACTGACTCTTTATAGATGAGAAAGGAGAGCAAGACATCATCCACATCATGGATAAGCTGCTTGGTTACGATACTCTTATACCACAGGACAGACTGAGATAATCTACCAATTGTCACACCATTGTATCAGTGACGTAGACGGGTTTTCTCATATCAAACCAAAGCAAACAACAGATATGTACCGTACCAACACCACGACGACTTACTGAGTTGAACTCTCTCATTGCAAATGATGCATTGCAAATTGAAAGCCCAACTCTCATAAAAGGATACCGGTAAGAGAGTCATCTCTATATCTACATGTACTAACACCAAACTATCAGATCAGATGGATGTAGTACAATATGAAATATGATCGATACTGTATACGTGAGATAAGGTATGGGGGATGGTTTAATTACTCTTTAATTGGTGTCACGGTTCATAAAAGGATACCGATCACCATGAGAGTAGAAAAGTTTTTAATCGTATCATTTGTGATGTTGATGATGATTGCAATAATCGGCTTAGTGAGCTGTTTGCAACAAAGCCTGTAGTATGAACAAATCTACCACTGCTCAGCAGCAGCAACGTCTTCGTCGTCAGCAACAAGAACAGCATCGTCGTCAACAACTCCTAGCACAACTACAACAACAGAAAGCTAACTATGTATCAAATTATGATTTGCCATTGAATTATCCTGCCAAAGTTGTTGCTTCAGCATCAAATACTACTGATAACAGTAGTAGTGAAAGTAGTAAGAAGACATTACGAACATCATCAGAGTTTGTAAATGCAAGATTGTTAGAGTCTGGTTTATCATTTGATGGCTCTGCTACTACAACATCTAATAATGACAATGCATCATCTAACAACTACAACAAATCAACATTGGCAAATCATAGCATGTCAATAAATAGATTTATAAACAATTTAGAGGGTACGGGATGTTATGATGCTATACAAGTTCATCTATCGCCTTCTTCAGATAATGACACAAATGATGTAACAGTTCAACTAAAAGAAAAGAATTGGTACAAACTCTACATTGGCGGGGGAGTCAATTCCGATGATTTATCAACCTTCTCCAATGCATCATCCAGTACTACTACGGCAGGGAATGTCATTCAATTGCCAAAGGTACAATTTGAAACATCAGCTTCATTACTAAACTTAACTGGCTATACAGACGTTACGAGTGCAAGTTATATAGTTGATCAGACGGGTAGTACGAGTTGTAAATTGATACATGATCGTCCGTTGATATCTTATTTGAATAATAGTGATAGTATTGTTAGAAGATGGTTAATGCCTGCTCATCCGAATGATGCTGTGGATACAACAACAAAGCAAAATGAGGTCGATGAACTGGAAATAGATAATCAACTTGCAATAGGTGGCGGAACACAAACATCATTGGGTATACATGCCACATTCCACGATGTGGACTATGAATCAACACGATCCTACAAAGAATATATACGTTGCTTAGGTGTACGATTAGCCAATCATGCACGTGGTGCATCTGGAGGAGGTGGAGGTGGTGGTAGTTATAAACCATCAACATCCACTCCGGAAAGTATGAGTGGACCATATACCTACCTAGATTGGAATATAGCCTTAAAAGACGTTCTACCAAAACGATCATCGACTCATCCATATATATTAGATTGTTCATCCGATATAGCAAAACAATCAGGTACATATCTTAAACATTCATTAGAAGGTGGATTATATATGAATGGATGTTTATGTAATGATCGATATGATCCAACTTTGGGTTATGATTATCATATAAAAGGCGAAGTGGCCGGTCCACCCGGCGATGTTGGTTTTGTGAAGTTGCATTGTGGATATAATTGGCATTTACCTGTTGAGTTGATACGATTGATGATGTTTGGTGTGAATCATAATGATAATGGATATATAAAAGAAAAGAATGATAGTGATGAATCACCATTGGTAGCTGGTATGGCATTACATTCGTCATTTAACTTTGGTATATTGCGTCCATTGACATTCAATGGATTGCTTGGTAGTGGAGTAGGAGGCAACAACAGTCCATCATCATTGGTACCATCATCTGATAGATTTTACATTGGTGGTCCAGGTCAGTTGCGTGGTTTCTTACCAGCAGGCATCGGACCACGATCAACCGAGGGTGGATCAAGCGTCCCAGGCGGTGATGCCCTTGGAGGGGACTTATTCTACGCATCAATGTTATCAACATCAATACCATTCCCGACATACTTTGCAACATTGAGGAATAATGGTGGTAGATTATTCGGTTTTGTCAATGCTGGGACATGTGTTGCAGTGGGAGGTGATCGTTTAAACATGTCTTCTGCTGTATGCAATCGAATATTACAAAGTTCAAGAGTATCAGTGGGTGGAGGTGTTTCGGCAGGTTTGCCAATGGGTAGATTCGAGGCAACATATGCTATACCAATACGGTGTGGACCACGAGATGCAAGGAAGGCGGTCCAATTTGGTTTTGGCTTTTCATTTGGTTGATATGTTAGATAACTAGCACAGCTAATGAGTTGCGTCTGCTACTTTCTACCTGCAGATTACATAGTATGGACTAAAGGTATGAACTAGTACATAGCATAGATGCTATCCTATTACATTTTCAAAATCGCCCAAATCTCTTTTTACAATAAACATCGATCTACCCTCGCTAAGTGTTGATTTATCGCCATTCATACAATACTACCTTCCAATACACCAAACTTAGATCAACCCTGTCTCTTTAAATTCATATTAGCACCATCACCAACACCCATTTTATACTTTGTATCATCTCTATAACCTAACTTTTTCTTAATTGATATTTTCGTAGTACTTACAAATCGTTGAAATTTAATTGATTTTGATAATAAGGTTCGTATTAGTAATATTGATATAATGATAATTGTTGGTATCCATGATCCTTTCGTTCCGTGATATTGTTCATAGGACATGTCTAGTATGGATTGTGGTGTTGTTGTGGTGGTTGTAGTTTCAGACATTTTTTGTGGTTGTATTGTTGTTTGTGTATCTACCTCTTTTCGTATCTCCAATCGATCCAATGAAATCTTCTATATCTCGAGCAACTAATTCAATCTATTGCAATATATACGTCGCGATATATCTCTTCCCTCACCCTCAATAAATACCTATCGTTTATCAGCGAGCGATACTCGTACATATGCAAATAAATAACTCTCACATTCCACATGTAAGCATTTCAGAAATCCAACTCTCATAATAAAAATGACGTTATTTGGACGGATATGCACCCTGAGATATTGATATGTCAATTCTATTGCAATAAAAGCATTTTGTATACCATCAATACTATTACTAAATCTATTATTATCGTCCTTTCGATCGGTAGTGGTTTATTGGCGGTTATACAAGTCATTACGAAGATTGTATATTATAATATTAGAGTTAATTTTATAGCATCGCTTCGGCTGGTAGTATTAGAAGTCAAACACTACAACAAACAAAGACAACTACAATATGGATAGTCAAACAGCCGATGAATGCGGTATATGTTTGGAGACACTAACTGCTGCAGTTACATTGCCATGCACACATAAATTCTGTGCCAATTGTTTGGATGGATGGAAATCTAAGTTTGGTTCTACTAACAAGAAAGAGAGGAGTAAGTCGTGTCCTTTATGTAGAAAGAAGATACCTCCATCTAAAGATATGTTAATTCAATTAGAATTTCACCGTAGACAGAAAAGTAGGTTGGAGGCAAGCGGTGATTCAACATCGAAAAATTACATGTTGTTTGTAAATAGTATCAAAGAACTGGAGGCTGAGATTGGTACTTATGATGGAACAGGCTTAGATTATGATGGATGTATAGAACTATCTATGGCAATCTTCGACGCAGTGATGACTAATGATATTAAATGTATTATGGATTGGTTGGGATCTCCCGTTGATAAGAAGAGATTGAATGCAAGAGACCCTGAGCATTTAAATTCCACATTAGTGCACTTGGCTGCAATTGGCGCTGACAATTCTGACTTGCTGTCCATATTGCTCCAATATGGAGCAGATATTAACGCATTGGATGCTAAGGGATATAGTCCTTTCTTTATTGCAACCAAATTCAGTTTTGTGCAGACTAAAATATTATTGGAATGGGGTGCGGAGATAATTCTACCACGTGATCTTTTGCATCTTCAAGATAAATGTGGACTATCTAATAATAGGGAGATATTCGTTGAGGCAGCAAAGAGACAGGGATATATCAAATTAGCCAATCTTCTTTCATCTGAGTTTGGAGGGAGAAGGTGTGAGGTAATCAACCTACCGAATCATCCACAATTGAATGGCAAGGCATGTGTAGTAGAAAAGTATATTACCAAGAAGGACAAGTATAAGATCATATTTGAGGGATCTGGGAATGCAGCACTCGTCGGTCCAAACAATCTCAAACGTCGGGATAGAACACCATTGGATTGTGGGTATTACATCTCGTTCAAGAATGGTAGAATGTCTCGTCGTGAGTTTGCTACAAAAGAAGAGTGTCAAGCATATGTTTCTTCGTTGGATGGTGGAAATGTAAAAAGGGCTGCCAAGGAGTTGGCAAGCTTGAAGATATGAGAGATACGAATGCTTAACCTCCCTAAAGTTATACACCATCCAATGTCCTGCACCTTAGGCTTTGCCACCTTCTTTTCTTCTACGTAAAGCCTTCATTCCTTATTTTCTTCCAAGATATGACGATACGTCTCAACATTGAATGGCTCATCAAAGTTAACTACTTTTATAAACTGACTTTGCTTGTCAATATGATCCGAATCTGATCCAACTTTAAAGTGTGACGTTTGTATCTCGACACCCAAATCTGCCAAGTCTCCTGCAAATCTCAATGCACGAAAGTATCCCCATAGACATGGATTAAACTTCTTCTCTGTTATTGACATACTACTACTCTCACCTTCTTCCTTCTTCTCATCCCCTTCTATACTATTAACATTGCAACAACAATCAAATGGTTGTATCAACTCATTATATCCAGGATTGTAGAAGTACGGCGCTGAATATCTTTTCCTAGTTGGATCAGTCAACACACGATGCAAAGGTGCTCGGAATCTACCATTACTACATATCATTGCCATATCACCAGTATTAATAGTAAGTGATCCCGGTATTGGGTGGACAGTTACCCACTTCTCGTTATCTCCAATGTGATCATCATCTTCAAATCGTGCTACCTGTAATGAATGACAATCATCATCTTGTAGTAAGATTGTTAAGAATCCTGCATCACGGTGTGGTGATATACCCAATGTATCGGTGTTGGCCTTGTTGTTGCTAAAACTATTGTTGTGAAGATTATCGGGTGTATTATTATCAGTGGTAGTAGTATTACTTGGAGGATAGTAGTTCATTCTAAGGTAGGATGTGTGTTGCTCTTCCATCCTTTTTAAGAACTTGTCTTCTTCTTCGCTATTATCACCGCTACCATTCAATGCAATCATCATCAACCTTGCAAGTCTATTTGATAACTTTGAACATTCATTAAAGTAATCCACAACAACACAACGAAAGTTTGAACACTCTTCATTACTTGGGAATTGATTATATCCATCTAAACACATGTTACTACCATCATCATCTAATAAACTCCAATCTCGACTACCAGGTACACCAACATCAATTGCTTCCTTCCAATCTCTTTTACGTTTAGTTAATTCATCATCAAAGTATCCTCTTGCATTAGTTGCATATCGTTTTAATTGAACTTTAGTATTGTAGGGTAATGCAAAGAAGTTTGACATACCGTGTTGAAATGATGATAGTAAGTTGGGCGATATATCGTGATTGATTAATTGAAAGAATCCCCATGTTGAACATGCTTCGTATAATTGATTAATTAGTTGTGTTTGATTTGGATTAGAGAGATCAATTACTGGTATTTCATTGCTATTAGAAGGTTGTTCGAGAGATAATTTAGCCATTGCTGTTTGTATTAATCTCTGAGACTCTAATACCTAAGAGTACTTGTATGTGCGACGGCCGCCTTGGCTGATCTGACTTTGAGACAGAGATTAGATATTCTATCTGCTTGAATAGCATTCAATAAAATCGTCTTTATGTCATATGTCGGTATCTTTTTATGAGAGTATAAGTAAGTGGCTTGATGTCACATAGAAGTAGAATGAAGTATTGGCGTAGTTGTTGTTAATAGGAGAGGTCTTAGTGCACATTGTTTGCCATGAAAGTCGATACGTCAGGGAGTTATAGTCGCGAGGATATGTTGCTTTGAACTGTGTTAAAAGAACATATAGATGGGCAGATTTGTGTAAACTGGAGTGACTATTAATATTCATAAACTCTCAGTTGTGCAGAGAATCTCAGAGAATACAGCTTTGCAAATTATATAATAGACAATCAAAAGAATGGCCGCTTCTTTATCAAAACAAGTTACTATCGGAGTTTCCCTATCAAAACAAGTTACTATTGGCATTCTCAGTGCATCCTTTTGGCGTGGTTCATGGTATGTACTAGATCATACACTCTTCCCTGACAATCGTACAATATCTGGCATCTCATCCTTAGCACTTGGATCGACACTTCTCGGTTTAAAGCAATACATTTTAAGTCCACAATATAATGGTACAAAAGCATTAGTACAATTATTACCCCCACCACAATCTATATCATTACGGACAAGATATTTACAAATCAATCGATTTATTGTTCTCTATGGTATAGCCAGTGCATGTGTATTAATTTGGAGAGGGACGTGGTTATTGTCAGATGAGATTGCACTTTAGTCGTACTAAAGAAATAGAAACAATACAAAAGAATAATGCTACTCAACAATTGCAACTCAAACAAGAAGATGATAATACTCGAGGAATAGTAAGAAAGATTACACAACAACAGCATTACAGCAAGGCACGGCATCAACACACCACAATAGATCATCATGGTGAATCATCTATTACACAACATAATGATTTAGATGAACAAACATTATTCTACTCGGGAATTGCTTCTCATGTAGTTGCAACAATTTCACTCCTTTTTATGGGACGGTTTGCATCAGTCATGGCACCGCCGGCCAATGTGAGCTTATTGCGTGACACTTTTATACATGGAAGGGGTAAAATGTTTAGAAGTGCTGCCAAATCTTTCACTCGTTCTCAATAGGATGAAGGATGGATTGTTATGCAAATCTTTAGAGAGGAAGACAGAAAGTGCAGTGTAATATAGCTGTGGTATAGTCAATAGTAGATATAAAGTAGATGATTAAGGTTTATGATATAAGATGAGGTATGAAAGTAATCACTTATAGTTCAGTTCGTTGTTGATGATGAGTCGAATCATCTCCAATCGGGATACCTCTGGCCTGTTGTTGCGCACTTGAACCTTGATTTTGATTAGTCTGATGCTGTGAATTTGGATTCCATACAGGCCCTCTTCTAAACTGTATCATCACATCTTCCTTGGCAGATCGACAAGCTCGTTCACCATCTTGTTGCTTGGTTATCTTGTTCGACTTGTTGGTACCGTGGAACTTGAGTACTGTAGGCAATTGGTCTGTTCCAAGTCGTAACAAATCTCACAAAAGAGAGGCCCAGGGGAGTCTAATACTATAAACTCAATTGCTTGTCCAAAGATTGAAATGGGATCCGCCACAAGGCATTCGAACCTATCGACAATGAGGAGCCATTCACCTTCTTTAGTTTCTGGCAGTTTATGTTCATCCCAATAAGAACCAACATCCTTGAGGATAAATTCATCTTTAATTGGTGCCTTGTCAAGGAGTGAACCAATCAAAGTATCAACTACATTTCTATCAACCAATGCAACATGTGTCTCTACCAGTTCCTGCTGTGGATCTACAATCCGATGATACGGACCACCGTCTACTGCCAAAAACAGATGTCCATATACAGAAGGAGATTGGCAAGCGCCCATGTTTTTCAATTCTAAACTGGTTCTGTATCCAATGGCTGATAATTGTCGTGGGAATGTATTCAGTACGGCTAATCCTCTTGTCCCTATACGCTGTGTAATTGGATATCCATTAAGATCAAGGTGTTGTGGATATTGTGGTGTAACCGGAAAGATCTCATCGTTACAATATACTCGTAGTGTAAAGAAGTTAATGCCTGGTCCAGCGTAAGAGGTTCGACTGTGCAACATCATTGTCCACGAGAAGCGATATCCTTCTCCTGTGAGTGGATACCGTCCTTTGGATACGATTGGCATTCGTATCGGTAAAAGCCATTGTACTAACAACCATAATGTAACTAATGGATATCTTTTCCAATTGTATCTCATCCATTCTATATGACTCTTTGGTCTTATTATACTTTTGGTTTGTTTCTTCTCGTCTATCTCTTCCCCTGCTACTGGTAGAAATAAGAATCCCGAGGCCAACATTGCAAATGGAAAAGCATATCCAATTCTCTTTGCCATTGTGAATGCAGTGAATCCATGAAATAAAACACCAACTTGTTGTGTCCAACTACCAATAGGAGAAAAGAGTAATGTAATAGCCAACATTGCATCTAAAAGTAACCCACTCCATGCAATTATCATAAACAAATGAGGAATTGTCTTTTCTAATTGAGACCATGGTACTCCACTAGCAACACCCTGTTGTTCAAAAGTTAGGAATATACTTCGAACAATTGTACCATCTAACCATGTAGGTGTGATTATCTTCCATAATGCTGCATAAAAGTAGACAACACATATTTGACCTCGTATTGCCTGTAACCAACCAAGATTGTTCCGTTTTGATGAATAGTTTAAACATACTAACAGTATAGCCAATAAACCAAACAAGTAATCATGATTAACAAAGTTGGTAGTATAACTAAATACATAACAGTTTTGTATAATTGCAAATAAAAGTGCAGAAACATTACCAATCCTTGATTTGATTGTAGCCAATAAACAAACGAGTGTACCACCAATTTGTATTAATAAACCCCAAAATTTGGTAGGTGGACATATATCAAATGTATGATAGTATTTAAAAGCCTTTTGCCAAAAGTTACACATATATACATCAAGACAAAGTTTACAAGTTATAATCTCTAAAATGTCAACCACCTAGTGACTAGAGATGAAGACTTCCCCAACCCCCTGAGGCATCTACCTTCCTTCACGTAGGTATTGGAAGCCACTAATGACTGGGACGACTCCGTCCGTCCTGTATTGATTGTAGTTTGCATTATGGATAGTTTCTAATGCTTCAGCTGATAATGCACTCTTTGAGCGATTCCCCGCAGGTGTACAATAGTGTTCATCCAGCACGAATCTAAATGGTGCCGGAAGAATATCTGGATTGCAGTAGATTCCCTCGGATGGATCAGTGGAAACCGTACTCCTTGCGATATATTCTAATCCTTCTTCACTTCTCGTATACCACTTATTTCTAGTAATTCCATCTTCATCTTCAAACTTCATAAACAATCTCCCAGTCCATCGTAATGTCGTCTTGATTCCTTGATTGTTATTACTTACTGCATTTGAAAATGTCATTTTGCTCTTTCTCCCTTCACATGATGCGTTATTAGTAGCGTTGGATGATGCACTCATCACACTAAGACATAGATTTGTATTTCCAAGCACTGCCAATGTTTCATCACGTGTAGGAGCAGCAATATCGACAGTGTCTGCTTTCATAATGATAACTTCGTTCCTCTCATTTCTCCCTTCATTAATAGGGACTAACCCGTTCCAATCAATGTTCAGACTACCGTTCCAAGTACCCAATAGTATATGTGACCAGATACGATTGGTATATGTTTGGCCATTTCTAGCATAACTTGGAAGAGCATTTTGCTCATTGCTCAACCATTTCCATAATGCTCGAGGGAAAGCTGCATTGTACTAGCAAGAGCTACAGAACGACCAGGTCCGTTTCCGCGGAGATACTTAGACAATTTCTGGTTAGTGATGCCTCCAAAGATTTGACGAAATGTGCGAAAAACTTCCATCTTGTTATCCCAGGATTCTTGTAGCTCATCTGCATTTTGATTGAGATGTGCTCCTAATATCTGCCATGGGGATTCGACGGCTTGGACAAGCTCGGCGATGTTTCTAATCTCAGGTGACTCACTAGCAATATCAGGAGAATTCATGGCTTGGATGAATAGATGAATCTTCTTGAGTTTGGATGCCTCTGCAACAATGAGATCAACATTCAATACCGAAGGTGGACTCTGATTCCGATAAGAGGCCAATGTACTAAGACCCCGAATGACTTCTCCAGCATGATGTTCTGGTACTCCAATTGTCATGAATTGTAGAAGATACTTCTTCTTCTTCTTGACAATAACTCCTCCTGGCCATTGAAGTTCTCCCTCCTCCTCGCTTCCATCCTCGACAGAGACTCTAGCTATACCCTCCACATGACGGCCGGGACCATTCATGAACTCAAGTATCGCCTTTTCATCATGTAAGTTGGCATACCCAACGACATTACCACGACTATCTTTGACGGCAAATAATGGAGCTGAATCCTCGCCCAAGTAAACCAAAGTGACTTTACCGTCGACGAGTCTATCATCTTCATCCATCTCATCATCTTCACTCTCGTCTTCAATCAAGGCTGATTCAAAGACTGTGTTCACTCGGAGGGTTTGAGAGCCTTCGAGAGTGGGACTGACCATCTGTAGCATTTCTACCCGAATCATATCCAACCTTGTTTGACGAGTGGCTTCGACGTTGTCCTGAGTGAGGTCGATGGACCAATTATCAATCGATGTACCAGGGATGGGTCCAAAGCGGAGGTTGTAAAATTGACGATTGTTCATTAACCCATTCGTACGCCTGGTGCCAGGGAAAAGGATGAGAGGGCTACACATCTTCTTGATGTACAACTCTTTCTCCACTTGAGTTGGTACCATACCTGATTGTGTCAGGTGACTCATTGTATCAGCGGCGTGATTCAACTCTATCTTGTTGGGGTCGTATTGGTTGCCTGTTTGCGAACCGCGTATGCAATACATGTGTAAGTGGAGATGTTCAAATTAAACAAGTGAATGTGAACAAACGCCATAGCAAACTTGACTTACGGTTCATAAATTCATCCATACTGCTTCCGATGTTGGTGAGATATTCGTCCAATAAAGAAAGATAAGCACGAATCATATCCCAACTCCAGCCTGTAAGGCGGAAGACTCTTTCGGTATAAGTCTCCTTATTTGCATTCGATTCATCCTTTGCCTCATCATCACCAGTATACGATTCGTCGTCGTCGTCCTCCTCATCAGCGCTATCATCATTGACAACTCTTTCATATGAAGGATCGTGATCCTTGATGATTGTTTCTAACCGTGGCAGTAAAGCCTTAATACGCCAAAATAGATGCTTCACTGGATCTAAATGACGGGTTGAATAATTACTTTGGTTTTGACTTGATATCAAACGATCACCTTCCCCAATCCAAACACCTTCTGGTGTCATCCTCAAATAATCCGACTCTTCAAGGATACCTGAGATAGGATAAAGATCTCCTTCATAATCAGTCCCTTCTTCTTGAGATAGTAAGAACATCGTCATCTTCTCCATGAACGGTGGCTTGTCAGACTGAAGAGTAGCCTCCATATACCGTATCTGGTCCTTCTTTTGGTCACTTACATCAACAAGTTGAAGTAGAGGAGATGTGTTTGTATTCTAAAAAGAGAGAGAGAAGAGAGAGTGGAGAGTAAGTTACACACATACTGGCAATCTTGGTAAAGTGAGCCACAAGTAACAGACAATACTCACCTCTCGACGTGCAGCATCAGCTTCTCCTTGTGCCTTCTGAGTCTCGAGTGTTGTGATTCTATCCTGCAAAGATTTCGCCTTGACTTGACTATCCTGCAACTCGTCAGCTAATACCTCATTATGCCGCCTTGCCGAATCTACCTCACCCCTCGCTACGGTCAACTCATTGGTAAGTTTCTGACGTTCAAGAGCGGCCTTATATTGAGCTCCGGTTGATTCCCTCTTCTGATTTTCTATCTGACCAGCTAATGCCTCGATCTGCCCTTCCTGCACAGTCAGCTGATGAGCTAATACCCCATTCATCTCCTCCTCCTCGGTAAGTAACTTGTTCAATCTTGTCTCTACCGCATCCTTCTCCCTAGAGAGTCGATCGATATCAAAGCCTTGGTTGGTCAGTGCAAAGTTCATGTCGTCCTCATTATCCTCCACCAACCGATCATTAGCCCGTCTCAAATCTTCTACACTATTCTGCAATTGGGTGATTTCATCATTCAGAAGTTTCTTTGCCAATGGAGCCAATACTTCACCCCTAAACTTCTTTGCAGGACGAGTAACTAAATCAGTTAAAACAGTAACAGCCTCCACCAATTTCGTCTTCTGTTTCTTGGCAGGACGATCTAAATCCACATCATCATCTACAGATTGACGTTTCCTTCCAAATACTGATTTAATTCTTGAATAGAATGTTGGTTGGGAGGAGGATATGTCGCTTATCAATCTTTGGGAGGTTTCATCAATCATTTCAGGAGTGTGGCGGATGTATATGGTTCAACATCATCTTCATCCAATGTTACGAATAAAAGATCCCGTGCTATATCCGTCTCAAGCCAATATACAAGTGCATATTCTTCTTTCACCTTACAACGATATTGCTTGGCATCCAAGATATGATTGAGGATTAGGTATGCCTCTTTATTACCACCCAATAACTCAACTAACAATTTCTCATTAATTATGACATGTGCATATACCTCCTCAAGAAAATCTTTAACACCTGTTCCATAAACTTCTGATGTTGCTTCATTAAAAGTATACCTGAGATCATCATTCGCTGTCAGTAGGTATTCGTCATCCATGACAAGCCACATATTATTATCATCATTAAATATCAATTTACCAATCTGCTTATTAATAATAGAATGAAGACACATCAACCCCATTGTTTCAGTTTTAGAATGCTGAGAAGGTAATAATTTGATAATTTTATGAAGATTTGCAATGTTTCCAATGCGTAAATCTTTAGGTTGTTGCAATTGAGGTGCACCATCTTGTTGGATGTTGTTATTTGGGATACTATTATTTAATGATACACTACTATCACTACTACCCCTGTCCTTTCTCTTCTTACTACTACTGGTAATACAATTACTACTTATATTGCCATTGGTTCTATTATTTGACAAAGCAAATAGGCGTGAGATATATCCACTACCGCCTAGGTCCCAAGGTGCACGTACAGCCTCAAGTGATGTTGCACCATTTTTATCATATACATTAAATGACGAACCGGTTGAGTTATTTTTAGTTGAAGGTGTAGTGAATGCGTAATTTGTATTACATTGGGTGCTATTATTGTTTGATACATTGTTAGTATTGTTGGATGTGGTGGAGGTGGTGGAGGCCTGTGCTATTATATTTTGACTGAAACGATGAGGTGCACTATCTTGATTTTGACCAAATACAAATAACGGCGGGCGGTTATTGCCAGGGGACGGCTCAGCTGAAGTACCAGCCGACCCACTATTGCAATTAATGGCGGGTGTTCCTATATTCATATTCAAATCACACGCTGGACGACAACATCTTCACCTCTTCCTTATCTACTAAGTAGAGTTAACATTTAATGATTTTATGAGAGTATCTAATTTTCTTGTTTTACCAGAAAGGATACCATGCGCCAAACTCTTCGAGGCGTCTCGAGAAGGCTATTGTTTGTTTGGTTATCCTAGTTGTGGAGTAAGTAGTATCTGGTACTCAATATAATACCAATTGTATGCCATTACAATGTAGAATAGGAATCGAAATATTGTTATATTGTTTGATTGTATCCATGATGATGAAGTGGAGTTAACATTTGTTTGTGTTATGTCAGTAACAGTACTGTTAGTAGTATTGCTTTGTCCACTGTTGGCCTGTTCGTGTTGTTTTGACATGATCCACAGATATATCTTTATCATTTGCAATCCGCAATACAATAACAATTACGATAAGAAATGAATGAACATACCTTTGATATTCCACATGTAAGCATTTCAACCGCAATGAAATACGTATCGTACATGTATTTCAACCGCAATGAAATACGTATCGTCTGTTTACAGTTCTTTGCATGAAGATTTCATATCACCATCAGTACAGTTACTACTCAGTTTTAAACCCTTTCGGCGGCCGGTAGTGTTTTGGTGGTAGTCATCGTTGGTGAGCAGCACGAATTGGTGCCAGTCATTACGATAGTATTGGGGTATCTGAATATAAAACAAGAGAAGTATTTCCGTTTACGACAAAGACATTGTAAACTATGGCGGATGATCAAACATCAAATGACGAATGTGGTATATGTTTGGAGAAACTAATGGCATCAGTTACACTACCATGTACAGATAAATTCTGCGCCAAATGTTTGGATGGATGGAAATCAAAGTTTGGCTCTTCTCTTAAGAAAGAGAAGAGCAAGTCATGTCCTTTATGTAGAAAGAAGATCCCTCCATCTAAAGATATGTTAATTCAATTGGAGTATCACCGTAGACAGAAACGCCAACACGAGGAAAGAGGTGATACTACATCGAAAGATTACATGTTGTTTGTAAATAATATCAAAGAACTGGAAGCAGAGATCGGTACTTACAATGGAAAAGGATTAGATTATGATGGTTGTATAGAACTACCTAAGGAAATCTCCGATGCGGTGAAGACTAATAACAATAAGAGAGTTATGAAATGGCTGGGATCTCCTGTTGATATGAAGAAGTTGAGTGCAAGATGCCCTGAAATGATGAACTCTACATTAGTGCACTTGGCTGTTTATACTACAAATTCTGGTTTGCTGTCCATACTATTACAACACGGGGCAGATGTGAACGCATTGGATGCAAAGGGATTTACTCCTCTCTTTTATGCTACACGAAATGATTTAGAACAGGCTAAGATATTACTGGAATGGGGTGCAGAGATGTCTCTATCACGTGATGTTTTTCATATGCAAGAGGAATGTGGAGTATCTGATAGGGACGCATTCATTCAGGCGTGCATCATGTCTGGAAATAACAAACTAGGCAACCTTCTTTCATCAGAGTTTGGGGGTAGAAGATGTGAGGTTTTCAATCTACCAAATCATCCACAGTTGAATGGCAAAACATGTGTAGTTGAAAAGTATATTACCAAGAAGGACAAGTATAAGATCATATTCGAGGGATCTGGTAATGCTGCCCTTGTCGGCCCAAGCAATCTCAAACGTCGGGATAGAACACCATTGGATTGTGGGTATTACATCTCGTTCAAGAATGGTAAAATGTCTCGTCGTGAGTTTGCTACCAAAGAAGAATGTGAAGCATATGTATCTTCATTGGGTGGCGGAGATCCTGCCGAGGAGCTGGCAAGTTTGAAGATATGAGAGATACAATGCTTAACCTCCCTAAAGTTGTGTATAATATAAATGTAGATAATTTCTAATAGATCTATTTACTAGGACCTAGTTAATTTATGTAAAACTAAATCTGCCAACATGGGGCTGTAAAAGTATGATGGAGTGCCCTCAAATCATGCTGGGAGTGTTCATCACCCTGTTATACATGTAGACAATGCCAAACAAGCACTGTAGTAGCAAGCCTACATCTCTGAGGTACCACTTGATGGCCAAACGTTGCCTGAAAGTCGGCAGGAAATCAAAAAATTAGGCATGAAATCTGCCAACATGGGGCTGTAAAAGTATGATGGAGGACCCT